>Ga0209816_1000829_pt1 | contig 23676 bp, 26 predicted proteins | sample CoawatmetaG01DNA_FD_187509 | JGI IMG/M metagenome (GOLD analysis project Ga0209816, IMG submission 187509) | Marine microbial communities from the West Antarctic Peninsula - Coastal water metaG017-DNA (SPAdes) (version 2) | ecosystem: Environmental > Aquatic > Marine > Coastal ...
TTATAGACTTCCCTCCATACTCTGCTGGTTGTAGACCAGAAGATGGTGGTGATGGAAAATGTGGATCTCCAGATGGTTATTTGAAAAAAGCTGTTAATGCAGACTTTCCAACAACTCACCCAGCTGCAGCTGCAGTCTTCAAAAAGATGTCATTCTCAACAAGTCACATTGGAGCAATGGCTGCTTTAGTAGACGAAGATAAGATGACTCATGAAGACGCTGCTAAGAAGTGGTTAGCTGATAACAAGAGTGTTTGGCAACCTTTTACCAAGTAAGGGTAAAATAAATAAATTAAGATCTCTCCCAACAAAGTTGGGGGGGATTTTTTTAAACGTACTACCCAATCAAATAATCAAACTAGGATTTATTATTTAAATGATTAAGTGTTTTCTATATATCTCTTTTAGCTTATTAATATTCAATTTATCTTTTGCACAAAATACAGATATACAAGAAGATATTAAAATTAGTTTTGTATGTGAGTTAGAAAAAAAAATACTTAAGAATTCAGAATATAATTATCAAACTTTTCTAGCCAAAGATTTAAATGAAAAAAATTTAGATAAATTTGAAATTGACGCAAAACAACCAGAAAAACTTTTAATTAATGGATTATCAGCGTTCCTTTCAAAAAATACAAAATTTGATGTAAAAGTTGTAAACAAAGACATAGTTTTGTTTAAAGCTTTTGATGAAGGAAAAAATTATTCAGAATCAGGTATAATTAATAGAAAATCAGGTGAATTAGTTCATGAAGTTACAAAAGACTTAAAAAGTGAAAACTTTGAAAAAGACATTTCTTTTTATATCTGCAGTTAAAATAAAAAAATGAAAATATATATATTTTACGTAATTTTAAGTTTCTTAATTGCAACATCTGTATCTGCTAGAAAAACAGGTTGTGAGGGGAATTGTGAAAATGGTTTTGGTAAATGGACTTATACGGACAAAACTACCTACGAAGGGAATTGGGTAGGTACACAAAAACAAGGACAAGGAGTCGAAACTTGGCCAAATGGATACATTTACAAAGGAGAATTTAACAAAAGTAATTGGAGTGGGCAGGGAACTTTAACCTTCCCGGATGGATCTAGATATGAGGGTGAATGGGCCAATGGTTTTATGAATGGAAAAGGAAAGTTTACTTGGTCTGATGGAAAAGAAAAAATAGGAATTTGGAAAAATGGCAAATTACAAGAGTAATTATGAATATAAGATATTTTAATAAATTAAGAGAATTATTACCTGAACCAGTTAGGCAATTCGGTGGTCTTGTTTCTTTAACATTTGTTGTAATTTTAACTTTTGCTATTTTAAATGTTTTTTTTGGTCAGGGTGATGAGTTAGTGGAAAAAATGAAAAAAGAAGAAACAAGAATTGCAGAAGCTAACAAATTAAGTAAAATAATCTCTACACTTCCGTCAGGTATTTTAACTTTTTATGAAGCAAGTGATCATTACAAGTTGTCAAAAGAACAATACGAAACAGTTTGCAAAATAACAAAAATTATTCCTCAACGTGCTGTTATGGGTGCAAATTTAATAAATTTTAAAGCTACACAAATATATACTACTAATGGAAATCAAATTGCTGAAACATTTGTTAATTGGGATAAAGAAAAAAACAAGTGTATTGCTGGCTTTGTTTTGAGTGGAAGTATTGATGGCGTAGAAAAAGTAAAAATTACTGTTAGTGGGGAAGTTTTAAATTTTTTAAGTACTGGAATTGATACAAGGGTTTATTTTATCAAAAATTTTTAAGGAGGAAGACAATAAGTATAAATAATATAAAAAGTGTATTTTTATTTTTATTTCGTGTAACTTATTAAATGTTATGACTAACACTGTAATTAAATGTGATTCTGTTTATAAAATTTTTGGAACAAACGCCAAAAAGATGCTCCAAGAGGCCAATGGAAATGTAGACGCAAAAACATTTCAAGAAAATGGATGTATAGTAGGAGTGAACAACGCTTCTTTTGAAGTTTCAAAAGGAGAAATGTTAGTTGTGATGGGTTTATCTGGATCAGGAAAATCAACATTATTAAGATGTATTTCTAGATTAACAGATGCAACAGGTGGAAAAATTTTCATAGAAGGTCAAGACTTGCTTTCATTAAATAATAAAGAACTAATTGATCTTAGAAGAAATAAAATGGGAATGGTATTTCAAAGTTTTGCTCTACTACCGCATAAAACAGTTTTAGAAAATATAGCTTTTCCACTTCAAATTAAAGGGGTTGAAGATCAAGAATGTATTAATAAAGCTATGGATATGGTCAAACTTGTTGGTCTAGATGGAAGAGAAAACTATTTTCCAAGAGAACTTTCTGGTGGACAGCAACAAAGAGTAGGTATTGCCCGTTCATTAGCTGTCGAACCTGATATTTGGTTTTTAGATGAACCTTTTTCTGCATTAGATCCATTAATTAGAAAAGAAATGCAGGATGAATTTTTGAGACTTCAAGGAAAATTACAAAAAACAATTATGTTTATTACACACGATTTTGATGAAGCATTAAAACTTGCTGATCGTATTGCAATTATGAAAGATGGAATAATTGAACAGCTAGATACACCTGCAAATATTGTTTTGAATCCAGCAACAGAGTATGTCAGAAAATTTACTGAAGAAGTCCCTAGAGAAAAAGTATTAAAAATAGAAGATATTATGGAAAAACCACATAATGAAAACTTAAGTGATTTAAAAGTACTAAAAAGTGAAATAATTGAAAATGTAGCTGAAAAGATTTTAACTCAAGAAAAATCTGTAGGAGTATTTGATGAAAATAATCAAATTGTTGGAACTGTTAACCCTTCAAAAATAATCAATACTGTTTTTGGTGGAAAAAAAAATAGTGATTAAAATATGCAATTATTAAGAAAATATCCAAAATTATTTCAATGGTTATTTTTATTAATTGTATTTTTCTTTTTATGCTTTGCTGTAGATGTTCCCGAAACCTACAAATTTATAAGAGGCCAGGCCGAATTTATTAAGGATCCAAATCAAAGCACTTATAAACTGTTTGGTGCAGAAGTAAGATATTACGCATTTGATGTTTTTTGGAGGCTACCTCCTCTACTTGGATGGCTACCTATTTGGATAAACGATTCCTTATTCTTTTTAATGAACGAGTGGATGCCAATGGAGTTTTGGAATGAAAATACTCAATCATACAAAACCCGACCCTTGGTTTTACAATTAACAAGAAATATGACTGCGTTTATGACATTTCTTATTGAACTGATTAGAGAGATTATGTTGGGGGGCGTTCAAACAGTTGTAGCATTTACCAGTTGGGATTGGATAGGTGCAAATCCATGGGCAAAGCTACCCGGATTACCTTGGACAATTATTGCAGCAGGTGCTGTGATACTTGGATATAACTTAAGTGGTAAAGGTCTAGCCTTATTTGCTGGTATAGTTATGGTTTATATTTCTATTTTTGGCCAATGGAAACCCTCCATGCAAACTCTTTCTTTTATATTGGTTGCGGCACCGCTTTCTTTTATTTTTGGTTTGGGCTTAGGTATTGCGGCATTTAAAAGTAAACGTGTAGAAAAGTTTTTGTATCCACTACTATTGGTTATGCAGACAATGCCTCAGTACGCTGTATTAGTTCCTGCAATAGTTCTTTTTGGTGTTGGTGACCATGCTGCTGTAATTATAACTATGGTTGTAGCTGTTCCGCCAATGATATTGTTAACTCTATTAGGTCTTAGAGGAATACCTCTTGAGGTTATTGAGGCTGGCAAAATGAGTGGATGCAATAATTGGCAACTAATGTTTAAAGTTTTAATTCCAACTGCAAGAAGAGATATTTTAATTGGAGTAAACCAAGTTATTATGGTGTGTTTTTCTATGGCAGTTATTTCAGCTTTTATAGGTGCTAAAGGATTAGGGTTTAATTTATTATTAGCATTAAATCAGTTGAATATTGGATTGGCATTAGAAGCAGGTTTGTGTATTAGCTTGATTGCAATATTATTAGATAAAATGTCCTTAGCTTGGGCAAATAAACAAATAGATTATTTTGGTAACTTAACTTTCTTTGAACGTCATAAAAGTGGATTATTTTTTGCTGGCGCGGTGTTAATTGGAATTATATTTGCCTATGCTGGGTCATTTTACTTTAAAGAAGGCTTCAATTATCTATTTGAAGTTCCGCACAATAAAGGAGTATCAACTGCAGATTTTTGGAATAGAGGAGTTGATTGGATTTGGGATACCTTCTTTCATACTTTAAAAATTTTTAACACATGGTTGATAGTAGATATACTACAACCGATGCGAGCTGCTTATTTAAGGATGCCTATTGTTGCAACGTTCGTTTTAGTCATGGGCTCTGGATATATAATTGGAGGAATACGCTCTGCTCTTGTAGTGGGTGCATTAACATTATTTATAGCATTAAGCCCATGGTGGGATAGGGCTTTAGTCACATTATACATGGCAACTTTTGGGGTTTTTATATCGACTATAATCGGATTTACTGTTGGGGCACTATGTTTTCAAAATAAATATACCACAAATTTTATGTTGGGTGTTTGTGATATCTTTCAAACATTTCCTTCATTTGTATACTTAATTCCAGTAATGATGCTTTTTGGAGTTACAGATACATCGGTATTAATTGCGGTAGTAGTTTATGCAACTATACCTGCCACAAGATATACCATTGAAGGATTAAGAAGTGTTCCAACTGCCTTACATGATGCGGCTACAATGTCAGGTGTTACAAAATTACAAAGATTATCAAAAATTGAATTCCCTTTAGCATTTCCTCACATGATGCTTGGTTTAAATCAAACAATTGTGTTTGCTTTGTTCATGGTAATTATTGGAGCTTTTATTGGAACAGAAGATTTAGGACAGTATATTTTAAAAGCTTTATCTGACAAAAAGGGTGCAGGCATAGGATTAACATTGGGTCTTTGTGTTGCCTTTATTGGCTTAATATTTGACCATTTAATCCGAACGTGGGTTGGAAAAAGAAAAAAACACCTTGGTATTGATTAGTTAAAATATTCAACTTCAGAAAAAGTATCTGTTGGAAAAATCCAATAGAATTCCAAGGTTTCGGTTCCGCTATTTTTTAAAGCATGTTTTGCATTTGCAGCAATGTAAACTACGTCACCTTTTTTAACTTCTTCAAGCTCACCAGATTTATTTAACATTCCTTTGCCACCAGTAACCACATATATTTCTGCAGGTGAGTGATAATGGAGTGTCAAGTCGCCCTCTGGAGCAATTTCAGCAAAACCAAGTGAAAGTCCAGAACACCCATAAAATCTGCATCAATTAAAAACTTCCACCTAACACCTGGGTATTTCTCAGTTGTTGACCACTCTTGATCAGAGACAGATTTAAGGTTTTTTACAAAAATCATGTAAAATCACAATTTATCGATTATTTTTTGGGTTGATCTAAAAAAGTTTTCAAAGAATCGTCCATTGCAACTTCCCATTCTGTGTGATGTTTTGGACCAATTGAACCAGTCACAGGTGAAGCAAATGACTTATTCCTATAAGTCATAATATTTTCTACTTTATGATGTTCCCATTCTTTAAAAGTTTTTCTAATTAATTCAAAATCTATTTTTGGATAATCAGATAAATTATGAAGCTCTTTGGTGTACTCAGTTTGAAAATCTATCATTTGATCTGCATTTTCTAACTTTTCTTCAAGAGATACCCATTTATTGATATCTTTTTCAATCTCTGAGTCACTTGGAACTTTAATTTTTCCCATTATAATATCTCTTGCAAACCAAGCCTGACAATCAAACATATTGAAAGTGTGAAATTGATCTTGCATACCAAGGTACATTAATTTGTGATTATTTTGCCAAACCACACCTTTATATAACTTAGGTGGATATAATCTGTTTCCTGTTTTTAATTTAAGATCTTCAGATATAAAAGGAAAATGATGGAGATATCCTGTACATAAAATTACAGCATCTGTTTCTTGTACATGACCGTCTTTAAATATCGCCTTATTACCTTCAAGTCGATCTAAGTGAAAAACTTCTTTCATTCCATTGGGCCATTTAAATCCCATTGGATTGTGTCTATAACCAATAGTAACACTTTTTGCCCCATACTTATGACACTGAAGAGCTACATCTTCGGCAGAATAGCTACTTCCTAAAACAACAACATTTTTATCTCGAAATTCTTCCGCATCTCTAAAATCATGAGAGTGCATTATTCTTCCAGGAAATGCCTTCATCCCAGGATATTCTGGGATGAATGGAACTGAAAAATGACCAGTAGATACGATTACATAATCAAAAATATCTTTTGAAATTTTATCATTTTTTTTATCACGATAAGTAATTTCAAAGCTATTACCTTTATAAGAAACATTAGTAACAGAGGTGTTAAATTTTATTTTAGATTTTAAATTTCCTTTTTTAGCTCTACCTAAGATATAATCGTACAAAACTTCTCTAGGTGGAAAAGATGGAATTGGTTTCCCAAAGTGTTCATCAAATGAGTAGTCAGCAAATTCTAGACATTCTTTAGGACCATTAGACCAAAGATATCTATACATACTATTAGGTACAGGGTCACCATACTGATCAGATCCTGTTCTCCAACTGTAATTCCATAACCCTCCCCAATCTTCTTGTTTATCAAAACAAACTATTTCAGGTATCTTTTCACCTTTTTTTTCAGCTTGCTCAAAAGATCTCAAAGCGGATAAACCACAAGGTCCAGCACCAATAATTGCTATTTTTGTCATAAAATCACCTCTCCCTAATAAATTTATAACTGTACTTTACCAACAAAATGCTAAAAATTAATATAAAAAAATACAGTATTATGAAAAAAATTATTATTATTGGTGCAGGAGCAATGGGGTCTGCTTTTGCTGTGCCATGCCTTGAAAACCAGAATGAGGTAACACTTGTTGGTACGCATTTAGAAGATGATCTAATAAATAATATTAAATCAAATAATAATCTTCATCCGGCTTTAAATATTGAATTACCATCAAAATTGAAGGTAGAAAAATTTGAAAAATTAAAATCAATACTTGAAGGTGAAGTTGATATAATTGTTGCTGGAGTTAGCTCTATAGGAATTGAATGGTTTGTTAAACAAATAGCAACGAACTACAAAAAAAATCTTCCGATTATTTTATTAACCAAAGGATTAGCCATAGAGGGCGATGAATTAATAACACTTTCAGATAAAATTAAAAAACTTCTCAAAGAAAAAGGCCATGGAGAGGTAAATATTTCAGCAATCAAAGGACCCTGTTTAGCAGCAGGTCTTGCATATAAAATGAGAACAGGAACAGTTATTGCAAACCCAGATATTAAAGAAACAGAAAAATTAAAAAAAATCATATCAACAAATTATTATTCAACAGAAGTCTCAGATGATTTAACTGGTATTGAGTTATCAGGTGCAATTAAAAATATTTATTCAATGTTAATTGGAGCTTCTGAAGGATTAAGCAATTCAAAAGCACCTAAAGAAATTCAATCTAAATATTATTTAAATACATCAGCCTCATTAATTCATAGATCAATTTCTGAAATGGTTGAATTTGTTTCTTTCTATGGGGGTAGAGCAGACACAGTTTATGGTCTAGCTGGTTTAGGTGATTTATATGTGAGTGCAATAGGGGGAAGAAATAGTTTGATGGGAAAATATTTAGGTGAAGGATATTTATATAAAGAAGCTAAAGAAAAATTTATGAAAAATATTACAGTAGAAGGTGCGCAACTTGCATTAGAAATTGGACCTAAAATTTTACAAGATCTTAATTCTAAACATTTTCCATTAATGTTTAGTATGCTAAACACTATATGTGAAAATAAGAAATTAGAAATTCAATGGTAAAAAATATATTAATATTTGTTTTTATAGTGCTTGGAATGGTAGTTATTTTAAATTTTAGTGACTATAACCTTAAAAGAGCCGTTGATGCCTGCCTAGCTGGCAGTCAAAAACTAGCTAAATCGAAAATTGCAGATCTTGCAGAAGCTAAAAAATTTTGTGAAGAAGAAATTAAAAAAAATAAAAATTAGAAAGAGATTAATAGGTGAGTTCAAACTGGAATTATCCCACAACTATGTGGGTTGGAAAAGACAGGATTAAAGATTTAAGTAGTGCTTGTAAAACTTTAAATATTAACAAACCATTGTTAGTAACTGATAGTGGTCTAGCTAAATCAAAAATTGTAATTGATGTTTTGGATAATCTAAAAGAAAATGGCATTTTAGTTGAATTATATTCAAATGTTGTCGGTAATCCAACTGGCACAAATGTAACCGAAGGTGCTGATTATTATAATAAAAATAATTGTGATGGAGTAATAGCTTTTGGAGGAGGTAGTGGCTTAGATGTTGGAAAGGCTATTGCATTTATGTCGGGTCAAACACAGTCTATTTGGGATTTTGAGGATGTTGGAGATAATTGGACTAAAGCAAACTCTGATAAAATTGCACCAATTATTGCCATACCCACAACTGCTGGAACAGGATCTGAAACAGGACGAGCGTCAGTAATATTAAATGAAGAAACAGGCGTGAAAAATATTATTTTTCATCCTAAATTTTTACCCTCAATAGTTATTTTGGATCCAGTTTTAACAGTTGGATTACCCGCAAAGATTACAGCTGCAACAGGTATGGATGCCCTAGCACACAATTTAGAAGCATATTGTGCACTAGGTTATCATCCAATGGCAGATGGAATTGCTTTAGAAGGAATGAGATTAATTAATAAGTGGCTATTAGAAGCTGTTAGCAATGGATCTAATATTGAAGCAAGAATGAATATGTTAACAGCAGCCAGTATGGGCTCAACTGCATTTCAAAAAGGCTTAGGTGCAATTCATTCATTAAGCCATCCAGTAAATGCATTAAATAATATTCACCACGGCTTATCCAATGCAATATTTATGCCTTATGTATTAACTTTTAATAAAGATGTAATTGAAAATAAAATAGTTAAGATTTGTGACTATTTAGAACTTAAAAATAGATCTTTTGATGGTTTTGTTAGCTGGGTTTTGGATTTAAGAAAAAAACTTGATATGCCTCATAAACTATCAGAAGTGATTGCTGAAAAAGATTTTGATCTTGATAGATTATCAAAAATGGCATTAGCAGATCCATCTACTGGAGGAAATCCTAAAAAATTAACAGAAGATGATATGAGGATAATGTACCAGCACAGTATGACTGGTGAATTGTTTAAATGAGTAATTTAAATATATTGATTGTTGAAGGAAATATTAGGGAAGATAGTGAGTTTTTTATTAAAGCAGCTGGTGCCTCTGCTGCAGACAACTTAAAAAATCTAATTTTAAAAATAGAACCATCCACAATTGCAGAAATTATAAATCCTGGCCATGATGATGAGACAACGAATGCTCTAAAAGATATGAGTAAATATAATGGTATTGTGTTTACCGGTGGTGCAATGAGAATAAACGATATGACAAATGTAATTAAAAAACATATTAATTTTGCATCTAATTGTTTTACTCAAAAAAAGAAGATTTTAGCTATTTGTTGGGGATTACAAGTTTGCTCAACAGCAGCTGGAGGCAAAGTAAACCCTGGAAAAAATGGTGCTCACATTGGAATTGCATCAGATGTAATTATTAACAATGAAGGTGAGAAGCATTTTATTTACAAAGATAAAAAAAACATTTTTACATCGCCAGCATTTAATTTTGATGAAGTAAGTGAATTACCAAAAAATGCTATTCTTTTATCAAGTGATAAAGTTAATAACGTAATGGGTGTTAGTTTTAATGCAGGAAATTCCGAAATTATTGGTTTACAGTATCATCCTGATTATGAGTATCTTCAGATGCTTAAACTTATTGATGGTCGTAAAGAACGACTATTTGTAAATAAAAATTTTTTAAATGAAGAAGAGTATGAAAGACATATCTCATACATAAAATCTCAAAACGAACTATTAGATTTTAGCAATAGAACATGTGAAGTTAGAAACTGGCTTAATTATTTACGTAACTAATTTTAAAACAGACCTTCAATTTCACCATCTTTATTTAGCTTAATCGAGTCTGCTGCTGGAACTCTTGGTAGTCCAGGCATCGTCATAACAGCCCCACATATAACAACAATAAACTCTGCTCCAGAAGAAAGTTTAATCTCCCTAATTGGCAAAGAGTGTCCTGTTGGTGCACCTTTTAAGCTTGGGTCTGTTGAAAAGCTGTATTGAGTTTTTGCAATACAAATTGGGAAATCTCCATAACCAGCATCTTCAAAGCTTTTTAATTGATCTCTAATTTTAGTATCTGCAATAACTTCATCTGCTCTATAAATTTCTTTTGCAATTGTTTCAATCTTTTTAAATAGAGGAGTTTTGCTTTCATATAAGAATTTGAATTTATCTTCATTTTTCTCACATAATTCAGCAACATGACTTGCAAGTTCTTTTGTACCTTCACCACCATTTGCCCAATGAGTACAGAGACTTGCTTTAACACCAATAGTGTCACAAAATTCTATCAAAGCTTTTACTTCGTTATCTGTATCTTTAATAAAATGATTAACAGCTACTGCAACAGGTAAGTTAAATTTTTTAACATTTTCCACGTGTCTTTGAAGATTAACTAAACCTTTTTTTAGAGCTTCAACATTTTCTGTTTTCAGCTCATCTTTTGCTACACCACCATGCATTTTTAAAGCTCTAATAGTTGCAACAATTACAACACAGCTAGGTTTTAAATCTGATTTTCTGCATTTAATATCAAGAAATTTTTCTGCACCAAGGTCTGCACCAAATCCTGCTTCTGTCACAACATAGTCAGCAAGTTTTAGTCCAGTCTTTGTAGCAATTACAGAATTACAGCCATGTGCAATATTAGCAAAAGGACCACCATGAATAATTGCAGGGTTGTTTTCTAAAGTCTGAGTAACATTAGGTCTAATTGCATCTTTTAATAATACAGTCATCGGACCTTGTGCTTTTAAGTCTTTAGCATAAACAGGTTTTCTATCTCTAGTGTAGGCAATTGTAATATTTCCAATTCTTTTTTCTAAATCTTCTAAATCATTTGATAAGCAAAAGATTGCCATGATTTCAGATGCAACAGTTATATCAAAACCATCTTCTCTTGGAAAACCATTTGCAACACCACCTAAGTTTATATTTATAGATCTTAAAGAACGATCGTTCATATCCATTACTCTTTTCCAGGCAATTCTTCTAACATCGATGTCTAATTTATTTCCCCAATAGATATGATTATCAATTAAAGCTGATAACAAATTATGAGCTGATGTTATTGCATGAAAATCTCCAGTAAAATGTAAATTAATTTGTTCCATTGGAACTACTTGTGCATAACCACCACCTGCTGCTCCACCTTTCATTCCAAAAGAGGGACCAAGGCTAGGCTCTCTCAAACAAACAATAGATTTTTTTCCAATTTTATTTAGACCATCATTTAAACCAACTGAAGTTGTTGTTTTTCCCTCACCAGCTGGAGTAGGAGTGATCGCTGTAACTAATATAAGTTTTCCATTTGGTTTATTTTTTAAAGTATCTAAATATTCTAAATTAATTTTTGCAATGTGTCTTCCCATTGGACTAAAAGCTGTGCTTTCATCGGGTACATTTATCTTGGCTAAAATATCATTTATAGGTTGCATTTTAGCTTCTCTAGCTATTTGAATGTCTGACTTAACTTCGCTCATTTAAAACTCCTATAAAATTAATTTTTAATGATCAATTGATATCCTATTTTAATTTTTTGGAAACTTCTAAAAAATATATATAAAAAAAATAAGAACTATTTATATTCGTTTGTATAAAATTATTTTATGCAAAAATATTCTATATTCAATTTGATCAAAAATGCTTTCTCTGGTCATCAAAATTGGGATTTAGCTTGGAAAGATCCTACTCCTAAAAAAGAGTATGATGTTGTCATAATTGGTGGTGGTGGGCATGGTTTAGCTACCGCATATTATTTGGCAAAAGAGCATAACATTACCAATGTCGCCATTATTGAAAAAGGATGGATAGGTGGTGGAAATGTTGGAAGAAATACCACAATCATTAGATCAAACTACATGCATGACGATAATGCTTTGTTCAGTGAATTTGGAATGGATTTGTGGAGAAAGATGAGCCAGGATTTGAATTACAACGTTATGTTTTCTCCAAGAGGAATTATTAACCTTGCTCACTCTGATGCTCAGATGAATGTTTTTGCAAGAAGAGGAAACTCAATGCGATTAAATGGTATCGATGCAGTTTTATTAAATAGAGAAGAAGTGAAAGAAATTATTCCAATGGCTGATTTTTCAGACAATGTAAGATTTCCTATATTTGGTGGATTGATGCAACCAAGTGCTGGAACGGCAAGGCATGATGCAGTTGCATGGGGTTATGCACGTCAAGCAGATTCAATGGGTGTAGATATTATTCAAAATTGTGAAGTAACAGGCTTTGATGTTGTAGGTGGAAAAATTCAAGGAGTTAGAACTTCACGAGGAGATATTAAAGTTAAGAAAATTGGACTGTGTGTTGCAGGTAGTACAAATATTTTAGCAGAAAAATTAAATATGACGATACCAGTTGAGACACATCTTTTACAGGCTTGTGTTTCAGAACCAGTAAAACCTGTTTTAGATAGAGTTGTAACTTTTGGTGCTGGTCATTTTTATATTAGTCAGTCTGACAAAGGTGAGATGGTAATGGGAGGAGATTTAGATGGCTATAATAGTTATGCGCAAAGAGGAAACCTTCCTACACTTCAACATGTTTTAACAGAAGGAATTGCAATGATGCCGTTTCTTAGCAAACTAAAAATGCTTAGAACTTGGGGTGGGATAATGGATATGTCTATGGATGGTTCACCTATAATAGATAAAACTCATATTGAAGGATTATATCTAAACTGTGGATGGTGTTATGGTGGATTTAAAGCAACACCTGCATCAGGATGGACATTCGCACATACAATTGCACAAGATAGAGTTCATAAATTAAATGCTGGGTATAGTTTGAGTAGATTTAATACAGGTCACTTACTAGATGAAAAAGGACTTGGAACTAAAACATGGATTTCATAAATGCTTCATATTAAATGTCCTCACTGTGGGATGAGATCTCAAAATGAATTTTCATATGGCGGTGATGCAACCGTTAAAAGACCAGAACTTAATAAAGAAGTTTCAGACAAAGATTGGGATAATTTTGTCTATAATAGAAAAAGCTTAAGAGGAAAGCACAAAGAGTTATGGCAACATATATCAGGATGCAGACAGTGGATTAAAGTAGAAAGAGACACTGTAACTCACGAAATATTTAAAACAGTTAAAGCTAGTGAAGATATTTAATATGACACAAAATTATAGATTAGATAATATTGGATTAATAAATAGAGATAAAAAAATCTCATTTAAGTTTAATGGAGTAGCTTACTTTGGTTATGAGGGTGACACCTTAGCTTCAGCATTACTTGCTAATGGAGTTCATTTAATAGGAAGAAGCTTCAAATATCATAGACCCAGAGGGTTTTTTGGTGCAGGAGTGGATGAACCATACGCAATTGTTCAATTATACAGAAATAATGAAACTGAACCGAATGTAAAAGCTACAGAGCAAGAACTTTTTGAAGGTTTGGAAGCAACAAGTGTTAATTGTTGGCCAAGTGTTAATTTTGATATTGGTGCTATCAACAATTTATTAAAAGTATTTCTTCCAGCAGGATTTTATTACAAAACTTTTATGTGGCCAAAGAGTTTTTGGTACAAAGTTTACGAGCCATTTATAAGAAAAGCTGCAGGACTTGGGGTTGCATCAATTAAACATGATAAAGAAAGATACGAACACAAATATGAGTATTGTGATTTGTTAATTGCAGGTTCAGGACCCTCTGGTTTAGCAAGTGCATATGCTGCAGCTAAAAATGGAGCAAGAGTAATTTTAGCTGAAGACAAGCCTAGATTTGGTGGAACTTTATTAACTAGTGAAGTTAATATTGGAAACCAAACGGGAAAAGAATGGGCAGAAAATATTATTTCTGAACTTAAAGAAATGCCTAACGTTATTGTTAAAAATAGATCTCAAGTATTTGGTTACTATGATCACAATATGCTAGTGATGTCAGAAAAATTAAGTGATCACCTACCTAAAACTAAAAAATATAATCCAAAACAAAGACTTTGGTATATTAGAGCTAAAGAAGTTTTAATCTCATCAGGATCAATTGAAAGACCTTTAGTATTTGGAAATAATGATACACCAGGTGTGATGTTGTCTTCTGCAGCAAAAGAATACCTAAAAGTTTATGGAGTTTTAGTTGGTAAAAAACCTTTGATATTTACTAATAATGATAGCGGATATGAAACAGCTATAGAGTTTAAAAAAAATGGTGTTGATCCAATTATTTTAGATACAAGAAAAGAACCTAAGTCAGAAATAATAGATGAAGCAAAAAAATTAAATATTCAAATTAAATTTTCTTATGTAGTGGTTGCAGCTAAAGGATATAAAAAAGTTAAATCTGCTGAGGTTGCTAAAATTTCAGATGATAAAAATGAATTAGGAACTTTAAAAAATATTAATTGTGATTGCATTTGTGTTTCAGGTTTTTGGACACCAACAATACATTTAGCTTCTCAATCAGGAAATAAAACAACTTTTAATAAAGACATAGATGCATTTGTACCCGGAGTATCAAAACAAAATGAAACAACTCTAGGTGCTGCTAATGGAACTTTTACATTAGAAGAAACTTTAAAAAAATCATTTGAAAGTGGATATGAACTTTCAAAAAAAATTACTAATAATGATAACAAAACATCATCTCCAACAGTTATGGAAAAAAAATCAACTACACATGATAAATTTTGGTGCGTACCTTTACCCAAAGGTAAGACATATAAAAGATTTTTAGATTTTCAAAACGATGTAGCTGTTTCTGATGTGGAAATTGCACTAAAAGAAGGTTATCGATCCATAGAACATGTAAAGAGATACACGACACTAGGAATGGCCACAGACCAAGGAAAAACAAGTAATCTCAACGGTTTGCAACTAGTTTCAAACATAGAAAATAAAATAGTACCAGAAGTAGGTCATACAACTTTTAGACCTCCATACACACCAGTTACCATTGGTGCAATTGTTGGAAGAGAAGTTGGTAAACATTCTAAACCAACAAGAAAATCACCATTGCACACTTGGCATGAAAAGAATAATGCAGTGTTTGTAGATGCAGGTGCTTGGTTGAGACCAAGATATTACAAAATTGGAGAAGAAACTTTATTTGAAGGTTCAAAAAGAGAAGCTAAAAATGTTAGAACAAATGTGGGTGTATGTGATGTAACTACTTTAGGTAAAATTGACATTAAAGGGCCTGATGCAGCAGAATTATTAAATCGAGTTTACACTAATGCTTGGCTAAAATTACCCGTTGGTAAAGCAAGGTACGGTGTAATGTTAAGAGAAGATGGAATTGTAATGGATGACGGAACAACAACAAGAATTTCTGAAAATCATTATCATATGACAACAACAACAGCACAAGCAGCAAATGTTTTGTCTCATCTAGAATATTATTTACAACTTGTATGGCCAAAATTAAATGTCAATGTAGTTTCAACTACAGAGCAATGGGCAGGAGCTGCAATTGCAGGACCAAAATCTAGAGACTTATTACAGAAACTATTTCCAAATATTGATGCTTCAAATGAAGGGTTACCATTTATGGGATATCAAGAAGCTGATTTATTTGGAGTTCATGCACGAATTTTTAGAATTTCATTTTCAGGAGAGCTTGCTTATGAAGTTAATGTCGAATCTGACAATGGAAACTTTATGTGGGAGAAAATAATGGAAGTAGGACAAGAATTTAAAATTCAACCTTACGGTACTGAGGCATTATCAACTCTAAGAATTGAAATGGGACACATTGCAGGATCAGAACTTGATGGCAGAACCATTCCTTATGACAACTCTTTAGAAGGACTGGTTAGTAAAAAGAAAGACTTTATAGGAAAACGTTCTTTAGATAGAGAAGCATTTATAGCAGAAGATAGACAAAAAGTAGTAGGCGTTATTCCAATTGATAAGAAAACAAGTATCCCTGAAGGATCTCATTTGGTTAAAGATGCAATGGCTCCAATACCAAATCCTAAATTAGGATATATTTCTGCATCTTGCTGGAGTGTTGAATATGATAATCCATTTTCATTAGCAATTCTTAAGGATGGAAAAAATATGATAGGGCAAAAACTATTTGCAATGTCACCTTTAAAAAATAAAACAATACCGGTAGAGATTGTTTCATCACATTATGTTGATCCAAAGGGTGAAAGAGTAAGATCATGAGTTCAATTTCTGCATTAAAGAATACTCATATAAGAGGACTATTTGGTGATCATGAAGGAAAAAATGACAATGAGTTGTTAAAAGTAAGTGAATTAAGTGATTTTCTAATCATTCAAATTGTTAAATATAGTAGCTCCTCAACAACAATTGAAAATATCAAGTTAGATGATCTGAACTTAAAAAATGAAGCTCTAAATATAAGCTGTAACGCTAATACAAGAATTTTATGGAATGGCCCAAATAACTGGCTTTTAGTTTCTTCAAAAAAAGAAATTTTAAGAGAAATTAATGAAAAATTACCAGAAACAGATTTCGCCATGACAAATATATCTCATAGCAGAGCAATAATTCAAATAGAGGGAAACAATACAAAAGAGATATTAAAAAAGGGATGCCCTTTTAATTTTAATGAATTAAAAAAAGACACCTGTTTAAATTCAACTTATAACGGAATGTCTGTTACAATTGATATGTTAGATGACAATCCAGACAAAGTTAGAATATTCACATTAAGAAGTTTTGGAGAATCTTTTTATCATTCAATTACTGATGCATGCTTAGAGTTTGGTTATAAAGGGGTTTAAAAATTTATTGCTTTCTTGTTGCAATATAGACACCAAGAGTTGCCACAGCAAAACCAACTAAATCTAGATTATTTAATTTTTCATTCAAAAATATCCAGGCCATTATTGCGGTAGTAGGTGGTATTAAAAAAAATATAGAAACAGTTTTACTTGCTGAGTTATTTTTAATTAAAAACATTAAGATTGTAAATGCTCCAAATGATACAAGGAATATCTGATGGCTCATTGCAATTAAGAATGTGGATGTAAAATTAATATAAGGTTCACTAAAAATAAAAATAATTATTATGTGAAAAAGACAACCACCTATTGCTTGATACATATTGCTAACTGATAAAGGTAAATTATTACTTATTTTTTTTTGCCATAAAGTTGATGTTGTAATAGCTAGCAGAGCAACAAAAGAAGCTATCACTCCAAAAACAGGAAGGCTTGATCCAATATCAAAACCTAAAACTAAAGCAGCACCAATAAATCCAAGGACCACCCCAATCCATTGTTTGAAAGTAACTTTTTCACCCAAGAATTTTCCTGCTAAAGCATTGGTTAAAATTGGCTGCAAAGTCACAATTAATGCAGCAATACCTGTTGGCATTCCGATTGAAACCGAATAAAAAACACCCCCTAAATAAACACCATGAAAAAGTATTCCACTAAAAAGTGATTGAAGAAAGTTTTTCGAATTAGTTAAAATTTTTTGTTTTGTGTAAATTGAAAAAATAAAAAAACCAAAAGCTACCACAAAAAATCTAAAGGCTAATGCAGCAAAGGGATCACTGTTATCTATTATTGGTTTTGTTGTCACAAAAGCAGAAGACCACAAAATAACAAAAATGAATGGGAAAACTTTAACCATACCGAGGTTATAGGTCATATTTTATATCAATATTAGAGATTAATATTCAAAATGAACACTTTCTCTCTTGAGTTGTGCTTATAAATACTTAGGATTAAGAAGGAGTATAATGATTTTAAAAAAGATAATTGTGGGATTACTTTTGCTGTTTTTTCTTAATGGTTGTGTGCAAAGTACAGCTTTATTAGGACCCGCTTATACATTGGTTAGTACTGGTAATATCTATCAAACTGGTCTTTCATATGGATCGAACCAAGCAGTTAAAAAAATTACAGGAAAATCTCCTACTGAAAATATAAAAAGTCTCACAGATAGTAAAAAATCAAAAATTGATGAAGAGCAAAACTATGATGAGTTTTTTGCTTTAGTAAAAAATAGAATAGAAAAAACTAGTAAAATTATTAATTCAGCTAATCAGTAATACCTAATAAAAGTTGTTCTGATTGCCCAGTTTCTTTACACCAAAGTTCATAGCTTTCACACATACGCCATAAAAACTGGTGTGCTCTATCAGAAGCTTCGATTAAAGTATTATTTTCAGTCTCGTAAAGTTTAGGAATTTTAATTAAATTTTTAACAGTCATATCTTTTTGAATTTCTAAAAGTTTAATGGTTTCATTTGGTATTTTATTTCCAGTATCTTTGTCTAGATATTCACTTTTCTTTAATTCACCAAACCATTCATCATGCAATGCACCAGTGCTTAATTTTGTAAATTCACTAGTTTCTATGAATTTATTAATAGCTTGTTTTACATCGATATCTGGATATTTTTTTTTTTCAATGGAAACGTACGAATAAATAATTTCAGCTATATATATAACATATGGTTTTTTAACTTTTGAGTTCATTATCTATTTTTTATACTTTACCATACATGAGTTGGCTAATATTAAATTAGGATCAAGGTATAATTTTGAAACTTTAGCATTTTGTAGAGATTTGTAAGCAAAAATTGCAATAGGTATCTCGGTACATCCAAGTATTATTTTTTTACACTTTAGTTTGATTAAATATTTAATTGCAGGCTTAATGGCTTTTTCTGCTAATTTTATATTCCCCATTTTTACATGCTTGATAGCTTTGTTTACTGAATTTGCCTGTAAATTATTTGAAGGTTTAACTAATATGTAATCTTTTTTAAAAATTTTATCATAAATTTCTGTTTTTAAAGTTCCTTCTGTTGCGAGAAGTCCAATTTTAGAGTTTTTTTTACAACCTTTTTTTGTTTGTGTAAAAACTTCTTTAGGCATGTTAATGATAGGTATCTTAATTTTTTTCTTTAAATCTTCATACCAATAGTGTGCGGTATTACAGGGTATAACAATAAATTTGCACCCACTTTTTTCTAATGATTTACAGCCGTCTAGCAAACTTTTTAAAACTCTATTGTATTTTTTTGTATTTTCAGAATTTCTTGGTGTTGTAGATAATGATTTAGTTTGAACGCCTATAGACTCAGGTCTTCCAGGAATATTTGATTTGTTATAAAGTATAAATAGAGGGTACTCTTGATCAATTTTTCCTCTATTTAACATTGCAAGTTTATTGCAAAAATCAAGCCCAGCTTGAGTTCCCATTCCGCCTAAAATTCCAATCATAAATATATATTTTCTATAAAATTAATTTAATATTTCCTTAAAGAGGTTTGTTGATACCTCTCATAAAAACTAAAATTAAGCAACCATCTTTAGTAAAAGACGAATGTGTTGAGCCCGGTTCAAAAGTAACAAAATCACCTTTTTTAAAAACTTTATTATCTGGATCAGTTAATTCACCTTCTAACATCAAAAATTCCTCAAAGCCTGTATGTACATGGGGCAAACTTTTTGCATTTGGTTCCATCTTTAAAAGATAAGTTCCATTACCACCATTTTCTTTATTATAACTAATTTTATGCCAACTCATTCCAGGCACAACAATCCCATAATTATCAAATGGAGTGAATTCAACATTGTAAAAGTCAGTTATTTTTCTATTTGTCATACTTGTTAGTTACTTATTATTAAATTGTTATATTCGATGATTATTAATAAAATATAAATATGCAAGATATATTTATTGAAGATGTGGGAAGTGGTACTCCACTGGTACTAGTGCATGGTTTTTTAGGATCCTCTGAGATGTGGACTTTACAAACTGACTTTTTTAAAAGGAATTTTAGAGTTTTAGCTCCAGCACTACCTGGTTTTGGAAAAAGTAATAAAGTTAAATCATGTAATTCAATTGAAGATATGGCTAAATCCATATTGACAAGTTTAGATGAAAAGAAAATAGAACGTTTTTATTTATTAGGTCACTCAATGGGTGGTATGATTGTACAAGAAATGGCTAAGTTAGCAGGTAAAAAAATCTTAAAGTTAATTTGTTATGGTACAGGACCTAGAGGAAATATACCTGGTAGATTTGAAACTATAGATGTTTCTAGAGAAAAACTAAAAACTAATGGACTGGATAATACAGCTTATAGAATTGCAAAAACATGGTTCATTGAAGAAGATAAATCTAAATATTTTTACTTATGCGAAGAAGCGGGCAAGCAAACTTCGTTAGAGGCCGCAGACAATGCACTTGTTGCTATGAAAAATTGGAGTGGTATTGAAAATTTAAAAAATATTAAGAACGAAACCTTGATAATTTGGGGAGGTCAAGACAAAGCCTATAACTTCAATCAAGTAGAAACTTTAAAAGAAAATATTACAAATAGTGATCTTAGAATAGTTGATGGGTGCTCTCATAATGTTCATTTAGAGAAGCCGGATGAATTTAATACAATAGTGAGTGAATTTCTTAAAAAAAACTGATTGGTATTGGCTGAAATATTTAGCTAAATAATTAAAAAATTAATTTAATTAAAAAATCGCAGCCAATAGAAAGTGTGAATATTATGCAGTTTTTAAATTTACCGCTGAAGGACCTTTTGGACCATCTTCAACTTCAAAAGTCAAAGCTTGACCTTCATCTAAACCGTTCATACCAGCATCTCTTACAGCTGAAACGTGAACGAATACATCTTTTTCTTTATCTTCTCTTTCAATAAAACCAAAACCTTTAGTTGGATTGAACCATTTTACTTTTCCTTGTAGACTCATATTTATCTTCTTACTTTTTATTGTGTTACTTTTATTACTTATAATTAAGTAATTCACGCTTTGTTTAGAGTTATTGAGGTTTTGTCAACTAAATTTAAAAGATTAAATAATTTAAGACTTATTTGTTGCTTATTAGCATGCTCATATAAATAGAGTTGATGTCTTTTTTATAGTGGGAGAAGGGCTCACAGGGCTCAAAACCACACTTACTAAATAATTTTCTAGCAGTTAAAAAGAAGTTACCAGCACCAGTTTCTAAACTTAATCTTTTAATATTAAGTTTTTTTGCCTCATTAATTAGATGATTTATGACTTTTGTACCATTTCCATTGCCTCTAAAGTTGTCACTAACCCTTATAGATTTGAATTCACCATGTTCTTTATTTAAGAATTTTAATGCACCGCTACCCATTAAGTCACTTTCTTCCCATAAGCTCCAAAATTTAATAGATGGGTCTTTTAATCCGGCTATATCAAGTACGTGAGCACTCCCTTCAGGTGATACAGATCTTAACTCAATGAAATGCTTGATAAGAAATTCATGAACTTCTGGATTATCAAAATTTCCTTCGATTGATTTTAACATTTGAATAATATCTAGTTAAGAAGGGTTGTTAGGTGACCCATTTTTCTTTTTTGTTTAATTTCTTTTTTAAGATAATCAAAGAAAAATTCACTTTCATTATGTTCTTTATTTCTGTAATTAGTAATTTGATCACCGATTATATTTGTCATCGTTGCATTCGATATTTTTTTAAGAGGTATTTGTTCTAGCTTACAAACAGCTCTTACATGATTTTCAAATTGACTTACATTATATGCATTAATTGTTAAGTGCCCTGAGTTATGAACTCTTGGTGCAATTTCATTTACATAAAGGTTATCATTCCTATCAATAAAAAACTCAACACACAAAGTTCCAACATATTTTAATTCTTCAGAAATTTGAGTTGCCCACAGTTTTGATTGCTCTAATATTTTATCACTAATCTCAGCTGGAATTTTAGAGTTTTTCAAAATTTGATCTTCATGTACATTCTCAATGGGTTCATAAATTTCATATTTTTGATCACTAAAACGAGTAATAATTATTGAGATTTCTTTTTTTAATTTTACTAATTTTTCTAAAATATAACCTTTTGAATAATCAACATTAATTGAATCTAAATTTTCTAAACTATTAATTGGGTGTTGTCCTTTGCCATCATACCCTAGTGTTGTAGTTTTAAGTATACCGGGCAGTAAATCTTCAACCGACTCCATGTCAGATTTCTTTTCAATAGATACATACCGGGTAGTTCTTATATTTAAATTATTGATAAAATCTTTTTCTGCTAATCTATGTTGAATTATTCTATTTACAGAAGGTTTTGGAAAAACAGGTTTTATTTTATTAATTTCATTTAATGTTTCATATGGAATATTTTCAAATTCATAAGTGACAACATCAACTTTACTCAAAAATTCCTTAATCTTATTTTGATCATTATATTGACCGTGTACAAAATCATTAGAAAAATTTTGTGCAGGGGCATCAATATCATCACAAAAAATAACTGTTTTAATTTCAAGTTTATTTGCAGCAATAGCAAGCATACTACCTAACTGACCTCCACCTATAATTCCAAGAATTGGTTTAGACATATTTTAAAACTATTTTGGTTTTTTTTTAACAGATTTGCTTTGACTTAAACGGAACTGGTTTAATTTTTTTTTGACAGTTAAATCACTAAGACCAATAATAGATGCAGCTAATAAGGCAGCATTAATTGCGCCATCTTCTCCAATTGCTAATGTTCCAACAGGTATTCCTTTTGGCATTTGTGCAATGGATAAAAGGCTATCAAGGCCCTTAAGCTTTTTGCTTTCAATTGGAACTCCTAGTACCGGTAGAGATGTAAGAGCTGAAATCATTCCTGGTAAATGTGCAGATCCACCAGCCCCAGCAATAATCACTGCAATACCATTTTTTTCTGCGTTAATAGCAAATTCATACATTCTATTAGGGGTTCTATGAGCTGATATTATTTTTGTTTCAAATTTTATATTTAATTTTTTAAGAATATTTTGACAAAATATCATGGTTTTGTAGTCAGATTGACTACCCATAACAATTGATACTTTGTTTAATTTATTTTTAGCCATTTGTTGTAATTTTATTCTAACGTAAATTGTTATTTCAAATTAAGCCTAAAATTTCAATAAAATTAATAGAATTTATCTATCTTATTGATATTCTTTAAAAAAAATAAGATCACAATGAATTTTAAAATTGATAATTTACAATATTGTAACTGGTCTAGAGAAATTTTTCAGATCAATAAACAAGCAGGACTGGATGCAATCCACGTAACCATAGTTTACCACGAAGATTTTGATGAGCTAAAAACAGTATTAAAAAACTGGAAAAATCACTTTTCAGAAAATTCTGACTTAATTTTTCATGGCAAAAGTTTTAAGGATATTGAGAAAGCTAAATCTGAAAATAAAACTGCAGTTTTTTTTGGTTTTCAAAATTGCTCACCTATAGAAGACGATATTGGATTAGTTGAAAAAGTTTATGATTTAGGGTGTAGATTTATGCAGCTTACTTATAACAATCAGTCATTACTAGCGACAGGATGTTATGAAGCAATAGATAGTGGGGTCACTAATTTTGGTAAAGAAGTAATTAAAGAAATGAATAGACTAGGACTTGTAATAGACATGTCTCATTCAGCGGAAAAAAGCACAATTGATGCAATTGAGATAAGTGAAAAACCAATTGCAATAACTCATGCAAACCCATCATT
>Ga0209816_1000830_pt1 | contig 23654 bp, 33 predicted proteins | sample CoawatmetaG01DNA_FD_187509 | JGI IMG/M metagenome (GOLD analysis project Ga0209816, IMG submission 187509) | Marine microbial communities from the West Antarctic Peninsula - Coastal water metaG017-DNA (SPAdes) (version 2) | ecosystem: Environmental > Aquatic > Marine > Coastal ...
GTCTTATAGGCCTTCAAGGTGACCAAGGTGACATTGGCCTTCAAGGTGCTATTGGTCTTCAAGGTGACATTGGCCTTCAAGGTGCTATTGGTCTTCAAGGTCTTATAGGTCTTCAAGGTGACATTGGCCTTCAAGGTGCTATTGGTCTTCAAGGTGACATTGGCCTTCAAGGTACTATTGGTCTTCAAGGTCTTATAGGTCTTCAAGGTGACCAAGGTGACATTGGCCTTCAAGGTCTTCAAGGTGCTATTGGTCTTCAAGGTCTTATAGGTCTTCAAGGTGACCAAGGTGACATTGGCCTTCAAGGTGCTATTGGTCTTCAAGGTGACATTGGCCTTCAAGGCGCTATTGGTCTTCAAGGTCTTATAGGCCTTCAAGGTGACCAAGGTGACATTGGCCTTCAAGGTCTTCAAGGTGCTATTGGTCTTCAAGGTCTTATAGGTCTTCAAGGTGACCAAGGTGACATTGGCCTTCAAGGTCTTCAAGGTGCTATTGGTCTTCAAGGTGACATTGGTCTTCAAGGTGACATTGGTCTTCAGGGTGCTATTGGTCTCCAAGGTGACATTGGCCTTCAAGGTGCTATTGGTCTTCAGGGTGCTATTGGTCTTCAAGGTCTTATAGGTCTTCAAGGCGCTACTGGTCTTCAGGGTGCTATTGGTCTCCAAGGTGACATAGGTCTTCAAGGTGACATTGGTCTTCAGGGTGCTATTGGTCTTCAGGGTGCTATTGGTCTCCAAGGTGACATTGGTCTTCAAGGCGCTACTGGTCTCCAGGGTGCTATTGGTCTCCAAGGTGACATAGGTCTTCAAGGTGACATTGGTCTTCAGGGTGCTATTGGTCTCCAAGGTGACATTGGTCTTCAAGGCGCTACTGGTCTCCAGGGTGCTATTGGTCTTCAAGGTCTTATAGGTCTTCAAGGCGATCAAGGTGACATAGGTCTTCAAGGTGCTATTGGTCTTCAAGGTGACATAGGTCTTCAAGGTGCTATTGGTCTTCAGGGTGCTATTGGTCTTCAAGGTCTTATAGGTCTTCAAGGCGATCAAGGTGACATAGGTCTTCAAGGTGCTATTGGTCTTCAAGGTGACATAGGTCTTCAAGGTGCTATTGGTCTTCAAGGTGCTATTGGTCTTCAAGGTCTTATAGGTCTTCAAGGCGACCAAGGTGACCAAGGTGACCAAGGTGACATTGGTCTTCAAGGTGCTATTGGTCTTCAAGGTGCTATTGGTCTTCAGGGTGCGATTGGTCTTCAAGGTCTTATAGGTCTCCAAGGTGACATTGGTCTTCAAGGTGACATTGGCCTTCAAGGTGCTATTGGTCTTCAAGGTGCTATTGGTCTTCAGGGTGCGATTGGTCTTCAAGGTCTTATAGGTCTCCAAGGTGACATTGGCCTTCAGGGTGACATAGGTCTTCAAGGTGCTATTGGTCTTCAGGGTGCTATTGGTCTTCAAGGTCTTATAGGTCTTCAAGGCGATCAAGGTGACATAGGTCTTCAAGGTGCTATTGGTCTTCAAGGTGACATAGGTCTTCAAGGTGCTATTGGTCTTCAAGGTGCTATTGGTCTTCAAGGTCTTATAGGTCTTCAAGGCGACCAAGGTGACCAAGGTGACCAAGGTGACATTGGTCTTCAAGGTGCTATTGGTCTTCAAGGTGCTATTGGTCTTCAGGGTGCGATTGGTCTTCAAGGTCTTATAGGTCTCCAAGGTGACATTGGTCTTCAAGGTGACATTGGCCTTCAAGGTGCTATTGGTCTTCAAGGTGCTATTGGTCTTCAGGGTGCGATTGGTCTTCAAGGTCTTATAGGTCTCCAAGGTGACATTGGCCTTCAGGGTGACATTGGTCTTCAAGGTGCTATTGGTCTTCAAGGTGCTATTGGTCTTCAAGGCGCTATTGGTCTTCAAGGCTTAATTGGTCTTCAAGGGGCGGATGGTTCCCCAGACACAGCGGCAGAGGTACTAACCAAGATTAAGACGGTTGACGGGGCAGGATCGGGTTTAGATGCCGACTTACTTGATGGCGTTGGGGGTTCTGGTTATGTAAACATAACTTCCACCCAAAGCATTGGAGGTCAAAAGAACTTTAATAACGTAGTGCGTTTAACAGGCTCTGAAATAGGCAGTACTCCTTTATTTAGAATGACAGCAGGCACAAGCAGTGACGCAACAATACAGTTTGGCGATTCTGGTGACTTCGATATAGGTAAAATTAATTATGCCAACTCTGACAACTCAATGTCATTTACTACTAACGCGGGGGAAAGAGCTAGAATTACTTCAACAGGTGACTTCCTTTTAGGGAAAACTACTTATAGCACATCTAGTGTAGGGTGTATTCTTGATGCTAGCGGTTTAATATACGCTACAGCTAACCTTACTGGGTATCAAGGCATCAATGTAAGGAATAACTTTTCAACAGATTCACTAGCAGGTCTAAAGACGTTTAACGGTGTAGCACAAATAACCGCTACTTCCGCTACTGGTGGTGGACATAGTATTGCTATGGATGGTGGATTAAGTGGAGAGTATGCAAGATTCACTAGTGCCAAGCGACTTGGCATAGGCATTACCGCACCGGCTGAAGCACTGCATGTTGTTGGCAACATAGTGGCTACAGGTAACATTACTGCTTATTATTCTGATGAACGCCTTAAAGACTTTAAGGGAACTATCTTTAACGCACTAGATAAAGTTAACCAGCTTAACGGTTACTACTACACTCCTAACGAAACTGCCCAGTCTCTTGGCGTAGATTACAATGGCGTGGAGGTCGGTGTTTCTGCTCAGGAAGTTGAAGCAGTGTTACCAGAGATTGTTACCAAGTCTGCAATCGGTGATGACTACAAGACTGTATATTACGAAAAGCTAACCCCTCTTCTTATTGAAGCTGTAAAAGAACTGACTCAAAAAGTAGAGAAACTAGAATTAAAATTAATTGAGATGGAGAAATAATTATGGCTGTACTCTGGAACATTTTGGCGTTAGATGCTAACGTAGAAACAGGTGCAATTAACACTGCTCATTGGGAAGCTTCTGACTACGAAGTTGTTGATGGCGTAACTCATAGAGGCCGTAGGTATGGATCTGTCGGCCTTAAAGCTAATGTAGACGCTCAAGGCTTTATTCCTTGGGCTAAGGTTACCAAAGAAAACGCTATGGCATGGACGAAGGCTGCTTTAAATGCTTATAAATCTGATTTTAGTGATGAGGATTCTGAAATTGATAAAGTCGATTCCATTGAAAGATTTATTGCTGATGACATTGCTAAGTCTAAAGTCCCAGTAACCACCAGTGTGAATCCTTGGGTTGTAGCAGAGCAAAAAGCCGCTAATGAAGCTGCCCTTGCCGCAATTGCAGAATCTGAAGGCGGTGATTAATGACTCTTGCCGCTTCAGGAACAATGTCTCTTGCTGGCACTGAAACTGATAGGTCAGTTCAAGTGGAGCTTGGTGGTGATGGTACTACGCAGATGTCTATGAATGACGCTGCGGTCAGAGAGTTAGGAGGTCAAGAAACGGCAGGTAGCGCAATTAATATGTCTACTGATTTTTATGGAGCTTCTACCGTCTCTGGGATTACTGCTAGATATTGGCGTTTTACTAAATTTATACCAAACCAAAGCGGGTCTTTTCTTACTAGGATGGAGCTTTACACGGGGTTTGCGGGAGGTGGAAGCACTCTATGCACAACCAGCAACATTAACCGTAACTACGATGGTTATAATTCAACTTACAATTATTTAAAGGTTTTAACTACCTCTACTTATCAGGGTTGGTGGTTACTTGGGCAATCTGCGGCTAACCAGTTTGGCTATTACATTGGTTTTGATTTAGGAAGTGCAACAGAAGTTAAAAGTTTTTTGATTAGTGTTTACAGTAATGGCAGTTACGGTTGTTCTTCTATGGTTTTGCAATCATCAACAGACAATACAAACTGGACTGACAGAAAAACTGTTACTTTTGGGGATAGTGTTATACCAGCGGCAGATAGAAATCAAACAATTGACTTAACTTTAACGGAAACAGACTTAACTGTTACTGAAGGCACTGACATTTTTTCTTCTGCTGCATACTATGGATTTAGAGAAGAGCGTAACCCTGACGTTGGTTCAGTATCCCCAACAAGCTTAACTTTTGATGGTAAGACTCATCCTCTCCGTGACGCATATCGCAGAGTAAATCGAAGCGGCGGCGTAAATAATGACAGTACATCTGCATTCTGGTTTATCCTGTACAACGCCTCTGACGGCACTGCGCCTGCTGACGATTGGTTTTCCTCCCTTACCTTACAAACATCAGGAGATTCAGCTACTCTAACTCCAGCCGAGGCTACAATTGTTACGTCAGGTTCTGGATCAACTGGTCGTAAAGAGTGGAGATTCTTTTCTAGTGACTTTACAGCTACTGAGCTAACGAACTTTTCTACTCAGTGGGATGGCACCGGCACGTCAACAGTAACTTTTACAGAGTAATTAAATGACTATTATATTGAACTACGACACTCCCGCCGAAGGTCAAGTTAGACTGGCAGGAACTTATGAGGCAGGTGAAACTTCTGGTTCTTTTTCTTGTCCTGTTTTGTACAACGCTGAGGGGCAGGACATGGTTACAACAGAAGCTCGCACAAGACTTACCATACAGGAATCTTTAGATTCTGAAATTACTTAACTTTAAAGGGGATAAAAATGAAATACTTATTACTAGCAATACCATTGGCTTTGATGGGCTGCCAAACTTTCAATGCTGCCGTAGATGGTGGGCAAAACATTGTAAATAAAACCATTGCTGCTACCGGTTCAGCAGCGGCGGACATTACGCAAGCGGTAGGCGCAGATGTAACCAGCACGATTACTTATGGGACTGATGGGGTAGCTGACGGCATCCGCAAGGCTACCAACGCCGAGAAAAAGTAAACACATAAGGATCAAAAAAATGGATAAATTCAAAACCGCAGTTACCATAATTGCAGCAGAGGAAGGGTACAGGGCTAAAGTATACCACTGCACCCTAGGCTACCCTACAATAGGGGTAGGCTTAAAGGTAGGGCACCACGGGCAGCCTCTTGGGGATTTCAAGGGGTTTCCGAGTATGCCGAGGGATGTGGCAGAACTCTGGTGCAGAATACACGCAGAAGATGTGGAGGCTAGTTTTAAAAAATATCCTCTTATTCTGGCGGCGGCTGAAAAATGCAATGATGTGCAAAAAGCCGTTTTAATCTCCATGGGGTATCAGTTGGGCGTTTATGGCTTAAGCAGGTTTAAAAGGATGTTGGGCCATTGTATTAGCCAAGCTTTTGAAAAAGCAGCGGAAGAAATGCTTGATTCACTGCTGGCAGACCAAGCCCCGAAAAGAACAGAAAGACAAGCAAGGATGCTTACGACTGGGAAGCTTTTGGAGTATTACGGGGGTAGCCTATGAAGTTCTTTAAGAGCCTAATTGGCCCCGTAGCGGATCTACTAAGCGAGGTTGTGCCTGACTCAGACATGCGCATGAAACTGGCAGCAGAGATTGACACGCTGGCATCTAGGCAGGCCACAGAGCTAGCAAAGGGACAGCTTGAAGTTAACAAGGAAGAAGCAAAAAGCGCTTCGATGTTTGTGGCGGGTTGGCGCCCGTTTATCGGGTGGACTTGCGGGATGGCGTTTTGTATGAACTTTATCTTGATACCCTTCGGGAATTTTGCCCTGTTGTTATCTGGCTCGGGTGTAGTTTTGCCGGGTATCGACCTGGCAACAATGATGCCCGTCCTAGGCGGCATGTTGGGTCTTGGTGGATTAAGGACATTCGAAAAGGTAAAAGGAGTTTCAAAGAACCAGCCAAGCGCAGTTGATAAAATAGTGAGTACCGGCATAAACTACGCAACTAGTAGAATACGAGGTAAGTAGTAAGCAACCCCCTAGGGCGTCCGTAATGGGCATCTTAGGGGGTTTGTTTCCAAATTAGAGTGTTACACAGCTATAACGCGAACACGCCACCACAGGCAAGTAGGCGGCGTTTAAGGCGTTGGCGTAGGCTTGTATCTCCAAGGCAGACCACGGCGTACCGTCATCGTGAATAAATGTAGGAAGCTCCGCGGCCTTTTTCCAGTAGGCTTTGCTTTCGGCCTTAGTCTGCTGGGTGCCGTCTGGGTTAAAAGTAGGTATTGGGTCAAAGATAGAGCAGCCCGGAGATAACAGAAGTACCGATATTAACAATAAATTTTTCATTTTGTTACCTGAGTTGCCCCCGAAGGGGCGGTTAGATTATTCAGCGTCTGCGACTAACTTTTCAAAATGCTTTAAATCGTTTTCGAACATAGCGCCAAACCTTACGTGCTCTTCGGGAGTCATCATAGCCAAAGTGGCTTTTAAAGATTGAACTTTTTCTTCATAAGTAGGGATTAAGTTATACATTTTATTTATCTCTGTTTCGTTGAATGTGCGCCTATTATAAGGCACCCGGTAAGCTTGTCAACACTTTATTTAGTTTCTTTTAAAAGTATTTAAAAGAATGTTCAGTTCGATAATTCCAAACTCGCAACCTTTGATTCGGTCGTTATCACCACACAATATGTTGGCTTCCAGTGCTTTTTTTAAGTCAGCAATTTGGGCGTTAATGGTTGCTTCGATGTTTGTAATATTCATTTTATTTATCTCTGTTTCGTTGAATGTGCGCCTATTATAAGGCACCCGGTAAGCTTGTCAACACTTTTTCGCACCAAAATTTCGGGTTATGCTACACTTTTTCGCACCAATGTCGAATTACTAGCGCCTACTATATATACAAAGCCCAAAAAATGCCCTAAAAAGTTAAAACTACCCATTATGATCAACAACCAAAAACACAGAGGCCAGAAAATGACACCCACAGAATTCCGAGCACTATTACTAGATTACGACTCCGACAGCAGAACCCAAAAAGCCCGCGTTGAAGGCATACTTCGCAGACAACCTACGTTGATGGCTGTTTATTTGGCTGTTATCCATGCGTGAAGCTGGCCTCTTTGTGGGGCATACGTCATGCGAAGCGTGTGGGTCCTCAGATGCAAACGCTGTATATGATAACGAAGACATCCAGACCACCTATTGTTTCGCTTGCCAAGCTACCGGCACACAAGAAGAGGAGATAACTATCCAAGGTTTCGAAAAAGTAAGTACCGAGGTCCCCGAAGTCCCCACCCTAGCCCGTGGTTTCCGTGATCGAAAGATTACCAGAGCCGCCGCCGAGTTCTTCAATGTAACCGTGGCAATGAGCGGCGACGATATCACCCACCACTACTACCCCTACACTAAATTAGGCGAGGTTACAGGGTACAAGGTTCGGCAGGTAGACGGTAAAATATTTAAAGCCATAGGCGACAAGAAGAACACCGAGCTATTTGGCCAGTCAAAGTTTAGCCGAGGTGGTCAGAAGCTGATAATAGTCGAAGGGGAGCTTGACGCCCTCGCTGTGGCACAGTCGATGCTTGACGAGTACAAGAAGGTCTTTCCCGTTGTATCGGTCCCTGACGGTGCCCAGAGTGCCGCCAAATCTATCTTGGCCAACCGCGAGTGGGTCAGATCGTTTAATGAAGTTATTGTTATGTTCGACCAAGATACTCCCGGCCAAGATGGCGCCAATGAAGCAGCCAAGGTTATCGGAGCGGATAAAGCCAAGATTGCAAAGCTAACCACAAAAGACGCCTCTGATGAATACGTAGCCCTCGGGGCCAAGGGTATATCAAGCGCTGTTTGGAATGCGGCAAAATGGCAACCCGCGGGCATAATTAACGCAAAAGACACCTGGGAGATATATCAAAGTGAAAAAGACGCAGAGTACCAGTCGTTTCCGCCGTTTCTTGAGGCACTTAACGAAAAGATCCATGGAACACGCTCGGGCAGCATTACGATGCTTACTAGTGGCACTGGATGCGGTAAAACTACATTCGTTAAAGAGAATATCTACCACATCTTGCGCACTACTCAGGATCAGATTGGACTTGTTAGCTTGGAGGAGAGCACAAGCGAAACTGTTAGGGGGTTCCTCAGTCTCGATTTATCTAAGAGGGTCGGACTTCCGGGTGTGGATGTATCTATTGAAGAAGAAAAAGCTGCGTTTGATCGCACTTTGGGCACTGGTAGAGTTCTTATGCTTGATCATCAAGGGAGTTGTGAAGATACTTCTTTGGTCGATAAACTGGAATTTCTTGCTTTATCTGGGTGTCGGCATCTTGTTCTTGATCATATTACCATTGCTGTATCTGAGTCGCGTGATGGTAATACTAATCAAGCCATAGATAGTTTAATGTCGCAATTACTCAAGATCACCAAGAAACACGATGTACACATTACCTGTATCAGTCACCTGCGAAAGGTGGGAGGTGGTAATACGTCATTCGAGGATGGCGGTGATATTAGTATGGACGATTTAAGGGGTTCAGGTTCGCTAAAACAGATTTCTGCGCAAGTCATCGCACTATCGAGAAACCTATCAGCCGAATCAGAACGTGAAAGACACACAGTAAAAGTAAAGGTTCTAAAAGACCGCTGGACAGGCGCAACTGGATGGGCGGGGTGTTATCAATTCGACCACGCCACCGGACGCCTCAAGCGGGCGGAAGGGGCTTTTGATTCTAACGGATTTACAACGGAGGAATAAAAATGAAAGCACTATTGTACGTGTTGCTTTTTCCGACTATGGTTATAGTGGGGCTTTTGGCGACTTGTTGGTCTGCAATCTGTCTGCCGGTCCAAGCGTCAAAGGCTACAATAAAAATGATAGATAAACTTACAAGCGAGGTGGATACACTATGACCGATATACAAGACTTTATTGGATCTATTGATGAGGAGGAAAGAACCGCAGCATTTGGGCGGATGTTAAACGCGGGCGCCATGGTTAACCTTGACGAGGCTATCATTGCCACGCTAGAAGCCCTTTCAGACGGTGGCGAGTATACAGGCACCGATTATATGATTGACCCCTATGCGGTCTTAGATGGCGTCAATACCCTATTCCGGGGGCTTGATATGAACCCGCTAGAAAGTGAAGCTTATAAGATATTGCAAGACTGTTGCGACTGTATGGAAATAGAGGACGAGGGCAAACCATGAGCGTATTAGATGAAGCTACGCCCGCAGAGTGGGACGCGGCAACCAAAAAGACCCTAGAAAATATTTACGGGGTAAACGAAGAGAAAGTTAAATACTGCCGAGACTTTGGGGAAACCCGAAAGACTCAGGTAGGCGGTACGCATTACATTAAAGAAGGCGGTATTCAGCCAATAGAATTTATCACATCAAACGAAATCCCTTTTAGAGAGGCCAACGTCATTAAATACGTGTTCCGACACACCAACAAAAACGGCGTAGAAGACTTGCTAAAAGCTAGAGATTATATTGATATGATAATAAACGATTATAAAACTAAACAGGAGAAATAAAGAATGATCTTAAAAAATGTTGAAATTATGTGGGCACACCTTGAACCAGAAAACCCAGATGGAGGTTTTGATAAAGCAACCCCACAATGGAACCTGCAAGCTATTACTAGAGACAAGTCACAAGCCGAAGAGTGGAAGGCAGCAGGACTCACCCCAAAGCCTGACAGTGACGACACCGGTTTAATGTTCAAGATTAACGTCAAAAAGCTATGCGAGCAGAAAAACGGCCAGCCTAATAAGCCCGTCCCCGTTGTAGGTAGGGATATAATGCCAATTGAAGACGTTTCAATTATTGGTAATGGCTCTGTGGGTAACGTGAAAGTCCGAACTTTTGACTACGATTTTAACGGTCGCCAAGGCGTAGGCGTTCGATTGGAGTCGGTGCAAATTACAAAGCTGGTCGAATACAAAGCAGCAGGCAGCGCAATTCTTGAAGGCTTTGATGCGTTTGATGCTGACGACACTAGCACAGACGACTGCGATGCTTATTGATATTGTGTTTATGATCGTGGGGGCCGTGCTGGTCTCCGTGTTTATCGACAGCCAAAACTACAAATAAAACTAAAAGAGGTCTTTTATGAAACCATTAAAGGTAATATTCGACGCAGAAACCAACGGTTTAAACCCAGACGTTATCTGGATGATTGCTACAGAAGACCTTGACGGAGATAAAGGCTTCTTTACTGATTACGAGGACGGCTACCCCTCTATCTCTGAGGGGCTGGCTTACCTCAGCTTGGCTGATGTACTTATAGGCCACAATATAATTTCTTATGATTTACCCGTATTAAAAAAGCTTTGCAACTGGCAGCCTGCCAAATCTCAAAAGCTGGTAGATACAATGCTACTCTCACAGATGAACGATTTCGAGCGCCCACAGTTCGACCATCTAGTGAAGAATAAGTTTGCTGGCAAGCATAACATGAAGGTATGGAGTCAATTTTTAGGAGGTGAAGAGAAGCACGAAGATCCTAGCTGGCTGGAGTATTCCATTGAAATGCGGGAGCGCTGTATCTCTGACGTATCAATTAACGTAAAAATGTACCGCTATATGATGCAAGAAATCAAAGCGATTGTTGCAGCCTCCCCCAACTACGGCCAAGCTATAAAGCTAGAACATGATCTGGCGCTGGCAATGGCAGATCAGGAGGCTAACGGCTGGCTAATTGACACGGTAGCAGCTAAGAAACTTTTGGCTTATATTGAAGTCGAGATGTCCAAAATAGAGCTTGAAGTTGAGCCACTGCTAAAGCCTCAAAAGGTGTATCTTGACAAAGAACCCCGAGAAGCCAAGCGCCTTTTAAGTGGTGCTTGGGATAGAGTCACCCGCGACTGGTTCGGAGACCGTGAAGTTGTCAGCCCTTATCAGCGTTTTCGAATTGTAGATATGAAGCTCGGCAATAACGAAGCGGTCATTAATCTACTGTTGGAAAACGGGTGGGTGCCGACCGAGTGGAATTGGGGACGCACTGAGGAAGGTAAGTTTTTCAAGAAGTCCCCCAAGCTTACCGAAGACAGCTACGACAGTATCAAAGGTGACCTAGGAAAATCCGTGGCACACTGGCGGGTCTTACGATCCCGTAGGGGCTTTATCACTGGTATCTTTAAGAACATACGTGAAGACGGCCACCTGTCGTGTAGGGCGTTTACAGTGGGTACAAATACCTACCGTTGTCGCCATGCTGGCATTGTTAACGTTCCCGGCGCCTATGCTGTCTTAGGTAAAGAGATTCGAAGCTTATTCCACTCGGCGGCGGGTCGCTCAATTGTAGCGGCTGACTCTGACGGCAACCAGCTCCGCGGGATGGCTCATTATGTGAATAACCCCGAGGTGAGCAAGGCTATTGTCAGTGGCTCAAACGATGACGGTACAGACATCCATACACGCACAGCGAACATTGTAGGCGTTTCGCGGCCTGTAGTTAAAAACCTGACTTATGCCCTAATCTTTGGCGCTGGTGATAATAAACTAGGCGAAACCGCAGGCATGAAAGGGGACGGCCCAGCGTTACGGGCGAAGATGGAAAGCGCTTACGAGGGACTAAAGCCCGCCATTGATAATCTAAAATATCAGTGGATGGTCAACCGCCACACTTTTAGCCGTGGGTTTATCTATGGCCTAGATGGTCGCCGGATATACTGTGAAGACCATAAAGCCTTTAACGCACTACTTCAGGGCTTCGAGGCGGTAACTTGCAAGGCTGCTTGTGTTGAAGCTGTAAGGATGATTAAGGCAGAAGGATTAGACGCCAAGGTCATAGCGTTTTACCACGATGAAATCAACTGTGACGTCGCAGACAAGGATACTCAGCGGGTTGGAGAGATCCTGGAGTACTGTTTAGGCCCGTATGTAACCGAAAAATATAACTTGAATATCGCCATGGGTGGCACGGCTCAGGTCGGAAATTCTTGGTACGATGTTCACTAACCAAATAGGGGAATAATATGAATTTTGAAGCAGTAGAGGAAAAAGTAATTGCGTGGCACTACGCTCGAAACCTTATTGACGGCAGCAGCGACATCCAGCAATTCGAAGGGAAGCTGTTAGAAGAGGTTGAAGAGTTGCGTATGGAAATTCAGTTTGCACAAAGCCCAGTAGATTCCATAGGGGACATAATGGTTGTGCTATGTAACATTGCCACCCGCAACGGCCTAACGCTTACAGAGTGCCTTAGCCACGCCTATGGAGACATCCAGCACCGCAAAGGCCGCATGGAAAATGGCGTATTCGTTAAAGAACTTGTTGATCAATCTAAATAGGAGAAACCCAAATGCAAAAACCATATATAGTTTTAAGCCAATACCCTTATGAGTGTGAAATTGGCAGTTCACCCGATATTAGCGTCACCCACGTTTTGCATGAGAGAGATGCATCACTCCCCGAGATGCTAGAATTTTGTGAGACGTTCATTAGAGCTTGTGGGTGGACTCTTGACGGATCTCTTATCGTTCAAACAGAAGAAGAGGCGCCCCCACATGCACGTACTCATTGATGGCGACGTTGTTCTTTATCTGGCTCTCTGGCGAAATGAAACGGCAACGCTAGAGTCTGCTATTAACCACTACAACGATATTATCGAAGATACAAAGGACGCCTGTTTTGCGGATACTGTAGAAATCTTTTTATCGTCTGACGGGGAGAACTTCAGGAAAAACCTGTACCCCGTTTATAAATCCAACCGAAAGGGCAAAGAATCCCCGCCGTTTATGTCGGAGCTAAAAGCCGCGGTGTTAACGTGGGACAATTCCCGAGGATCTCCCGGAGGGGAAGCCGATGATTATTTGCTAATTCGGGCGGCAGAGCTAGACGAGCAAGGGAAGCCGTGGATTATTGCCACGGTGGATAAAGATTTAAAAACCTATCCGGGCTTATTCTACAACCTCAGAAGCCACCAAATCGACAAGGTTGGCGAAAGACGAGCGTATACTTTCATGATGCAACAGTTTGTTATGGGCGACAGTGTAGACGGCATCAAAGGCCTCAACGGCTGGGGGCCGGTCAAAACTGCTGGCATTATTAACCCGTACCATGGATTAGAGGAGAATTTTAAAAAGACCAAGGAGGTTTGGATTGAAAACAACAAAACCGATAACACGCAAGCGGCGTACAACGAAACCGCCAATCTTGCTTTCATTAGACGTAATAAAAACGACCTGTACCCATTGGACTTTTGGGCAATGTCTGGAGACGACTTTAGAAAAACCCTACGGGTTTCTGTATCGGATTACGCGAGTAGCTGACGGCAAGGACTACATCGGCCAGAAAAGCTTTCACACAAAAAGCAACCCATGGCCCTACTATATGAGTAGCTCGAAAGGTCTCAAGGCCGAGATAGAAGCGGCAGGGCCAAATTATGCTAACCTGTTTAGCTTTGATGTGCTGATGCTTTGCGGCGACCGTAATAGCCTATCTTTAGCTGAGACAACTTTGCAGATATTCGAAGACGTTATTCACAACCCCAACAACTTCAACAAATCCATAGCTGGCCAAAAGTTTCTTGGCCCCACAAAGCACACTCCAGAGACCCGCCAAAAGATTTCAGCGGCACTTTCTGGGGCGCATGATGGCCAGCATTATCCCCATTTTAAATAGAGGTATAAAATATGAGACCAAATAACAACAAATATATTGGCCAGAAATTTGGTGACCTACTTATCTTGAACTGGTTTCGCACCGGTGACAGCCAGCACCTGCACTTTTTGGCACAGTGTGGTTGTGGCGTAGAAACCACTGTAAGAAAATCAGATGTACTACGAGCACACACCACCCGCTGTGGTTATTGCTCAAAAACTGCTAAAAAGAATATCCGTTCAAGGATCTCGGAATACGTAGAAGTATTTTTTGAAAAACCTGGCGTAGAATTCTTTGCACAATCTAACGCAAAATCTAATTAATTTTAAGGGGACATAATGACCACCACCACCACCAATTACCGCAAATTTTCATCCTATGAGAATTTTATTTACCTCAGCCGATATGCTCGCTGGATTGAGGACGAGGGCCGTAGAGAGCAATGGCCCGAGACTATCGACCGCGTAATTAAAGCGTTCCAAGTTCAAACCCAAAACAACCACCACATCCCGTGGGAAGAGCTACGCACAGCCATGCTAAATCGTGATGTGATGCCGTCGATGCGTGTAATGATGACAGCAGGGAAGGCACTCGACCTAAACCATATTGCGTTGTATAACTGCGCCTTTACTGATATTGACAGCCTCGAATCTTTTTCTGAGATTCTCTATATTCTGATGCACGGAACGGGCGTGGGTTTTTCTGTTAAACAGGAATCAATGAACCGCTTACCCGTTATCGAGAGAAAGGGTAACGATCTTATCACGGTAGAAATCGAGGACAGCAAAGAAGGCTGGAGAGATTCGGTATTTGAGGGGATTGCGCTCCTGGCTGGTGGGTATCATGTGGTTTACGACTACAGCAAAATCAGGGCAGCGGGCGAACGTCTCAAGACCTTTGGTGGCAGAGCTTCAGGTCCAGCGCCCCTGGTATCTTTGCACGAGTACATAGACCGCATTTTTACAGCCGCTGGAGGCCGTAGGCTGAAGACCGCAGAATGTCATGGTATCGTTTGCAAAATCGCGGAGGTGGTAGTTGTGGGCGGTGTACGGCGCTCGGCGTTGATCTCTCTCTCTGACCTTGACGATAAATCTATGGCAGAAGCTAAAACAGGTGAGTGGTGGGTAAACCACGGGGAATATGCGCTGGCAAATAACTCCGCAGTGTACGAAACTAAACCAACGGCAGAGGAGTGGGACAAGGAATGGGGAACAATCGTGGCATCTGGTTCTGGGGAACGCGGGATCGTAAACATGCTATCCGCCAAGAAAAAGTGCAAAGAGATCGGCAGGGACGAAACCAAGATAATGGGAACAAATCCTTGCGGGGAGATTCTGCTCAGAAACGGGCAATTTTGCAACCTCTCGGAAGTGGTGATCAGGCCTGAAGATACCCAAGAAACCCTCGGGAACAAGGTAGCCTTAGCGTCGATTATTGGCACGATTCAAAGCACGTTTGACGGGATCAAAGGATTATCCCAAAAATGGATCACCAACACCAAGGAAGAACGACTACTCGGCGTATCTCTCACGGGCATTATGGGGAACAAGTTAACCAACGGCAAGGAAAGCGATTTAGAGGCCCGTTTAACGTCCCTAAGAGCCGTTGCAAACAATACTAACGTAGCGTATGCCAGGATTCTAGGCGTCCCTAAATCGGCCTCTGTGACCACTGTGAAGCCCTCGGGCACCGTGTCGCAATTGTGCGGAGTCTCAAGTGGTATACACCCCGCACATGCTTCCTCATATATCCGCAGAGTCCGCAACGACAAGAAAGACCCGCTGACTCAGCTAATGATAGATGCAGGCGTACCGGGGCAGACTGATTTTTACAACAAAGATGCCCACGTTTTCGAGTTTGGCATTGATCGGGCTGGCGAGTGTACGCGGGACGACTTCACGGCTGTAGAGTTTCTCGAAATTTGGTTAACGTATAAGAAACACTGGACAGACCACAACCCGTCGGTGACCATCTCAGTGCACGACCACGAGTGGCCAGAGGTCGGGGAGTGGGTTTATAAGAACTTCGACAATGTAGGCGGCCTTAGCTTTCTACCGTTCGACACAGGAACATACCAGCAGACGCCCTACGAGACATCTACGCAATTACCCGCAGAGGTAACAGTAGATTATTCAAGGTTACCTGAGTATGAGAAAAGCGACAACACAACCAGCGACAAGCAACTAGCTTGCAGTGCGGGCCATTGCGAAATATAGGAGAAGTAAAAGGTTTGAGAAGAAGTAAAAGTGAGATATGCTATTCATGTTTGATAGGGTGGGCGGCTATTGTAGTCCTCTCTGATAGTTTGGTTAGATTGATGTAGAAAACACGGGAGGCCTTCGGGTCTTCCGTATTTTTTTTTCGATTTAGGGGTTGACAAGGTTACCGGGTGCCCTTAAAATAGGCGCATATTAACCAAACAGAGAAAAAGATTATGAATTACTCAACTGAACTAAACATTGGCGATCTCGTTACAGTAGAAGGCCTATCAGGGACTGAAATGGAATACGTTAAAACTTTTACTGTAAAATCTGTAGGAGTTGACCGAATTAATTTTACTACCGGACATCGCCTTGATTGTTCAGGAGAGCTAGGTAATAACGGCGCTAACCTGTACACCAAGACCAATAAAAGAGTTGCACGATATGCAAGCTGGACTTGTGGCGAGCTGGAAGGTGAATAAACTATTACGTAACCTAGCGATCAGGTGGGACGCTAGAAGGCGGCAGGCGTCTATCAAGACCCTTCAGCGTATGATAGACTCCATTGAAGCCGACAACCGGGACAACCTCAGAACCATAGAGGCCATTAAAAACCAAATGTATTACGTTGACGGTAACCAGCCCGACCTACTCGACTAAACCACGGAGAACCCCATGATTTTTATTCACGCCCCAGCAGAATTAAAAGAATACGCCTACAGAGTCGCCGACCACCTCGGCCTTGACAGCTACGGGGAGACAGATGTATTCATTGAATACGAGGTACTCGGGGACATTGACGGGGCTATCTATGGAGACCATGAGAGCGCCTGTATTGAGCTAAACGAGGGCAGCAGCTTAACCGACAAGCTCAAAGCCCTCGCCCATGAAATGATTCACGCCCAGCAGCTTTTTAGGGGCGACCTAAGTTATATCAAGGCTGATATGTATTGGAAAGGCGAGAAGATGACAGAAGTGCCGTACTTTGAGCAGGGCCACGAAGTCGAAGCGTTTAAGCTAGAAAAAGAAATATACGAAATGTGCAAATAAGTGTTGACAGGGTTACCGGGTTCTATTAAAATAGGCCCATATTAACCAAACAGAGAAAAAGAAAATGACTAACTCAGAAATTAACAACCTTCAAAACATCGTAATGGGCTATTCTTATAATGAGCAACTAATCAACAACGCCATTGTTTTAGCGGATACTTTCGAAGTTAAGCACCTTCTAATTGCGTTAAAATCTGGCCGCAACTCTTTTGAATCCCGTATGGTCTTACAATCTTTTATTTGCAGGTTACAACAAAAATAATTGAAATAAGTGTTGACAGGGTTACCGGGTGCCCCTATAATAGCACCATCAAGACGAGAAAGACCCTAACCAACTAAAGAGAGAAAGATAATGTACAATTTTACTCAAAACGAAAAACTCGCCGCTCTGCACCTTGTTGATCAGTGCCTCGACGGCATGTGTGGTGATCGTCCAATGGATTTAGAGAGTGACCCGTATACTTGGTGCCATGTTGATGTACTTATTTCGCAAGGTTGGAGCAAGCATGCGGCCGCAGGAACTTACGGTGCTTTAGCTGAGAAAGAGGCACTTTATATAGAAAAGGATGTCAATTATCACGACGGTGCATGGACAGACATCATATCTCACGACCTTTATGAATGGGCCGAGAGTCACTGGGATGAGTTTGTAGCCAACGGAAAACCTAAGAAGTAAAACACCAACGGCCCTCCGGGGCCAAAGTTATTTTAAAAATAAATGAAATAAGTGTTGACAGGGTTACCGGGTTCTATTAAAATAGCACCATCAAGACGAGAAACACTAACTAAATACAGGAATGCAGACGATGATGGGATTAACTACTAAAAAATGGCATGACCACTATTCTGTTAGGATTACTGACTATCCTACTCTCGGATATGAGGTATTTAAGCGTAAAGACGGCTGGCATGTAGTGTCCGAGTGTACTGGAGAACCTGCTTTCTATGTCTCTGTTTTTCCAACTAAGCGACAAGCCTATAACGCAATTATCGACCACAACAATTAGGAGAGTAGATATTGCACTAGCTGAAGATATAAAGAACACCCACGGCCCTCCGGGGCCAAAGTTATTTTGAAAATAAATGAAATAAGTGTTGACAGGGTTACCGGGTGCCCCTATAATAGCACCATCAAGACGAGAAAGACCCTAACCAACTAAAGAGAGAAAGATCATGGAATTATTTAACAACAAACGTGTGATGGCCAACATGAACAAAGCAATTAAAGTTATGGGTGTCGCTTCAGAGATGGCGGGTGTTGAGTGGAAGCAAGGCGACCGTTTTGGAATTAAAGACCTTCTGGCCATGTGGGTTAAATACCCGGAAGTTTTCCCCGAGCAGCTACAGGCCCAAATGCAAGAATTTTATGATTTGTTTTATGCCGAAGTTTTAAAACGAAATTCGTAAAAACACCAACGGCCCTACGGGGCCAAAGTTATTTTGAAAATAATTGAAATAAGTGTTGACAGGGTTACCGGGTTCTATTAAAATAGCACCATCAAGACGAGAAAGACCCTAACCAACTAAAGAGATAAAGATTATGACTAACTTAAACGCCGCAACCCTCGCCAACATCACTGAAGCCACTGACGTAAACGACCACAACAGCGCTTTAGCAATCCTAGCCTACGCCCTTAATAACGAGTGGATGATCACTGAAATTACCAACCTGGACAACGCACACCTAGATTTAGGTTACATGACGGAAGAAATGATGAATGACCGCCGCCTTATTGCTCGCAGCTTGATGGATTGCGCCCGCCTCGCTTATTCTAACTTTGACGAAATCGAAGCAGCATTTTAAGAAACACCAACGGCCCTCCGGGGCCAAAGTTATTTTGAAAATAATTGAAATAAGTGTTGACAGGGTTACCGGGTTCTATTAAAATAGCACCATCAAGACGAGAAAGACCCTAATCAACTAAAGAGATAAAGATTATGAACACTAAGCAAATCGAAACACTAAAAGCAGCATGGGCCGGATTTCAAAGCACTGAAATGTCACAAATCACAAAAGCTTACAACTTCATTAAAAGCCTTCCACAAGCTTGGATCATAGTAGTAAGCGAAGCCGAAATTGATTTCCTAAGTGACGTCGCAATTGAAGCAATCAACGAAATGAAAGAAGATGGGGAGTGGTTGTAAAATGCACGGAATACGCGAAGCAATCATCCGAGACCTATCAGACAGCGATCTAAACGAATTGCTGACTGATCTGGATGTATCCCCCTACGATTACCATGAAGCCCGCAAAGAGGCCGACAGGCGCTCTCAGGCTCCCCCAGGAGTTAAGACGGCAAAACCCCGCTTTTCTTATGCAACTAACACTTTAACCGGAAAAGATTTTTAATTTAGGGGTTGACAATGTTACCCGGTGCCCCCATAATAGTAGCAGCGAGAAAAATTTCCAAAAAAAAACTACAGAGAGAAAAACCATGAATAATGTTAAAAATCCAACAAATCAGTGATCTAGATCTTTCGTCGATACGTACCCCCACCCGATACAAGAAATGCAAAGATATAAGAAAGACCCTGAGAGCGCAGAAAGCAGCCTCTCGCAAGCTCTACACCCGATAGGTCTAAACCAAATCAAAAAGGCTATACTATGAAAAATGTAATGGATGAGTTGCTGGAAGTGATCGAGGCTACCGACTATAAAAGCCGGGGTTACCGATGCTTCACTAGAAAGCTAGTATTTTCCGCTATTAAAGAAGACCTGCTTGAAGACATCCTAGAAAAGCTCTTTTCCTCTCTGGTTAGCTCTGACGTCGCCGAGGTGCCCGCTACTGCGATGGCCCGCAGGCTCACTACACGTATGGCGAATGGATTAGGCGTGGATCTGGTAGGCACCAAGGGCATCATTAAGACGGGTATAGAAATTCTGGATTGGTTCGCGAAGGTCGGAGTGGTGAAGGCTATTAAACGTGAACAAATCGAGGAAAAGGGCAGCAAATTAGTTAAGAAAGAAAGCTGGTTTATCGAGATACTTGTCGAAACCGAGGGAACCGAAAAGGATATATACTGCGACCCCCGCAAACCCTTTAGGCCTTGGACAACGCCAACCCGCTTTGAGAATGGGGTTTTGGTGCCATTGGTTAAACGTGCGGATCAAGTGAATATGCTACACCACTACACCTTTGAGCAGATCCCGCTGATGTATAGGGCAATCAACCGCCTTGGCGCTACAGCGTGGGAAATCAACAGTGACTTGCTGGCATACGCTAACATTATCGACGAAACTAACTCACCATTAGGCGCACTGGCGACCCCTGAGAGCCTTAGCGCCGCTTATCGTGCCCTCGGTAACGAAAAGGCATCAAAGTCCCGTAGGAAGGCAGCAGCGAAGACTATCGGACTACATGAGAAGCGCAGCGTCTTTAACACTATCCACGATTTAGCCATTGAGTACCTCGGCCACGAATTGCATTTCACACACAACTTTTGTGGAAGGGGTCGCCAATACGCCCTAGCGCCCCACCTAAGCCCGCAGGGTGCCGATATTGCCAAGGCGTTGCTAGTGCTCAAAGATAAGGTGCCACTAGTCGAAACTGATTTTTGGATACACTTGGCAAACTGCGCTGGCGAAGACAAGCTAACTTTTGATGATCGGGTTAAATGGGTCGATGATAACATTGAGACCTTGAGAGCCATTGGGGTTGATCCTGTAGGCAACTATGATCTTATTGAGTGCCTCGGGGTTCACCGGGAAAAGAAGACGTATTATCAGTTTATTGCTTGCTGCCAGGATCTGGCAAAGTATCTAGCATATGACGGCGTTTTTCTGACGGGGATCATGTTGGGCCTCGATAGCACTTCCTCGGGTAACCAAATCCTGGCAATGATCGCCAAGGATGACGAGGTTGCAGAGTACGTCAATATATCAGCTACTCCAGACGGTAAACCCGGCGACCTCTATAGGTACGTTGGTAAGTTTGTGCAGCAAGGTTTAAAAGGTCTTACACTCGACAGCATCCCTTTGAAGCTTCAGCAATACGCCAACCTTGACGCTATCGCCGATTTGGCTAATCTCCCCGAAGGCCACAAAGGGTTTCGCAAGATCACAAAGCGCATTTGCATGGTGTTACCGTACAGCGGTACACGATACGGGTCAGGCGAGATTACTAAAACCGACCAAATGGATCACGGCATACCCGAGATGGAGGCGTTAAACTTTGCGGATTGTTCTGTGGTGGGTGGCTTGATCTATGATAAATGCGTAGAGTCTGCAAAGAAGTCTATGGGGATACTGGCGTATCTTAGGGACGGTGTGGACTTTGCGGAAGAGGGGCCAATGCTTTCTTGGGTGATCCCCCAGACTAACTTCAGAGCCTTTCAGGTCAAAGAAAAGACATACGAGGAGACAATTACAGGCGTTATAGGCGGGGAGTCACTAGGGCTAAAGGTACACATTCCAACAGGCGAGCCAAACAAAGCAGGCCACAAAAACAGTATTGCACCGGGCATTGTGCATAGTTTAGATGCGGCCATGCTTACTATGATAGTCAATGGGATACCCGAGGAGCTACCAGTTGCAGCCATACACGATCAATTCTGTGTGCCTATGGGTCACATGGCAGAACTAGTCAACTCAGCGAGGGACGCGTATGCCGCAATTGCTTGCAGAGATAACTTCGAAACCCTTTGTGAATCGGCGTTTAACGTGAAGCGCCCATTACCACCCTCAGGCCGTTGGGATGTGTCGGAGCTGGCAAGCACTGATTACTTTATCTGCTAACCCTACAACTACCAATATTATGGCCCTTCGGGGTCTTTTTTCGTTATATTTAGCTCAAAAAGTTAAAACTACCCATTATAGAAGAGACATAATCACTGGTCGCCGTAGAATACGGTTTCTAAAGTAAATCCAAATTATGACCTTTCTACCACCCCAGAGTTACGGCTCTGTGGGTGTTCTTCGGGATTTTAAGGCTTAAAAGTTAAAACTACCCATTATAGAGAAGAATAGTCCCGACAAGGGTAAGCCCTACTTTGTAGGCAGCGCAAATCACTGATGAGAATCGGCGCTATATAAGTAAGATTCGAAACCCCCTACCTCTCACTTTAAGTGGTAGTAGCTGGGGGTATGGTTTTTAGTGGTTTGCACTAAGAGACAGACGAATAACCGGAGTAATCATATAATACCGGTTAGCCATAAGATGTGGCCTTATATGTATCCTAGGTACACGGGAGAAACAACAGTATACACGGGTGCCCTATGGGGTATCTAGGGAAGGTCTGTCTCTTAGGGAAACCACCTAAGATTACATAAGTATACTAAGGTACAACCTACAACGACTAACAAAGAAATAGAAGTAGTAGTTGATAGAGTATCTTAGGTATACTTAGGTACAAGTTAAGGGCAGTGTCCCTAATAGATTTTGAAGATTATCTACCCTTAAATAAAAGATAATTGAAATAAGTGTTGACAGGGTTACCGGGTGTGATAAGATAACCCCACATTCAACGAAACAAGAGATAAAGATTATGAACAACTTACTTTTAAATATCGTTACTGAGCAAGCCGAGCGCATGATGAGCCGCAAAGGTGTTGTTGATTATAAAGCCATTGAAGCCTTAGTAGCTTTCCACGGAACTATGCGAAGTGCTAACGCAGAAGAGAAAGCCGCGGTGTTATGGGAGATTGGCAGCAGCTACCCTTGTAAAGTAGGTGAGCCTGTATAGCAGTGACCCCAGGAGGCCTCTAGGGGCTTCCTAAGCTGTTTTGTATAGAAGGCCTAATCATGTATCACTTATGATATAGAGTAGCTGATATAGGCGTGTATGCGCTTATAAGTGATATTTGAAAAGGAGATTAAGTGATGAGTGAAATACTGCGAAACATGATGCGCACACCTGATGGCACAATGCTGCATTCAGTCCATCGACACGACTTCAGAGAACATCAAGACGCTAACGGTAAAGTTTACATGTTGGATGGTGGTCTTGATTATGTTAGACATTCTGCCCACGGTGACGAAGATATGTTTACTCTTATGTCAGACGATAGCCATGAAGTTATTAGGGAAGTAGTAACGTGGGGAACATACGGCAGAGAAGGGGACCAGCTTATTACGCACGTTAAAATTGTTGATATGGACACAGAGCATTTACAAGCCTGTATAGATGGGATGAGGCGCTACCCACGACCAGCCATGTACAAAGTAATGCAAGATGAACTGGATTATCGAAGAGAGGGCTAAATTAATAGGGGTGTTTCGTATGATTTACAAATGCTCCAGATGTACAGAACCAGCAACAGTAGGCACCTTATGTGCCAAGCATACAGCCACCATGGCACTAGATGGGAAGCCACGCTACAGGGGCGCCCATAACCGCAACTTCTACGGTTCTGCTAGGTGGCGAGGTCTTAGGGAGCTGGTGCTATCACAACAGCCCTTATGTGCCTGTTGTAACCATTACGGCACCACTAGGCCAGCAGCAGAGGTTGACCACATCTACCCTATCAGCCACAGCCCACAGCTATTAGCTACCCTTTCTAACATGCAAGGCTTATGCAAGGGGTGCCACAGTAGAAAGACCCAGCACGAGAAGCGGGGCGTGGTGTATGACTACCTGAAGCTAATCATCATTGACCTCAATACTGGGGCTGTAACAACACTTAAATAATCAGGAGGTGACCCATTAAGTACATCCACGTTAATCAGCACATCATTCGGTCTAATAAGAAGCACAACGAGAATAAACCGGTGCTGACTGTGAAGGATGGTAAGACTAACACCTACGGCCATGCGGTAGAGATACACGGGCCGAGCACTGTTATATACGGTGGCAATGATAAGCCGCTGCTATCGTGTGGGGCTAGGGTGGTGATCAAGACTGATGCAGAGGTTGTTATCATTAATGAAGACGCACCAATATAGTGCGCTCCCTTGAGTAATAGGAAAAATTATTTTATTTTGACGAAAAATCCCATAAAATC
>Ga0209816_1000836_pt1 | contig 23551 bp, 27 predicted proteins | sample CoawatmetaG01DNA_FD_187509 | JGI IMG/M metagenome (GOLD analysis project Ga0209816, IMG submission 187509) | Marine microbial communities from the West Antarctic Peninsula - Coastal water metaG017-DNA (SPAdes) (version 2) | ecosystem: Environmental > Aquatic > Marine > Coastal ...
CAATTGATACTGAATCCTCATGGTCGCCAAAGGGCAATAAAATATTGTTTACTAGTGGAAGGTCAGGGTCTCCACAAATCTATGAGTTAGACTTAAGAAGGCTGAATGCCAAAGCTAAAAGACTATCGTTTGAGGGTACATATAATGCTAAGGCCAGCTATTTACCAAATGAAGAGGGCATTATTTTTGTCCATCGCTCTGTCAATGGCTTATTCCATATTGCGCTTAAATATAAAAAAGAAAATTTTATTAGAATTCTCACAGAGGCAAAAATGGATGAATCTCCGAGTGTTGCTCCTAATGGTAATATGGTAATATATGGTATAACAGAAGGAGATCAAAGCATGCTTGCAGGATTTAGCCTAAGTGGTGCAAGTTTTAAACTTCCTGCATCAGAGGGAGAGGTAAGGGAGCCTGCTTGGTCAAATTTTTTAAGATAAATATACTCGGACAATACAATTATGAAAACATCTCTTAACATCGCTATTGCTTCAACAGCATTAATTATATTTTCAGCATGCAGTTCTCTGCAAGTAACCGAAGAATCTATTTCCAATCAAGCGGTTGCAGGAGTAACAATTTCTTCAAAATCTATGGCCACGAAAGCAGTCTTAGCTAATGCAGTTGTTTACTTTGAATATGATAAATTCACCCTAACCACTTCATCAATTCAAGCGTTAAAAGGCGTAGTAGAGTTAATGAATAATAATTCAAAAATTATACTTTCACTTGAGGGTCATGCTGATGAGAGAGGGACTAGAGAATATAATCTAGCTCTTGGGCAGCGTCGCTCAGAATCAGTTGCAAACTATCTTATTGCAAATGGTGTAAAGCGAAGTCAGTTATCAGCGAAGAGTTACGGAGAAGAGCGGCCGTTATCTTTAGGCTCTAATGATTCAGCTTGGTCAAAAAATAGAAGAGTGGAAATTAAATAGTCCGAATTTTAATGAGATTCTTTATTGCTGTTATGCTCTCAGCTTCATTCTTTCTGGAGTCTCAGGAAGTTGATGCTGGAGATATCTTATTCTTGAAAGTTCAGGAGCTAGAGGGGGAAATCTCTGCTCTTAGAAGTGAGATGGAGGCCCAGGCATATTTAATAGATAAGCTCTTGAGCGAAAAGCAAAGCAAGGCCGTTGAAAGCAAGGCCGTTGAAAGCAACACTTTGGAAAATGAAATGTCTGCTTCTGAAAATACGTTTAGATTTCAAGGTATCAATGATGGTCAAAGTATAGAAGAAGTTTACGAAAAGGCGATCTCTGAGTTGAATGATAAGAATTTTATAGACGCAAGAAAATCTTTTTCATATTTAGCTAATAATTTTACCGATGATGAAAAAATCCCACTTAGCTTATTTTGGCTTGGAGAAATCTCACTACTAGAGTCAAACCTTGTTGAAAGTGAAAACTTTTTTCAATTACTGGCTACCAATCACCCTGAGCATTGGAGAACACCTCTTGCTCATAAAAAAATAGGCGACATTTTAATGATGTCTGGTGAGCCTGATGCCGCAAAGATTAAATACCAATTTGTTGCGCAAACTTACCCTAGCAATGCTGCCTCTTCATTAGCCTTGCAGTTATTGGAAAATATGGAATAATCATCCTTTTTTATGAAATCCTTTCTAGGGTCGCTAGCTCAGCTGGTAGAGCAGTTCGCTTTTAACGAATTGGTCACAGGTTCGAATCCTGTGCGACCCACCATTAGTTTTTTCGTCAGGTAATTAAGCTTAATCGATGAATAATTTTTTTAAACCCATTTCAAAAGCTCTTAAAAGGCTTGCTTTGTCATTTACCAAAGAATCCTTGTTAGCAGGATTTTTCTTTTTCTTAGTTCTTTGCTCTTGGTATATTTTAAGGCCAGTAAGAAATGAAATGGCAGTTCAAAATGCTGATATTCTTCCTTACCTTCTTGGTATTGGCGCACTAGTAATGTTGCTGTTGAATCCAGTATATTCATGGCTGGCTTCAAGAAAAAATCTAAGAGGCGTCTTGCTCGGATGCTATTCTTTTTTTATTTTAAATCTATTAGGATTTATTATTCTATGGAAATTTTTTGATCTCTCATCTTCAGTCTTTCTTAGTCAAATATTTTATGTCTGGTGCAATGTATATTCTTTTTTTGTAGTATCTATTTTTTGGGTAGTTATTATCAATTTATTTCGCGGAGATAATGCAGCAAATGTTTTCGGAGTAATAGCGGCTGGGGGATCTTTGGGGGCTTATCTTGGATCAGAAATCTCTAAACAGCTAGCATCAACATTCAACGAGTCTGGCATTATTTTTTTTACGATGATTGCAATAGTTTTTCTATTGCTAGCCTTAATTGCAGGACTGGGCCTCATGAACAGATTTGCAGATTTACAAGGAATTGATGACTCTGCTGGAGGCTCTAGCTTTGATGCTATCAAAAATCTCATCTCATCTCATCAAATTCGATCTATTGGTCTTTACATGTATCTTTGGACTGCGCTGATGACAGTGCATTGGATTACTTCTGTTGAAATTGTAAATTCATGGTCTTCAGATGGTGGCAATAGAATTATTTTTTTTAGTCAGATAGAACAGACTGTAACAATACTTACTTTGTTTACTCAATTTTTCTTAACATCTGCAATTATTAGATTTATAGGCCCTAAATATATTTTAACGACTTATGGATTTTTATTTATTGGTGTTTTTGTCGGGTATTTTTTAAATCCAACTATAGGCTATGTATTTATTGTGACGATTATTTTAAGGTTATTCGAGTATGGCGTAAACAAACCAACCAGAGAGCTAATCTTTAGTTACTTAAAGAAAATAGATCGCTACAAATCATCAGTATTCGTAGATACATTTCTTGTTCGTCTTGGAGATTTTTCAGGTAGTGGATTTATTCTTATTTCTAAGTCGGTTGGTGTAGCATTTTCACAAGTACCATTATTGGCAATTCCTTTTGCTGGATGTTTAGCTCTAATCGGATTAAAGATTCCTCCAAAAGAAAAAATTAAATCTTAAAAACCTCTTTTTTGCCCCAGTCTATCTTGGGCAAATTTAATTTTTGTCATGATTGTCTCTGAGGCCTGAAATGAGCTAGATGCAAGCTGTAGTGCAAATTTAAACTGATTGAGAGCACTATCAAGATCACCCAGTAAGAGATAATATTCCCCTCGGCTGATGTGATAGCCTAGTATGTTTTTTCCTGTTCTTTGGATTTCTGAAAGGAGCATCCAGAGATGAGGATCATTATTTTTTGTAATTAATAGCTCTCTTATAATTTCTTCCGCTTGAATTGTTTTCTTTTGAGCGCCCAGGATACGAGACTGAATAATTGATGCTGGATAATTCCCAGGGGAGATATTTAATACCTTCTCTATTTGTTTATTTGCTTTGGTTAACTCTTGATTTGAAAGATAAATTTCAGCTTTTGTGATGTTAAGAATTAAGTTTTTTGGGTATCTTTTTAATAGCTCCGCTATTAAAGCTAATGCTTTTTTATAATCCCCCGTTGCTTTAAGCGCCATAAGATATGAATACTTATTCTCATTGGTTGGGCTATCCTGAGAGAGTTTTTCAAAATATCTGATTGAAGCTTGAGCAGAAGCAGATGCATATCTTGCCTTTAGCCTCCCCTTAACAAACTCAAAATTAATTGTATTTTTCTTTCCTCCCGAGAATTCTATCTGATCTGCTGCATTTAGTGCATCACTTACTCTTGATGAAGTAATTGGGTGAGTTAGTAGAAACTCAGGAGGGTTATCTCCAGCAAGTTTTCTAATTTTAGACATGTTTTCAAACATCTGACCCATTGAGGCTGGATCATAGCCAGCTGCAATTAAATTATTAAATCCATAGCGATCGGCTTCACGTTCAAACATTCGACTGTACCTTAACTGTTGCTGTGCTAAAGCTGCAGGACCAGCCATCATGGCCGTAGGGTTATTGGCTACTATTGCTAATGCAATAGCTGAGATCATTACAAGGGAAGATGCAAGATTAGTATCTCTTCCCCGCAAGACATTTCTAGCAAAATGTCTTTGGCTTAGATGGGCTAATTCATGGCTTAGGACAGACGATAGTTGCGCCTCATTCCCAGCATTTAAAAATAAACCACCATTTACCCCAATAACACCTCCCGGTGCAGCAAATGCATTCAATGATTTTTCATCTATTAGGATGATTGTAAACTCTCGATCTTCTACTTGAGAAGTTTCAGAAAGCCTATATAGAAGTAGCTCAGTGTACTCTTGGATTAAAGGGTCATTTATTAAAGGCGCTTGGGCATATACTTGTTCAATAAAGCTTTGCCCAAGTAATTTTTCTTGTTCAAGTGAAATAACTCCCGAAACTCTGTCACCTAAATCTGGTAAGTTAAGCTCTTTCTCTTGAGACAAAACCATTTGAGAGGCAAGTATTGCTATTGTAAAAACGGATCTAATTAACATAAGTCTATCTTAGCCCAAGCTTGTTTTGCTTACACTATTGGTTAATTTCAATTAATATACATTTTGTAAGACAAATTAAAATATAAAAAGTGCTTGAAGAGATAAATAATTTATTTAGAAAGATTTTTTCCAATGAGGAGACATTGGTTTTTTCTTTGCTACTAGCAAGTGCGTTTTTAATTCTATTTTTTTTAGGCGGAATCCTTACCCCTTTTTTAATAAGTATTATTTTTGCCTATCTTTTGGTCGGGATGCAGACTAGGTTAGAATCTTATGGTTTAAGTAGCGCAATTGCGTTCGGAGCAACCTATAGTTTTTTCTTATTATTGGGGATAGCTATGATGGTATGGTTAGCTCCTTTGGTATATCAACAGCTCCAATCTATAGTATTAGAATTCCCTAAATGGCTTAATTCTTTTGTAATTTTTGCCCAGGATATTCCTGAGAAATACCCTGACTTAGTTTCTTCTGACCAGATCAAAGAATTTTTGCAGACCCTCTCGAGCCAAATTAGCGCTTTGTCTCAAGAGTTTTTAAAAGCTGGAATTACAGGGATTCAAAATACAGTTACAGTGGCGATAAATTTAATCCTCCTCCCTATTCTTGTCTTTTTCTTTTTATATGATAGAAAAAAAATAATCTCAGGGTTTTTAAATATTCTTCCTTCAGAGAGAATGATGTTAAAAAATATCTGGGTAGAGATGGATGGGCAGTTAAGCAATTATGCTAGAGGCAAAGCAATTGAAATTGTTATCGTAGGATCTGTTGCTGCAATTATGTTTATGTACTTTGACCTGGAATATGTTGCTCTCTTGTCTGTACTAGTTGGCTTTTCTGTTTTAATTCCATACCTTGGAGCATTTATAGTAACTATTCCTGTTGCCGTGATTGGGTTATTGCAATTTAATTTAACTTTTGATTTTTGGTTGTTGATGGGTTCATATCTAGCATTGCAGATTCTAGATGGAAACTTACTAGTTCCAATTCTCTTCTCTGATGCTGTCAAACTCCATCCGGTAGTAATTATCTTGGCTGTTTTTGTATTTGGGAGTTTGTTTGGATTTTGGGGAGTATTTTTTGCTATACCAATTGCCACTTTAATCAAAGCAATATGGAATGCATGGCCTGAAAAATTACCTGGGTCAAAAATTTAGCTAACTAGCTCTACCATTTTATCTAACACTTCTTGGACATGACCTTTAACTTTTACGTTTCGCCATTCTGCCTTTACTTTTCCTGAAGTATCAATGATAAAAGTACTTCTATCCACACCTATATATTCTCTTCCATACATAGACTTTAATTTCATTACATCAAACGCTTTGCATACTTTTTCATCTGGATCAGACAATAGTTCAAATGGAAAATTTTGTTTAGACTTAAAATTCTCATGAGATTTAATAGATTCTCTGGAGACTCCAAGAATCTCAGTATTCATTTTTTTAAATAGCTTAAAATTATCTCTAAATTCTTGACCTTCCGAGGTGCAGCCAGGAGTGCTATCTTTCGGATAAAAATATATTACGAAATTCTTACCATCAAAGGATGAATTAGAAATTATTTGAGCGTTTGTTGCTTCAGCTTTAAATGCTGGGCATTTCTTTCCTAGTAGATTCTTAGCCATTATTTTTCTTCAAAAAAGTGTATAGTTTCATTTTTTACTGTAAATAGAAATGATGCAACCCCTTCAAGGCAGTTTCGTAGCTTTAGTTACCCCGATGCTTCCCAATGGATCTTTAGATTTTGAATCTTTAGAGTCCATAATTGAATGGCATATTGACTCAGGGACTCACGGCATTGTGGCTGTTGGAACAACAGGAGAATCTGCGACTGTTTCTGTAACAGAGCATCTTCAGGTAATTGAGCATACTATTAATTTTGTTGATGGAAGGATCCCCGTGGTTGCTGGTACAGGCGCGAATTCTACTGAAGAGGCTATCGAGCTCACCCAAACTGCAGCATCTCTTGGTGCAAATTTTGCCTTAATAGTTACACCTTATTACAATAAACCAAATCAAGAGGGCCTTTATCAGCATTATATCAAGATTGCAGATTCAGTAGAGATTCCTCAAATTTTATATAATGTCCCCTCCAGAACAGCTTGTGATCTTAGGCCAGAGACTGTTGAGAGATTGTGCTCTCACCCTAATATTATTGGTATCAAAGAGGCGGTAGATGATTTTACTCGTTTAAATGAGTTGATAAGTATTTCAGAAAGAGTGCGTGATCAAAAATATTTTTCAGTTTTATCGGGGGATGATCCAACCTTTTGCAAATTCATGTCGCAAGGTGGCGATGGTGTGATATCAGTTGCAGCTAACATCCTTCCTAGACAAGTCGCTCAAATCTGCAGCTTAAATCTTGAGGGACATTTTTCTGACGCGCAAGAGCTAAATGAAATGTATGCATCTATTTATGAACTTTTATTTGTTGAATCTAATCCAATACCAGTAAAATGGATATTGGAGCAGATGAAAAAAATTCACTCTGGCATTCGATTGCCCTTGATAAACTTGGATTCTGAGTTTCATGATGCTATAAAAAATGAGATGATAAAACTAAAATTACTATGATAAATATTCAATCTTCCAGTGCGGCGTTTTTAATAACATTATTAACTTCATGTTCATATATTTCAGGTCCAGAGGGCTTATTTCCTGAAACTAAATATCAATTCTTTGAAGAAGTAGTAAATGAAGAGCTAAGCATAGAGGACAAAGATTTGATGGTTGTTACAGATGATCATTATCCCCCAATAACTGATGGAATTTTAGATGCTGAGGTGCAGGATATTCCAGCCCCTAGGCAAATTTTTTCTTCAGGTGAGACTAATGAAGTGCAGTTAAGAAGACTTGGCGAATTAATGTGGGTTTATATAGAAACAATGCCATCAACAGCTTGGCCTATTGCAAAGAATTATATAGACGCTTCTCCTATGACTATTATTAACGCAGATCCTGATAGTGGAATAATCACTATAAAATTCTCTGAAGAGCTGAACTTGAAGTTAGCAATTGAACATGGAATTAAAGAGGCATCTACTGAAATTTTCTTAACATCTGCAAGTGCTTTGGGCGATTCAAATGAGAGTATTGACTCGGTATTTATGCAAGCAGAGCTCGAAAAAATAGTTCAGTATTTTGCTAGCTCTGTTTCCTCGTTTGCTGGGACATCCCTTGCAGCGCAGGGCTTAAACGATAGGAAGAAAGCAAAAATATTTAATCTAAACAATCAAACCATGATTGAATTAGACTTAGGCTTCGATAGGGCCTGGTCTGCGGTTAGTCGCGCGCTTACTGCGGGCAATATTACTTCTAATGATATTGATAGAGACAATGGTATTTTCTTAGTGAGTTACTCTGCAGCATCAGAGAAGAATAGTTGGTTTTCTTTTTTAAACTTTTCAGATAATAAAGATACAGAATCTTTGTTGCTTAGCGAGCAAGCTGAATTTAAAATTATCTTGAAAGCTATTGGAAACAAAACAAACATTTCAGTTCTATCTCTCTCAGATTCTAACGAGGATGCTGAAGCGTTAATTTCTAAAATCAATGAATTATTGAGCTAAGACTATGGAAAAATTATCACAAATTACAACAGGTAAAGCGAAGTCCCTATATCAAACATCTAATCCAGATCAATTGATTATGGAGTTTAGGGATGATACTTCTGCATTTGATGGCAAGAAAATGCAGGCACTGGACAATAAGGGAAAAGTTAATAATCAGTTCAATGCATTTGTTATGGAATTTCTTTCTTCTAAAGGCATTGAAACCCACTTTATTGAACTAATCTCTACAAATGAATCCCTTGTTCATAAACTTGATATGTTTCCCATTGAATGCGTTGTTAGAAACCGAGCAACTGGGTCTTTATGCAAAAGGTTAGGTATCGAAGATGGCATCATCCTTGACCCACCCTTATTTGAATTTTTCTTAAAGGATGATGATTTGGGAGATCCCTTAATCAATGATCATCATATTGAATCCTTTGGATGGGCAACGCAAGATGAAGCTGATTTAATGAGAGAATTAACACTCAAAGTAAATCATATTCTAGTAGATTTTTTTAATGAAGCGAATCTTATACTTGTTGATTACAAGCTTGAGTTTGGAATATTTAAAGGCAAGATGTTGTTAGCAGATGAATTTACCCCTGATGGCTGTAGATTGTGGGATAAAGATACGTTAACAAAAATGGATAAAGATAGATTTCGCCAGGATTTAGGTAATGTCATTGAAACTTATGGGGAAGTGGCCTCAAGATTAGGAATGCAAATAAAACTTGACTAATCAAGTCGGGTATTCATAATACTCACATGAATTTTACCACCAAGAGTCGCTATGCTGTTAACGCATTGGCAGATCTTGAATTTTTATCGCTTGACTCAAGACCTGTTTCTTTGAGGGATATTGCTAGCCGACAAGGGATCGATCTTGCTTACTTAGAGCAATTATTTAGAAAACTTAGAGTAGCGGGGTTAGTTGAAAGTATTCGCGGAAGAAATGGAGGATATGTATATGCAGTTGACCCTAAGAATATTTCCATTAAAGATATTATGCACGCTGTTGAAGAAAACTTAGACTCTACAAACTGCGCTGGGACAGCGACGTGTCATGCGGGGAAAAGATGTAACTCTCACCAACTATGGGATGACTTAAACAGCGTCGTGGATAATTTTTTAAGTGATATTTCAATAACAGAGCTTGTTGAATCATCTAAACGCCCCAATATATATTTAAAGGAAATAAAATAACAATGGATACCAATATTAATCTTCCAATCTACTTAGATTATGCATCTACAACACCAGTTGATCCGAGGGTTGCTCAAAAAATTTCTGATCATTTAACATTAGATGGTAACTTTGGTAATCCAGCTTCACGTTCCCATAAATTTGGGTGGAAGGCTGAAGAGGCTGTAGAGGAAGCTAGGTCACATGTTGCAAACTTAGTTGGTTGCGATCCAAGAGAAATTGTTTGGACATCAGGCGCTACTGAAGCAAACAATCTAGCCATAAAGGGCATTGCAAATTTCTATCAAGCAAAAGGTAAGCACATCATCACCTCTAAGATAGAGCATAAAGCAGTGCTAGATGCCTGCAGGCAGCTTGAAAGAGAAGGGTTTGAGGTGACTTATCTAGACCCAACAGAAGGAGGTCTTATAACAGCTAGTTTAATAGATAGTGCTGTAAGAGACGATACTGTTCTAATTTCGATTATGCATATTAATAATGAGCTTGGCACTGTTAATAATCTTCATGAGATAGGATCGTATGCAAGAGAAAAGGGCATCTTTTTTCATGTGGATGCAGCTCAAAGTACAGGAAAAGTAGAGATAAACTTATCTGAATTGCCAGTGGATTTAATGTCTTTTTCAGCCCATAAAACATATGGTCCAAAAGGTATTGGAGCCTTGTTCGTGTCTCGTAAACCTCGAGTAAGAATTGAAGCTCAGATTCATGGTGGCGGTCATGAAAGAGGCATGAGATCTGGCACCCTGCCCACCCATCAGATTGTTGGGATGGGAGAAGCATTTAGAATTGCAAAAGAAGAGATGTTTGCTGATAGGAAGAAAATCCAGGCATTTCATGAAAAGTTTTATAGCTCCGTATCAAAGATAGAAGAAATTTATGTAAATGGTGATCTTGAAAATAAAGTAAGCAACATATTAAATATTAGTTTTGCTTATGTTGAAGGAGAATCCTTGATCATGGCTTTGAAGGATATTGCTGTTTCCTCAGGATCTGCTTGCACCTCTGCAAGTTTAGAGCCATCCTATGTATTAAGAGCATTAGGAAGGAAAGATGAGCTTGCCTCTAGCTCTATAAGATTTTCATTTGGCCGATTTACCACTGATGAAGATATCGATTACACACTTTCTTTGATTAACCATGCCGTTGAGAGGCTTAGGGAGCTATCACCCCTATGGGAAATGTATCTCGATGGTATTGATCTAGATACGGTTGATTGGCAAACGCACTAAATATTGGGAGGTATTTATGGCATATAGTAAAAAAGTAGTAGATAAGTTTGAAAACACTATTAACGAACCTGCTAAATATAATGTAGGTAGATTTGACCCAAAGGATATGGATATTGGAACAGGCATGGTCGGTGCACCAGCATGCGGCGATGTTATGAAGCTCCAGATTAAGTGTGAGCGTCAGGGAAATACTCACATTATTAAAGATGTAAAATTTAAGACATATGGCTGCGGTTCTGCGATTGCTTCCTCAAGCGAGTTAGTAGAAATGCTTCTCGGTAAAACACTGGAAGAGGCTAAGGAGATCAAGAATATTGATATTGTGGAAGCTTTAGAGTTGCCACCTATTAAAATTCATTGTTCAGTTTTAGCTGAAGATTCAATCAAACAAGCCATAGAGGATTACGAGCAAAAACAGTAGGCATGGAAAAGTTTTCTCCTGAAATATTAAAATTTTCTGACAGTGCGATTTCTCACTTTAACTCTAGCATTCAAAATCGTGGCAAAGGTCATGGAGTTAGAATAGGGGTTAAAAAAGCTGGTTGCTCAGGCTTTGAATATTTTTTTGACTACGTGGACAATATTTTAAGCGAAACAACTGATGTTATTTTTACAGAAGGAGATTGTACAATTTATGTTGACACAGAGAGCCTGAACTATCTTAAGGGTAGCATGGTCGATTATTCCGAGGATGGACTCAATAAAGGTATTAAGTTTCACAACCCAAATGCAAAAGCTGTTTGCGGTTGTGGCGAAAGTTTTACTATCTAAAATGGCTTTTATTAAAATATTACCTCACTTTGAGCTCTGCCCAGATGGAGCTGAGTTCGAGACTAGACCTGATGAATCTATCTGTGAGGCAGCATTAAGAGAAGGCATTAAAATTGAACACGCATGTGAAATGTCATGCGCCTGCACAACCTGTCATATTATTGTACGAAAGGGGTTTGAAGTGCTTGATGAAGCATCTGAGACTGAAGAAGACATGCTTGATAAAGCATGGGGTCTCGAATCTAATTCTCGTTTAAGCTGCCAAACAAGCCCAGAAGAAGGCAATTTTACTGTTGAGCTGCCTAAGTACACCATTAATCAAGTTTCAGAGGACCATTAATGAAATATAAATGGCTGGATACTCTAGATATTGCTATAGATCTTAACGATACCTACCCTGATATTGACCCTATGTGGATTAGCTTTCCTGATTTGCATCAAAAAATATGTTCTTTAGAAAGCTTTGATGATGATCCAGTTGCCTCTAATGAAAGAATACTTGAAGCAATTCAGATGGCATGGATGGATGAATCCGATTAACTCGCCTATAATACTGCAAATTCAGGAGTAACCTTATGTCACTAGAAAGAACACTTTCCATTATCAAACCAGATGCAACTTCAAAAAATGTTATTGGAAAAATTATTGATCGCTTTGAAACAAACGGATTGAAAGTTGTTGCAGGTAAACTAATGCACATGGACCATTCTAAAGCAGCAGGCTTTTATGCAGAACATAGTGAGAGACCCTTTTTCCCAAACCTTGTTGCATACATGACATCTTCGCCAGTATTTGTTCAGGTCTTAGAGGGAGAAAATGCAGTTCTAAAAAATAGAGAACTCATGGGCGCTACAAACCCTAGCGATGCAGAACCAGGAACCATCAGAGCAGATTTTGCAGAGACTATTGATGCAAATGCTGTGCATGGTTCAGATTCAATAGAGAGTGCAGCTAGAGAAATTAGTTATTTCTTTGAAGCTAACGAAATCTTTTAATTGAGTGCCTAAGGAAAAATTAAACTTGCTTGGATTCTCCCATGAATCTTTGGTGGAATTTTTCGGCTCAATTAAGCAGCCAAAATTTAGAGCTTCCCAAATGATGAAATGGATTCATCAAAGAGGAGTGCTTGATTTTATGGAAATGACAGATTTTAGCTTTGATTTAAGGCAGCAACTTACAGAATTAGCTGTAGCTAAGCCACCTGAAGTGGAGGATTGTTTAATTTCTCCAGAGGGAACAAAGAAATATCTTATTAAACTTGACTCGGGCTCTATGATAGAGATGGTAATCATTCCTGAGAGAAAAAGGCTAACCCTTTGTATCTCTTCTCAAGCTGGATGTGCTTTGCAATGCACGTTCTGTGCTACGGGTGCGCAAGGATTTGAAAGGAACTTAACTCGAGATGAAATTATAGGCCAATTATGGATAGCTAATTTTTATAAAAAATCTTCTCAACATATATCCAATGTTGTTTTTATGGGTATGGGAGAGCCATTGCTTAATGTTGAACCTGTTTTAAGCTCGATATCTATAATGCAACACCAAAATGCCTACGGCCTCTCCAAAAGACGAATTACCCTTAGTACCTCGGGCATAGTTCCAGAGATTAAAAAACTTGCATCACAAACTGATGTCTCTTTGGCTATCTCTTTACACGCAGCAAATGATCAGCTCAGAGATGAGATAGTCCCAATCAATAAAAAATATCCTTTAAACCTGCTAATTGACTCTTGTAAAGAGTACTTAATGAATCAGAGTAAGCGAAAAACTATCACCATAGAATATATTTTAATAGATGGGGTTAATGACTCGGTTGAGCATGCCAGGCAATTAGTTAGTATTCTTAAGGGATTATCTTGCAAGGTCAACTTAATTCCTTTCAATCCTTTTGATGGCTGTAATTACCTAAGATCTCAAGAGAAAGTTATCAAGAGCTTTAAGGAATATCTAATTACCAAAGGAGTTATTACTACGCTTAGAATTACACGAGGAGATGCCATTGACGGTGCTTGTGGACAATTGGTTGGTAAGCTTACTAAAAGTATTAAGGCTAAAAATAGCAGCAAAAGCATAAACATCGTTCATACCTCATGATTACAAAATCAGCACAAACAGCAAAAATCGGTAAGCAATTTAAAAACGCTCGAGAAGCCAGCGGTCTTTCTGCAGCTGAAGTTTCATCTCAAACATTTATTAATATTGATTTTATTGATGCTATAGAATCAGGAGACTATTCAATTTTTCCTGCCAGACTTTTTGCCATGCGTTTTTTCGAAAAGTACTCAGTATTTTTGGGCATTCAGCCAATTTTCTTTGATATTTATGATCAAAAGAATTTACCAAATCAAGAAGTTTTAGTAGCTAAAAAAAATATAATTCAAGTATTCACTAATAAACTTTCAGTTGCATCATGGTCGACGGCCATAGCAGTCATTATTTTTTTACTTATCTTGCTATTGAATGCTTTAGATCAACCTAGGACATCAGAGCAAGATTCCTATAATTCTTCCAATGCATCAGAGAAAACACTTATTTTTCAATCGGAGATTGATCAGCAGGTCATAGTCAAATCTTTACCGTCAATTGAACCGATCTTAGAGCAAAGAATGAGTAACACTGAGGAATTAAAACCCAGTGAATTTTGGGTTTCTGAAGGTGGAATAAAAAATTTATCCTTACGTTTTGTGGAGGATAGTTGGTTAGAAATATATCAAGGAACCAGCCAGATCATATATAAGCTATTTGAGGCAGGAGAGCATTTCGACATATCAATTGCCCCACCATTTAAGATTATAGCTGGTAATGCTAGTGGGATAACTGGGATTTACGATCAAAAGGAAATTAACTTTACTCAAGTTGCTAATAAGCTTAACGTAAGCTTGATTGAGGTAGAGAATGAATGATACTTGGATAGTAAGAAAAAAAACTAAACCAATTTTTGTTGGTGATATTGGCGTGGGTGGCGATCATCCAATATCTATTCAATCAATGACCAATACTAATACTGCAGATGTTCAAGCAACAATTGGTCAAATAGAGGCATTGCAAGCAGCTGGCGCAGACATTGTCCGAGTCTCAGTTCCAGATAAAGAGTGCGCAGCTGCTTTTAAAAAAATTAAGAAAGCTGTCAGCATACCTTTGGTAGCAGATATACATTTCGACTATAAAATTGCTCTTTTAGTCGCAGACAGCGCTGATTGCTTGAGAATTAACCCTGGTAATATTGGGAAATCTGATAAAGTGCAGCAAATTATTCAGGCTGCAAAAGATAATAATGTGCCTATTAGGATTGGAGTAAATGCTGGCTCCTTAGAAAAAGACTTACAGAAAAAATATGGTGAGCCTAATTCTGATGCATTGGTAGAGTCTGCACTGAGACATGTTGATATTCTTGATAAACATGATTTTCAGAATTTTAAATTAAGCTTAAAGGCTTCGAACATAAAGATGACCGTTGAAAGCTATAGAAAATTTTCTAAATTACTTGATCAGCCCCTTCATTTAGGCATCACTGAATCTGGAAGTTACAGGGCAGGATCTGTAAAGTCTTCAATCGGACTAGGCTTGCTGCTTGCTGATGGTATTGGGGATACTATTAGAGTTTCTTTGGCCTCTGATCCCGTGGATGAAATTAAAATAGGATGGGATATTTTAAAAAGTTTAAATTTACGAAGTCGTGGGATAAGAATAGTTGCTTGCCCAAGCTGCTCAAGACAAAATTTTAATGTTATCGAGGTGGTTAATGAGTTAGAAAATAGGTTTGAGGGCATATCAGAAGATCTAGAGGTAGCCATCATAGGATGCTATGTTAATGGTCCAGGTGAGTCAAAAGCTGCAGACGTAGGTTTGACTGGGGGACCAAGCAATTTGTTGTATGTTGGCGGATCCCCACTAAAAAAAGTCTCTAATGAGAAACTTGTTGATACAATAGAAGATCAAGTAAAAAAAGAACTTGAAAATAGAAAATCAAATAACATCATTGTAAAAGGTTAGTTAGTGAATATTCAGTCTCTTAGAGGTATGCCAGATTTTTTTCCTGATGATCTCAAAAAATGGCACTTACTTGAAGCAGTCCTTTCAGATTTATTTCAGGCTTACAGCCTTGAAGAAATTCGCACTCCGTTGTTAGAATCTACTGAACTCTTTAGTCGCTCAGTAGGCAATTCTTCAGATATTGTTAATAAAGAGCTTTATAGTTTTTTAGATAAAAATCAAAAAAGTATTAGCTTAAGACCCGAGGGATCTGCCAGTGTTATTCGAGCAATTATTCAGAAAAAACAGGAACATGAAAAGCATAAATTATGGTACCAGGGCCCTATGTTTCGATATGAGAGACCTCAAAAAGGACGCTTTAGACAGTTTCATCAGATCGGTGTTGAATATTTAGGTTACGAGGAAGGATTGAGCGAGTTTGAGCTAATTTCAATGCTAATAAATATAAACAAGCATCTCGGGATCAGTCAATATAGCCTTAAAATTAATCATCTTGGAGATATTGAAGCAAAGAAAAATTTTTGCGCAGCACTCAAAAGTTTTCTTGAGCCACACCTTCCATCTCTGCACGAGAAAGATATTGCAAGACTTGAATCCAATCCCTTGAGAGTTCTAGATTCTAAGGAGGAGGCAACTAAATTACTTTTGAAGGATGCACCTAAATTCAACGACTTTATTTCAGAAAAATCTATGCTTTTTTTAAAAGATTTAGCACAACATTACTCAGATCAGTGCGACATCACAATAGATTCCAATCTTGTTAGGGGCTTGGATTACTATACTGGCTTAGTTTTTGAGGTGGTATCTGAAGAACTTGGAGCGCAAGATGCATTTCTAGGGGGTGGCAGATATGATCATTTAAGCACTGAGCTTGGTGGAAAGCCTATGCCTGCAATTGGTTTTGCAGTTGGTCTTGAGAGGATTATTGAGCTAATGAATGTTCACAATTTAAATGTTCGAGCTAAAGTAGCTTTGATTATTGCAGACGAGCAGGATAATCAAAAAACCTATAAAATAGCTCATGTATTAAGAGAGGCAAATCCTGAAATTACATTGGATTCTTTTCTTAGCAATGGCAGCCTTAAATCTCAACTTAGAAGGGCAAATAAAAGCCACTGTGACTTTGCAATTATTGTTGGTTCCGATGAGCGGTTGGCAAGTAAATTTGCTTGGAAAGATCTCAGCGAACATGGTGATCAGAAGCTTGTAAGCTTTGAAGAGCTTTTAGAAGTATATAAAAATCTTTAGGAGAAAAGATGGTTGACTACAATTCAGATGAAGAAAGATTTACAGCAATTGTAGATTTTTTAAAAAGAAATAAAAAAAGCATCTTGCTAACATTTAGCGCAGTGTTTTTTGTTGGTATATCCAGCATTAGCATAAGTGCTTACCAGGATACTAAGAATGCTAAGGCCGCAGCATTGTATGATGTGTGGTTTTCAAGCAATGCTGCTAACACTCCTGAGCTTACAAAAACTGAAGATGCCTATGCTTCACTGCAAGAAAAATTCTCTAAAACTGGATATGCTGGACTGGCTAGGGTGATTAAAGGATCTCAGTTTGCTCAAGATGGAGATCTTAAATTAAGCCTCCAAGAATTTAGTGAACTTTTGGATGCAACTTCAGGTCTAATGGGTAATCATGTTTTAAATTCGATTGCCAGAATAAATATTGCGCGAATAGAGCTTGCTAATAAAAATTACTCAAATGTTTTAGTGGCTCTTGAGCCATTAAATTCAAATTCTGAACATTCAATGGTTTATGAGGTTAAGGGCGATGCTTTGGCAGGATTAAATAAAAAGGAATTAGCCTTAGTTCAATACAATCTAGCTTTAATAAATATGAAAGATGAGTCGCAACAATCGTTACTAAATATGAAGATTAATTACCTTGCACAATAAAAGAGATGAAAAATAAATTAATCTTAGCGTTTTTAGTAGGTATTCTTTCTTCATGCTCTTCTCTAAGCTCTCTAAATTTTTGGAGCGATGATTCAGAAGAAGATACATCAGTTCCAGCCGAGCTTCTAAATTTTCAAGAAGATGTAAGGGTTTCTATTTTATGGAAAAAATCCTTTAAAGCTTCAAATGATCTGGGGTCGTTTAAACCATCTTTCTATGCAGGTGAGATGTTGGTTGCTAACTCAGATGGAGAGATTACTTCGCTAGATCCAAAAACAGGTAGCACTAATTGGGTCATTAAGCTTGAAAGAACTCTTTCCGCCGGAGTGGTAGCAGGGTTTGGAAAATTTATTGTTTCTGACGTAGATGGATATGTAATAGGGCTTGATTTGGCTACTCAAGAAATTTTATGGGAGACAAATATTGGTGGTGAAGTTCTTGCAAATGCTGTTATTGACTCTTCTTTAGTAGTCGTTAAAAACTCAGTTGGTGAATTGGTTGCGCTTGATTCTTCAACTGGTGTTCAAAAGTGGATTTTTAGATCCCAACTTCCCGCCCTAACTGTTCGGGGAACTGGCGAGCCAATCATCAAGGATGGAATGGTCTTTTCTACCTTTGACAATGGAAGACTTGGAGCTTTTCAATTAAAAACAGGCTTCTTTTTGTGGGATGGCCCAATTTCTTTTATAGAAGGTTCTTCTGAGCTTGAAAATCTTCTTGATGCAGATTCTTCTCCAGTATTTGAAAAGCAACTGATATTTGCAACCAACTATCAAGGCAATTTAACAGCTTTTGACATGGCTCAAAAAAGACCTGTTTGGAATTCAAAAGCATCATCCTTTCATTCACCTGTAATTGGCAAGGGTATGATAATGGTAATGCAGGATGATGGTTCAATTCTTTCATTCTCTTCAGCTAACCTAGCATCTTCATGGACATCAGATGAATATATGCGTCGAGATCTTTCTAACGGCGCGATGCTTGATAATTTACTGTTAGTGGGAGACTTAAAAGGGTATCTGCACTTAATTAATCCAATGGTTGGTAAAACTGTTGGCAGAAAAAAAGTTTCCAGCAATCCCATTAAGAGCATTGTAACTTTTGGAGGATTGGCTTACCTAATAGACCAGGACTCTAATTTAGTTGCTATTTCGCTCTAAAATGTTTTGTAAAAATGTTAAATTCAATAGCTATTCTTGGCAGACCAAATGTAGGAAAATCTTCCTTATTTAATAAACTTACCAAAAGCAGAAACGCCATAGTCTCAGATTTTTCTGGACTCACGAAAGATAGAAATTTTGGCTACAGTAACATCAAGGGCAAGCAATACTTGTTAGTGGATACGGGCGGGGTAGGATCCGAGATTACAGAGTTTAGTGAAGCAATTACTGAGCAGGCTCTTATTGCCGCAGAAGAATCAAACCTTATTTTATTACTTATAGATGGCTCTCAAGAGCTAACCTCTGATGATATTAATTTATTTCAGACTGTTCGTAAGCTTGATAAAAACTTCCTTGTGGTTCTCAACAAAATTGATATTAAGAAGCGATCCAATGCCAAAGAGGACTTATTAAAAAGAGGTGCAGGCCAAATTCTTGAGATTAGCGCAGAGCACTCTCAAGGTATTAAAGAACTGCAAATATATCTTGCTGAAAATCTAGAAGATACTGCTACTTTAGATACACCAGGAACTAAAATCGCTGTTATTGGTCGACCAAATGCTGGCAAGTCAACATTTATCAATCAATTCACCAAGCAAGATAGATTAATAGTTTCAGATATTCCCGGCACGACTATTGACTCAATTCATGTTCCCTTTACTTTTGATGACGAGGAATTTGTTTTTATTGATACTGCTGGAATAAGAAAAAGGTATAAACAGAGCCACGCTGTTGAATATTTTTCATACGTAAGAGCAATGCATGCAGTTGCGGAATCGGAAATAGTCTTAATGCTAATAGATGCAAATAATGGCGTGGTCGATCAAGACCTAAGAATTCTTAATTTAATTCGGGAGCACGGTAAGCCAGTTGTTATAGCATTAAATAAAGTTGACGAGCTAACGGCGAATGATATTGAAAGCCTTATTGATTCAAAAAAATATCACAACTCAGTCTTAAACGATTTAGTTATTACACAAATATCAGCATTGCAAAAAATAGGGTTTAAAAAACTCTTTGACACTTTAACTGATGTCCACAATACCGCAACAACAAAATTTTCAACCGGTATGCTCAATAAATTACTTGAAAAGTTTACCAATGCTACAAACACTCCAACTGTTGCAGGCCGCCCTGTAAAGATGAGGTATATTCATTTTGGAGGAATGTACCCAACAAAACTAATAATACATTCAAATGTTTCAAGTAAAGTTCCAGCAAATTATAAGCGGTACTTAATTAATTCATTTAGAGAAGCTTTAAATTTAAAAAGCGTTGAATTAAATCTTATTTTTAGAAAGGGCGATAATCCATATGAAGGTAAAAAGAATGAACTTTCAGCTCGCCAGATTAAAAAGAAAAAACGTTTAGTTAAACATATTAAAAAGAATAAGTAATCTTGGTTTTTATCTTTATATTGTAGTGAAACTACATAATAAATACCTTTAAACCCCTCTAAAACAATCAATAATTTTTTGTTGACTTTAAAATCCTTATAAATTCAAATCTCACTACATAACTTTACTGGGTTAATGATTAAATGCTTGGTATAATTTAACTACTTAGGTCAAAGAAGGGAACATATGTCTAATAATCACAACCGAACTCGCCCCGTATATATGAATCTTATGCAGATTAAACTACCTATATCAGCAATTTCATCTATAACTCATCGTTTGGCCGGAATCTACATATTTTTTATTACCCTCCCTCTTGCCCTTTTTCTTCTATATTTTTCTACTAAAAGCTATAATAATTTTATGTCGATCTCGAATACTTTTAATAAATCGTTACTATTCTCAACATTTGTTTCCTTTAGTTTTTTAATCTTCGCTTACCATATGCTGACTGGAATTCGTCATTTGCTTCAAGATTTACATATCGGTGAATCCCTCCAAGCCTCTAGGATATCTTCTTACGTAGTTTTCTTCACATGGTTCTTATTAGCTTGCATAGTCTTTAGCAAGGTTTACCTATGATAGGCTCAACTTTATTTTATGCTCAACGTCTGACCGCAGTTTTCTTGCTTGGATATTCGCTTTGGCTGCTTTCCTTTTTTATGCTGAATCAGCCATTGGAATATAGTATTTGGGTCCTTTTCACAGATCAGATACATTTCCTTATCCTCACAAGCATGATAGCTATCATTATAACAATTCATGCATTTATCGGCTTATGGACAATTGGAACTGATTATTTTACGTCAAGAACTCTTGGCTTTCTTAGCCCAGCTATTGCTAAGTATGCAGACTTAATTAGAGGCTTGTATTCTCTCCTTTTTACTATTTGGGGCGTCTCAATTATTTTTTTTATTTTACTTATTATTTGGAGCTAAATCTTGGACACCCTAAATTCATCAAACATTAAAACCTTAGAATTTGACGTACTTGTAATTGGAGGCGGAGGCTCGGGCATGAGAACTTCACTTGAGTTAGCAAAGTCAGGTTTAAAAACTGCTGTTGTCTCAAAAGTTTTTCCAACCAGATCGCATACAGTTTCTGCTCAAGGAGGAATCACATGTGCAATTGCAAGCGCTGATCCTGAGGATGATTGGCGTTGGCACATGTACGATACCGTAAAAGGGTCAGATTACATTGGTGATCAGGATGCAATTGAATACATGTGTTCTGAGGGCCCAAAAGCAGTTTTTGAGCTTGAACACATGGGTCTACCATTTTCTAGAACAGAAAATGGACGTATTTACCAAAGACCATTTGGCGGGCAATCTAAGGATTTTGGAAAAGGTGGCCAAGCATCTAGAACTTGTGCGGCTGCTGATAGGACAGGACATGCTTTGCTTCATACGCTTTATCAAAATAATGTTAAAGAGGGTTCTAATTTCCTAAATGAATGGTTTGCCGTTGATCTGGTATTAAATAAATTTAAAGAAGTTACAGGTGTTATTGCTTTCTCTATTGAGACAGGTGAAACAGCATATCTCAAGGCTCAAGCGACTGTGCTGGCTACAGGGGGCGCTGGAAGAATTTACTCATCCACAACGAATGCTTTGATTAATACAGGAGACGGTCTGGGAATGGCATTAAGAGCAGGCATTCCAGCTCAGGACATGGAGATGTGGCAGTTTCATCCTACAGGAATATACGGCGCTGGCTCTCTAGTCACTGAAGGATGTAGGGGTGAGGGCGGTTACTTAATCAACAAAGATGGAGAAAGGTTTATGGAACGGTATGCTCCTAATGCAAAAGATCTTGCAGGAAGAGATGTTGTTGCTCGCTCAATGGTCTTAGAAATTTTGGAAGGAAGAGGTTGTGGAGAAAATAAAGATCACGTATTTTTAAAACTTGATCACCTAGGAGCTGATGTATTAAATGCTAAACTGCCAGGCATTTGCGAGCTTTCAAAAACATTTGCTGCTGTAGACCCTGTCTATGAGCCCATTCCAGTTGTTCCAACTTGCCATTACATGATGGGAGGAACTCCAACAAATATCCATGGTCAGGCATTCAAAATTGGCAGCGCAGATAATGATTACATTCCTGGTTTATTTTCAGTTGGAGAGGCTGCATGTGTATCAGTTCATGGTGCAAATAGATTGGGTGGAAATTCGCTTTTAGACCTGGTGGTTTTTGGAAGAGCGGCAGGACTTCATATTAACGAAGCACTAAAATCAGGAGGAGGGGTTGCTGATGCAGATAAGGATGATATTGATGCAGCTCTTCATAGCTTAAATGTTCTGAATGGTTCCTCTTCTGGATTTGAAGTCTCGGCTGTAAAAAGAGAACTCCAAGAAGTAATGCAAAACTATTTTGGTGTATTTAGACGAGGAGACTATATGGAAAAAGGTGTTTCCGCATTAGAGGACATTAGAGAGAAAATAGATAATTTACATCTTCAGGATAAGAGTGCTGCATTTAATACCAATAGAGTTGAAGCAATTGAGCTTAAGAATCTTTTTGAAGTTGCAGAAGCTACTGCCATCTCTTCATTGCAAAGAACTGAAAGCAGAGGCGCTCATGCTCGCGAGGACTTTCCTGACCGAGACGACGAGAACTGGTTATGTCATTCTCTGTATGATCCAACCAGTAAGACGTTAGGGAAAAGACATGTTAATTTTGAACCCAAGCAAGTTAAAGCATTTCCTCCAAAAATTAGAACTTATTAACTAAAGGCAATAGAAATGATTAGTGTAAATATTTATAGATATAATCCAGAGAAAGATGAATTTCCTTTCATGCAAACTTATAAGTTTGAAAAACCGAAAAGAGACATCATGGTATTGGAGCTGCTTAATCAGTTAAAAGAAAAAGATCCTACCATTTCATACAGGCGATCTTGCCGAGAGGGAGTGTGTGGCTCAGATGGCATGAACATTAATGGTAAAAATGGCTTAGCTTGCATTACCCCACTCTCTTCTGTTATTAAAAAGAACAAGATTGACCTTCGCCCACTGCCCGGTCTTCCGGTGATAAGAGATTTAGTTGTCGATATGACAGAGTTTTATGCTCAATATGAAAAGATTAAACCTTTTCTCCAAAATGACTCACCCGTAGATATTGGCGAGAGACTTCAATCTCCAGAGGATAGAGATAAATTAGATGGATTGTATGAGTGCATTTTATGTGCCTGTTGCTCAACAAGCTGCCCATCTTTCTGGTGGAATCCTGATAAATTTGTTGGTCCTGCAGCTCTGCTTCAGGCTTATAGATTTATTGCAGATTCCAGGGATACTAAAACAGCAGAGAGACTTCAAAATTTATCTGACCCATTTAGCGTTTATAGATGTCATGGAATCATGAACTGTGTGAGCGTTTGCCCGAAAGGCCTAAATCCAAATGAGGCAATTGGCGAGATTAAATCAATGTTACTTTCAAACAAGCAAAAAAAATCTAATATTATTGCCTCAACATCGTCGAGCTTGAGCTAGCCGATGATTGATATGGAAGACTTTATTTCTAGTTCCCATGCTGGTGGAGGTCAAGCCTCTTATTTAGAGTCCTTATATGAATCTTATTTAAAAGATCCTAAGTCTATTCCAGACGATTGGATGCATTATTTTAATTCTCTACCAACCTCTTCAGAAGGAGCGCAGGAAGCCTCTCATCAAGAGGTAATAGATAGATTTAAAAATAAAAGCCAGTCAATTAAAACTCAATCCAATAACACTCACGTTGAGACAGATCAAAAACAAATTAAAGTTATACAGCTGATCCAAGCCTATAGAAATCGAGGCCATCACAAGGCAACTCTTGATCCTCTTGGTTTAAAACCTGCGCGTCATTGTGAAGATTTAGAGCTATCATTCCATGGTTTAGATGAAAGGGATTTAGATAAAAAATTTAGCACCGATTCTTTAAAAA
>Ga0209816_1000837_pt1 | contig 23533 bp, 31 predicted proteins | sample CoawatmetaG01DNA_FD_187509 | JGI IMG/M metagenome (GOLD analysis project Ga0209816, IMG submission 187509) | Marine microbial communities from the West Antarctic Peninsula - Coastal water metaG017-DNA (SPAdes) (version 2) | ecosystem: Environmental > Aquatic > Marine > Coastal ...
AAGTGCTGCTAGAGCGCCTTATATGGCTGCTAACAATTTAAATGCTAATCCAGCTGCTCAACCTTCAAACATGAGCAATGAGATATGGAGTGGCTTATCTGAAGGGCAACGTAATTTCTTTGGAAATGTTGCTACAGGTAGTGGTGGTAATGATGGAAGTAATCTATCTTACAGTAACAATGGTAATAATATTATGGCTCAAGATAATGCTAATACAACTGGAGCTACTGTCTCTGGTGATAACGGTCAATACTTTAATGGAGGTTATACAGGAACTGCAGTAGAGCAGTTGTCTCAAGCTCGTGCTCCTCGTGGTATGGCTATTGATAGTATCTATGGAAGTACACGTTTTAATCCTTTAACAGGTCAAATGGACACAACCACAGCGCCTGAGTACGAACAGTTCCAACAGGGGTTGTTAGGACAGCTTCAGGGCTCTCAGGAGGCCTATCAGAGCTTTGATCCTCAAGATGCTGCCTCAGAGTACCTGCGTGGTGTAAACGCCATTAGAGAGCCTCTGAGACAGGGACAGGAGCAGTCGGCATTGAGTCGTTTAGTTCAGTCTGGTAAACTAGGTTCTACTGCTGGTACACAAGCTTTAGCTCAGTTAGCTTCAGAGCAAGAGAACCAGCGTTTCCAAGAAGGTGTACAGGCTACTCAGTATGGTGCAGACATGCAAGATCGTATGTTACGTAATCAAGCTGGTATGTTTGGTCTTACTTCTCAAGTAGCTAATCAACAGTTCTTACCACAACAGCAAGCAATGGCTGCTGTGCCTGTGATGCAAGAGATCTATGGCTTTGCTCAAGAGCCTCAGTTCCAAGAATCTCAAGCTAAACAAGGTATTGCTGCTCAAAGGAGTGCAAATAATACTCAAAACTGGTGGGATCTAGGCACTGCTGCTTTAGGGACTCAAGGTGGTCAGGACATAGTAGCAGGTGCTTGGGACTGGTTAACTAGCTAGACTTAACAATATACACATACGGAGTATTACCACATGGCAGGATTATTCGGCTCAGGCCCACAATCAAACATATTGAATACAGTAGCAGGCTCATATACTGCTATGCTCAATGCTGAGAAGCAGAAAGGACAAGCAGCACATAAGGCTTTAGGTGCTTTTGGTGAGGCTATAAGCCCTAAAGCTATTGGCATGACTAACTTTAAGAATGACTTTAAGAATGCTGACTGGTCTAAACCAGAGACTTATGCGCAGGCAGGGCAGCAGATCATGGCCTTTGATCCTCAAGCTGGATTGTCTATGATAGATAAAGGTAGGTCTTTGGCTGCTTCTATGGCTCCTAAAGACCCTGTATGGGAAAAAATAGAAGTAGTTAATGCTGATGGTTCTACATCTATAAGCTTTCAGAACATGAATACTTATGTGGAAGGGACTACTTCCATTTCTAAATCAAATGCTCCTATTGTAAACGCATCAGCGACTATAGACGGTAAAGTCTATCAAGGGACAAGACAGGGAGAGGCCTTTACTCCTTTTGAACAGGATACTGGCAAGTCTGTAACTCCTTCTACTCAAGCTACACAAGATACGTTTACAGGCGCACAATTAAGGGGTAATCCTAAATATGAAGGCATGGAGTTTAAAGATGACGTTGTATATCAAGTTAACTCTATTACAAACGCAATTAGTCCTGTAGGGAAGACAGGATTAGAGGATCCTTCTCAAGGAACTACCTTATATCAAAACGCTAAAACTATCGCAGGCCCTGCGGCTAAACCAGAAGACGTAATAAAGTCTATGGAAAAGTTATCAGGAATTGCTGTGGATACTTCTCTATCTATTAACGACATTACCTCAGTAATGGGTACTTTTAGTAAGGCAGTTTCAACTAATGTTAAAAAGATTGAAGAAGCTGATACTGTTTTAGATCTTACATCTGGAATAACTTCAGGTACTCCTATAGGTAAGATCTCTAATATAGCAACTCAGATGACTAAGAACTTGTTTGGAGGCAGTGCAGTAAAAGCACAGGCTGAATTGGATAATTTCCGTAATTCTGATAAGTTTACTACAAGAGTAGGTAATGCAGTCAGTAACTTTCTTAATGGTGTACATACAGCAGAGACAGTTAAAGGCTATCAAGTGCTTGCTGCATATGTAAAACAAAAAGAAACAAATAAGTATAATGACATTAGGGCTAATCAAGCTAATGCATTAAGTTATGCTGAGAATCTAACTGAGAAGCAATTAGATCAACTACTAGGCCCTGTAAAAGGTGTGATGGCAGCAGAAGGTACAGAAGATGATACTTATCTGATTAATGGTGAGTATTGGGAAGTAAGAAACGGAATAGCTAATAAGCTGTTTGTTAATGACTTGTCTAAACCATTTGAAACTACAGGCCAATAACTATGGATTTCAGTAATGCAGTTAGAGTAGGCAGTGTCACAGGAGAATCTCAAGTCCCTGTAGATATAGATACTAATACACAGAAGCCGATGGACTTTTCTAATGCTACAAAAGTTGTTAAGTCTACTCGTGAAATGTTTGAAGATATGGCATTGAATGATATAGATCAAGAGCGAGTAGGTAAGTCTAGGCAAGGAGAAGATGAATCAACATTAGGATATTGGAGAAGAATTACTGCTGAAGGTTTTGAGAGGGCTGTTGTTACTGGTTTAGATACTGTAATTCCTGATGATGTTATTGATCGCCTTAGTGGTCAGACATCTCGTGGTATTGATCCTGATGCTCCTTGGATAAACCAAAAGCAAACTCGTTTCATGTCACCTAAAGAGCTACATAAGCATCGTGCATTCATACGAGAGAACCTAACGCCCTTTAGTGGCCAAGAGCCTATGCCTCCTACAGCTACACAAGGTAATCCACTGTCTGGTACTGAAACAGCCGTTAGGTTCTTAGCAGCAGGTACAGAAGGTGGTGGAGACATAACGAACTTAGCTACGACAGCTCCTCGTATTATAGCTAACGTAGCTCAATCTATTCTACCTAGTGCTGTAGCTGACTTAGCTGTTAATGAAGCTGCATCAGCTCTTGAGGGAGCAGACCTAAGCACTAGTACAAAACAAAACATATTATTAGGCATGGGTATAGCAGGTGGTGTGACTACATCCCTTGCTCAGTCTACTCTACCAATATTAGCAATCTCCTATAAAAACGTAAAACAGTTAAATCCTTCAAAAGAAGTAACTAATACTTTAAATAAATATCAAACACGCTTTGCTGAAAGAGTAGCGGAGCATGGTGGTGACTTCTCTTTAATAATGGAAGAAGCCTATGCAATACAGGAAGCATTAGGAGGGACTCCTCTAAAGATAATTCCAATAGCAGCCGCTATGCAGAACGATATCATGAAAGGACAGTTCAATAAATTCTATGGAGACGGAGGAGATGCTAAGTTTAGAGCTAATATAAATGAGGCAATTAAAGAATTTGAAGAAGCTCAAGGAACGATGTTAAAGAGATTAACTGAAGGGCCTACACCTGCAACTGAAGGATTGACGTTACCTGACGTAATTAAAAGAGAGACGGATAAAAGGACTTTATTTGAAACAAAACGACAAGAGCATTTGCAATCAAGGATTGAGCAGGCAGATGCTAAAATATATGAAGTGACTAATAAGCTAACAAAAGTTGACGCTAAAACTGACATAGGCGCAGCGGCACAAGGACTCCTAAATAATAAAAAGAAGTTAGTTAAGCAGCGGCTAACTCCTATGTACAATGAATGGAAGGAAAACGCTAAAGCTAATTTTATTGAATTAGATACTGAAGGTGTTGATAACATGCTAGGTTGGATAAATAACCTGCCTACTGACGAAGGTAAGTTTTTAGCTAAATTTAGTCCTCTTTTAGATGTAGTTAAAAGGACTGAAATAGATCCAGAATCAGGAGTTTCATTAGAGACTTATAAAGCTGTTGATCTATTAGGTTTAAAGAACCAAATCAATGGAAGACTTCGTGATCTATCGAGCACTACTGATTCTGCTGGTAGAGTACAACAACGTATACTGAATGATTTTAAAGAAGGGCCTTTAGCCTCTGCATTAGATGACTTGCCGGATGGCTATGGACAAACTTTAAATGCTTTAGATGCACTCTATTATAAAGAAGTAGGCATTCCTTTTGATTCTGCTGGTGTAGCTAAGATGTCTGTAACTAAGTTCACTACTACAGTTGCTAATGACCTAACTAAACTACAGAACGCTAGGGACTTCATTAGTGCAATGGGAGAGCAAGGAATTCCTGTATTAAAGGATGCTATCTATGCAAAGATAAATGGTAAAGCTATAAAAGGCACAGATCCTGCTAATGAAAAGATTATAACTGCTTGGCTTACTGATAAAGATAATGCTCAATTAATATCTTTAGTTCCTAACTTACGAGATGAGCTTTCAGATGCCGCAAGTTCTATATCAAATGCTAAAGCAACGATGAGCCGTCTTAAAGCAGATTCGGCAATTAACTCTTATCAAGCTACTGATGATTTCTTAAAACTAGTGCGTGGTAATGGCTTAGATGGCACAGTTAATAAACTAATAAAAAGCGGTGGTGCTAGTATGGACGACATACTCCCTCTGTTAAAGGACATGGACATAGAAAGTGAGATTATGTTCCGTACAGGCATTCGCCTACAGTTAGTTGAAAAGGCAATGAATAATAAGTCGAGTACGACAGCAGGGGCAACTAAACCAAAATCCTCTGAATTCATAAGGAAGAATAGAGAAGTATTTACTGAGTTCTTTGGTAAAGGATATATTGAAGAAGTTGATCTAGCAATGAAAGCTTTTGATGTAGTATCTGAAGGAGCTAAAGTAGCTGACATACCAGTGAGGTCTGCTGCTAAAGCAAATGAACTCCTTGCTTCTACTGTAGGTATGCCTGCATCTGAAATATTAGCTCTACAACGAAGGACTAATAATAACCAAATGAGCCCAGTGGGAGCAGCATCAGTAGCTGTTTCTAAAGTGGGTAATTTCCTACTCCAAGGTAAAAAAGAAGCTCGTTTGAAAGAGCTAGTCTATGATCCTATAATAGTTACTAAATTAGCTAAACTATATAAAGAGTATGCCAAGGTAACTTTAACAGATAGGGGAATTGCTGTTAAAGATGCAATGCAAGAAGTAATACTTAATAACACTAGACGTGGCATATTCATAGGTGCGCGTGAAGAAAGACTTAATGACTTAACGCAGGGTGAGCAGCAACAACAGGAGGGACAACAATAATGTTTGAAGACATGATGGCGATGTACGAAAAAGGTAAACAAGAACTATCTAATATATGGGAAGCTATAGACTCAGTTAAAGTAGCTGCTCAAGCATCAGACGCAATTAAGACTGCTTCTGGTACTCCTGAGAATGCTAATATGGTAAAAGCTATAGAAGAGTCTAGGGCCCTTAATACTCCTGTGCAACTAGAATCTGGTATCTTTAACGATACTACTGCTAATTTAGGCACTCAAGGGTTAACTGATAATACTATAGAGGTTTCTCCTTTAGAAGCTCAAGGGTTTACTCCTGAACGTAGGCCAGACTCTTTGACCTCAGAGAATGTTTCCCCTTTAGAGGCTCAAGGGTTTACTCCTGAACGTAGGCCAGACTCTTTGACCTCAGAGGATGTTTCCCCTCGTTATATAGAGAATGCCCTAAAAGCATTTGGAGGATTAGAAGGATTAGATCATGGAGCTGATGGCAAGTTAGTTAATGGTAGACGGACATACAACTATGGAGTTGAAGAAGACACTTTATCAGATCTAGGCATTGAAAGGACTGATTACGCTAATGAAGAAGGTGTAGTAGATGATCTAGCCGTTGCTAAAGAAGTAGGAAAATCTTTTCATAAAGCAGTGTCATCAAAGATACCATCATTTAGAAAGATGCCTGAAGAAGTCTATGATGTGGCATTTAGTCTCGTATGGAACGCAGGGAAAACCGCGTTTAAAGGTTATAATTTAGGCAAGAACCTAAACAATATAGCAAAATCTGATGACACTGAGGAAGTAAAGAAAGGTAAGTATGCTACTGAGTTACGTAATAATTTACTAGACGTTGTAAGGGCTAAAATAAAGAAAGCTGACGGTACAATAGGTAGTTATGTACAAGCAGGTTTAGCTAATAGACGAGGTAGGGATTATAATTTAGCTGCTGAGGCATTAGGAGCTGATAAAATAACTGAATACAGGGTATCTAAAAAAGGTACTGGTACTAAAATAGATTACTTTACTGAAGAAGGGGGAGACACTCCTATAAAAACAGTAACATCTACTAAAGCAATAGTGCCTGCTGAAACAAGTAAGCTAGGAATTAAGTATAATGTAGGTTAAACCCTAAGAACTAAAAGGCCCCTTAGATCACTCTTTGGGGCCTTTTGTTTACCTATTGATTACCACGTTTATCTTCTAGTTCTATGAGTAGATCAACATATTGCTTAATCTTCTCTAAGTCCTCAATGCCGTTCTTATCTCGCCATCTAGATATATACTTTACTATACATCCTTCGATAAATCCAAGACCATTAGCGTGTATGTACTCAATAGGCTGGATAGTTGAGTTAATATAGTGATCACCTCCTACTTGCCTTTCTAACGCACTACCCATCTTCAAAGTCTCCTCTCTCTATAGCAATCATTAATTTATCATCAAAACGCTCAAGCAGCTCGTCAGCAGAGATACATAATATTTCAACTAACAGGTCTATGTCATAGTCTCTGATGATGTCTTCTATTAGCTCTTCTACTGTCTTAGCCATTGATCGTTTCACTCCAGTCATTCAAGCTACTCATATCGTCTTTAGCGAACCATTTGATACCTTGCTTCTCACACCATCCTGCATTGGTGAGCTTAGCTCCTCTACGTATCTTCTGATGTGGGCTAGACCATACAAAGGCAAACACTTTACCTTCTTTGAGCATCTGCTCGTGTATAGCTTTATATTTCTGAGTGTCTCCTGATCTAAAGAACCCCTTAACTTCAACGAAGACTTTACCTTTGATGAAGTCAGGATTGTATGTTCTATGTATGGTGTACTTCATCTTTTCAGACTCATACCCCCAATCTTTCAGACCCTCAGCTATCTTAGCTTCTAGTTTACTTCGATACTTTGGCAGTTGCTTGCTTGGCATCTTTCTCTTCCTTCAATAGAGCTTGAACCATTTGGCCTGTTCCATCAATAAAAGGATTGCCGTGTAGGTTCCATCCGTCATTTAGAAGTTCATTGATCTGTTGCTCAAATCGTTCTGAACGAGGAGTCTTTACTACTTTGTACGTTACTTTCATTTTACTTATTCTCTGTTATTTCAGTTACGCGAGGGACGCTCCATACTTCCGTAAGGAACTTAGGGCCTGTACTATATAAGAAAGTTCTTAACTCAGGATAGCATGTATGCTTGTAAGGGCAATAAGAGCATTGTGTAGATAACTTCATGTTCCCGCTTTTACCATCTGCTACGGGATAGCTACATTGCTCAGGCATTTCATCTTTAGAAGTAATATCCTTCAAGTGAGTGATCCTGTCTTCAATACTCTCGCCTTGTGTTAAGTCTATCATTGCTAAAGCTAAATGTCCATTGCCTTTGTCCATAGCTAGCCAACCTCCCTCCTTAACACCTAGTCCAGCGCCATAGCCTTTCAACTGTGCTACATAACCAAAGGGATCATCAAACTCTACTGTATTATCTTTAAACTTCTTAAAGGCAAAACTAGAAGCTGACTTAACATCTATGAGCTTACCATCAATCGTACAATCCATAGAGCCTTTAACTCCATTGATCTCTACCTTGCCTTGCTCATTAGCTACCTCATGGCCTCCTAAGCGTACTAACAGTAGCACTAGTTCTTCTATTACATGTCCATATAGAAACTTAATCAACGTAGAGGGCTCTAGCTCCTCTTTAGGGTAGTTCTTAGAGTTAAGCCATACCTGTCTATCAGGTTTACCTACGGACGACATACGCAAGCGTGTGGTGTCTCCTCTCTCTTCAAACAATGACTTAAATACAGCCTCCTTTACGTTATTTCCGAATAGATCAAAGATCTTATCTACGTCTACATCTGGATCTGCTTTACTTGTCTTTAATACTGCATATACATCTTCTATTAAAGTATCTAATGTCTTAGTCATTTTGTTCATCTTCCTTATCTTTAATTCGTTTATGTTCTATGTTGTGACAATTAGCACAAACTAAAATACATTTATCTACTTCAGCATAGAGTGTCTCATCACTAGCACTATTAAGCATACTTCCCACAGTACGTACCTTAAATGAGGGGTCTATATGGTGAAACTCATAGATCTCAGGGTGGTGAAGATTGCTAATACCACAATGACAACATTTAGATCCTTTATATTTGAAGATCTCAAACCACCTATGTTTCCTAGCAACAGTCTTACATGGAATACAGGTAGTAAATCTTCCGTCAAGATTAATGGGGCTCTTATAGAACTCATCTATCTCTTTAATCACATAACATTTATTACATTTCTTAGTGACACTCATACCAGTTGTTCCCTATTTTAGATTCACCATCCAAAGGACAGTTCATATTTAAAGCTAAGCCAGCATTAACTATAGCTTCAACAGCCAAGACACCAAACCGTTCTGAGTGCTTCTCTAGAACTTGAGTCTGATATTCATCATGTATGTTCCCTACAAATGTAAAGTCAAGGTTTTCTTTTCTAGCACTTGCATATAATAACACAAGGGCCTTCTTCATAACAATTGCACCAGCAGACTGTAAAAGATAATTAGGAGCTGAGTGTTCAGATTTAACTTTAACCTTACGTCCATCTAACCCTTTAAGATAACCACGGCTTGAAGCATGTTTGATCTGTGTGATCAGCTTCTCTAGCTTAGGTATGCTCTTAAAGAAGGTAGCCTTAATCTTTTTACCGTGCTTTGCTGTACCGCCTACAATATCTCCTATCTTAGCGTCACCAGCTCCATACAAAAACCCGTATATGAAAGTCTTCGCTTGATCTCTGTTAGATAAGCCAGCCATGTTCATATTATATGTATGTATATCACCGTCTAAGATCTGATGAGTGTAGTCCTCATCTTTAAGGTAATGAGCTAACATTCTCAATTCTAAGCCAGAAGCGTCGCAACCAACTAGCTTATATCCTTTAGGCACTATCCAGCATTCACGACACTCTTTGCCATAAGGGCTATATGATGCAGGTACTTGTGCTACGTTAGGGCTACTATGGCTCATACGTCCTGTCTGAGCGCCTATGGAGTTAACGTAGCCATGTACTCTACCGTCATCTGCTACTGACTCAATCCAGCTTAGTACCATACCTACACGCTTCTGTAGTAATAGGAACTCTTTGATCATTACAGCTTCTGGTACGTCCACACCTTCTAATACCTTCTCATCTATCTTAGGTAAGCCTGTCTCTGTAAACTCAGTAGGAGTCCAACCAAAGTGTATTAGATACCTACCAATCTGCTGACGACTACCTAAGTTAAAGATAGGGTATTCAAAGACACCGTAGCTACCTTCTGAGTTATAGTGAAAGCCCTGTTCCCTGTGTCTAACCATTATAGCAGCTTCAGTGCCATCCTTCTTAATAGGGTTCTTAGGGTAGTTCTTCTCTACCCATACTGGCAATGGTACAAACCGTTCATGTACTTTAGCTTCTGCATTTAACATGCTCTCTTTGAGTTCAGCTAATAACATAAAGGCTTTCTGTTCATCGAGTAACCAACCACTACGAGTCTGCTGACAGATGATCTTATGTACATCCATCTCTAGATCAATAGACTGTTGTGAGAACCCATCAATTTCAAGCATAAGCTGACGATATGTAAACAAGTTTACTTCAGTATCCTGTATACAGTAATCAAGCATCTCATTGGTATAGTAGCTAAAGTCAGTGTATTCCCCTTTAGGGTATCCTAGTCTCTCGCCCCAAGATCCTAAAGAATGACCTCCTTGTCGTGCTGGATCAGCCAACCTAGATAGAACTAGCGTATCAGTAAGTTTAATACCACTGAAGTCAATTCCTAATAGACGCTCTAATACAGGGATGTCGTATCCTAGTATGTTATGACCTATGATCTCAGACACAGAAGTTAAGTCTTTCTTTAGTTGGTCTAGGTTATTGACGTAGCTAATAGATTCTTTAGTGTCTATGTCTAATGACACAATACACCATATCTTATCAGGTTCAAAACCATTAGCTTCAATGTCTAACACTATCCTTTTAGAAGTCATAATTAGCAGTCTCCTGTATCTTTGGAGCTTGCCCAGCCTCCATCTTACTTGTAGCTGGATTATAGTATAACCAACCGCCTGTGCCTGTATTGCCTGTACGTCTACACTTAACTAGCTGTATCTTAGTACAGTTCCTTGCATACTCATCTTCTGCTAACTTGTCACGGCTAAGTAGAATAGTATTGAATGCAATCTGATTGATAGAGCCTGAGCCTTTCATGTCGTATTCATTCACATCATGTACGTCCTTAGCTGCAGGTTTACGCATGTGACTTACAATGATAATACTAACACCTGTTTCTGCACCTAGCTTCAAACACTTATCCATAAACTCATCGATGATACCATTCTCATTAGATATTACAGCGGCCTGTAGAGGGTCTATAATAAGCACATCACAGTCCATCCCTTTAACTAAGTATCTCATCATAGAGAACAAAGCATCAGCACTTAATGAGCCATGATGGTCTAGAATATGTAGTCTATCTGATTCAATGATTTCAAGATAACCCTTACGAATCTTAGCATAGTCACGGTCTTCTGCTGGTACATTAGAGATGTTAACACCCTCATGTAGAGAGACTAGCTTCTCTAATATCTCTTCTGGTTGGGCCTCTAGAAACACACAGCCTATCGTCCTATCAGACTCCATCAACATATCATAGGTAAGGTTATATACTGCCGTACTCTTACCGATAGACGTTAAGGCCCCTAGTACAGTTATCTCTCCTGCAGCAATACCACCATTCATCATCTTATTTAAACCACCAAATGACTTAGGTAGAGGTATTACATCTTCTGTACCACGCTTTAAGAACTTATCCCAAAGAGAGTTATCAGACAATGACACTATGCCTGCTGGGCGATGTGCTTTAGCGGCCCACCAACATTCAGTGAACTCTTTGACCTTACCTTTCATAAGCATTTCAGAAGCGTCTTTAAGAGGCATCCTCATTACTTTGACTTTGTTAGGTGAGAATAGATCTACTATATTCTTTACTGCTTCTTGCCCTGCATTATCTTGATCCAGGCATAGTATGATACTGTCGAAGGTCTCTAGGAACTCCAGTGCTTCTTTAACACCCTTGACTGCACTACCTGAGCCGTTCTTTAAGCTCACTACAGGCCATTTACCATGGAACATAGAGCTTACTGCTAAGGCATCTATTTCACCTTCTGTGATAGTTATATAACGCCCACCACGACCATCGAATACATTCTGTCCGAATAGACCTGCTTGACCTAAGTCACCACTACAAAAGAACTTCTTACCTTCTACTACCCGTGTCTTTAAAGCGACTAACTTACCGTCTGAATCATAGTATGGGTAATGGTGCTTAGATATCTTACCATTAGCATCATACTCAACCGTAACACCGAACTTATCTAAGATGTCCTGTGATAGCCTACGTTCTGGCATAGCGCCTCTAGTGCCCTTAGTTAGATCAGCAGGGTTTATTGACTTACTTGGTACAGACTGTGCTGGTGTATTGCTCACTGAGCCATCCCCTTTAATAAAGTGACCACACCCTATGGAATAACAAGTGGAGTGCCCATCTTTATACTTAACTAAATTATCTTTAGAACCACATTGTGAACATGGGCCTCTGCTCTCTACTTCTGAGTTACCTGCTTTATAGTTTGTAGCCATTGGTCGTGCTCCTCTGTTGTTATGTAATGCTTTAGAATGTTGATTATAGCTACTAATGTTACCCTGTCCTGATCTCTCTCTTTTATAGACCCATACCACCCTTCGTCTGCAACGGCATCATCAAGGATTGTATAGTAGTTCTTTAATTCATGGATTACAATATTATCTACAGCTTCATCTGGTAGTTCTATTAGCATTATAAGGCCCTCAGCTCTTCAGTTAACTCATTTATTTTAGATTGATTATAGGAAACAAAACTACCTCTACTGATACCTTCTTGGTAGTTAGCTATCTCAGTCTCTAATTTAAGACGCTTTTTAGATTCAGCTATTTTTTCTTTTAAAGACTTCTTTGCAAATACTTTTTTCTGTAGCTCAGTCATTATCTTTCCCTACTATGTCATTAATTAGTTTCTTTCTGATAGCTTCTATTTCAGCAAGAGCGCCTGTAAAATGTAACTTAACAGCACAAGATCCCTCAGTCCTATTAAGAAGCTTCTCGCACTCTTTGTAAGGTACGTGCATAGCCCTTAATGCTACTAGCTTTTCTATATCAGCTTTATTCCAAGGTATTCTTTTTTTCCTGCTTCTTGTTAACTTTTCTAAAGGATCTGCTTTGTACTTATCAGATATTTTTGGTTTGAATATAAGACTCATTACTTTAACTCCTTAGTATCTAACTAAGATTTGGACTGTTATTTTCTTTAGAGGATAAAAATAGCAGTTTTACATCATGCTAAGGATGTTCTAAAGGGAATTAGAAGTCTTTGTTTTCTTCGGACTCTTCAAAGGCTAACGGAATATCTCCATTGCCCATGTCCAATACTTTGATCTTGTTAACGTATGTAGACACACCATGTTGAGGATGCTTAGGCCCATGCTTCCACTGTACTCGTACTTTAGCACCTCGTGGTAGCTCTTCGCTTAACTGCATCTCTTGGCCGTCTTCTGTTAAGACACCAATATTATATCCAGACTTAAACTTACGTTGAGCTACACCTTTATAGCTCTTTACGACTACTTCAGAGTCTGCTAATTTAGTAGCTTCATCTTGATCCATACATAGAGTGACGTTATAACCAACGTCCTGACCTTGGTACTGATCTTCTGTTAGTATGTTACTAAATGCTACATAACCTTCTGTTGCTGAAAACATAATTCTTTACTCTCTTTTCTGATTAAGTTTATAGACATACCTTATGTATAGTCTATTGTTTTGATAGACATCACTCTATCTATAGTTCTATGGGCTCTTAAGTGAAACTCTTTTGTTTTAAACTTTAAAATATATTTAAGTATTAATTCTTTAGAGTGCTTAAGTGCTTAAGAACTGTTTTTAGTTTAGCATGGATCACTATGATAGTAAATGGTCTGATTCATTTATGTCTGTATAAAGACTTATTTCTAGACAATCATCTAATGAGGTGTCTGTATCAGACTCATAATACACGTCTTCATCCTCTGCGTTTGCTCCTGATAGTTTGTCTCCTTGTTTAATACATTTACGACATAATTCTATATCATCATCATCTAGTAGTAGTACATCACATGATTTACACTTCATTATACCCACCTCATTACTTTAAAATAATAGTAAATCATCTAATTCTAAGCCAGCCCTGATTGCTGCATTTCTAGCTTTATCTGCCGTATGATAATTTATGTATTCATTCATATGTTTGGAGTTAGTAGCTACCCACTTCTTTCGCCAATACTCCTGATCCTGCATAAGCTCATGTAAGGCTAATTTAGATTGTAGTGCCGCCCTAGTCTGGTAAGTCTCTGAATTAGTCTCTACAGACCTTTCTTGATCCCTTGAGTACCTTAACCTATCTAATAGCTCATCTCTATCTGACTCATCTATAATGATCATTCCATTACGTGTTTTAATAGCAATATCACCATTTTCATTATTTAAGTTAAATTCAATCATAATTAATACGCCTTTTGTTGTTCTATTTTAGCTCTGATCTTATACCCTAGCCTTTGATACTTGTTTAAAGCTTCTATATCGCTCTGTGAGTGCTGTTTACCATCTAGTATACCACTTATATACCAGTGGAACGAATCAGCCCCACGCGGCTTTATTAGAGCTCTGAATGGTTTAGACTTTAATATGCTAATCATATCTCATACCCCAATAAAACACCGCCAATTAAAGCGAACCATAATATAGCACCTGTGATAATTAATAGTATCCATTCCCAATCTGTTTTATTAAACCATTTGCGCATAGTCCCACCTCTCTCTGATATCTTCTAGCTTTCGCCTTAAGTTTAGTTGTTTACGTGCCTTTAGCGTCTCGCTAGTGTTCTTAATTACATTATAGCGACTTGCCTCTTTTTTCGTTAGGGCCTTATTAGATTTAGTCATTATTCTCTACCTCACTTTCAAACATTTGCAGTGCCTCATCCCAAACATCTGTGTATGGGGCACCACAGGCGTCTAAACACTGCAGGAAAAAACTATCTCTTTCAATAGTTGCTAGATAAACAGCATCCACTTCTACCATCTTACTTTTATTGATCATCATACAATTACCTTTAAGCTTGTAAATTTATAGACTCTTGGGCCCTTTGCTGTTTTGATTAAGCATTGCCCATTGTCTTGGTTAACACTAGCAATAATGCCATATGGTTGCAAGCCGTATTGAAGTTGTACCACTCTACCTATGGTGTACTCTATTAAGTTATGCACTTTATACACCCCCTTTAAATTCTACCAGTGCCACGTCTAAAGCTGCTTTGTCTATATCATCTGATAACCAAATCAAGTTGCTAGACACGGGCTCTAACTCGTACCATTGCCCTGCCCCATCACTAGATTGTATTTTTATAGACACAGTCCCATAGATATCAACTACTATAGCACCGCTTAATTGTTCGTATGCTTCAATTTTCATACTATGCCCCTCCTAGTTTCTGTGATCTTTTACCGAACTCTATAACAGCTTCGGCAGAATTATTAGATAACCCGTGATCACGCATAAACAAGTCTTTCATTTGCCTACAGTCTAGTCTATAGGCCATGTACAAGGCCCCAAGGCATTCAGCTGCAAATGATCTCTTGTATTGTGGTGTGCTTCGGTCGTTTAGTGCAGCTAAATGGCGCACTGTTCTTTTTTCGTAACTCATTTGTAATTCCTCTCATTATGTAAATACTTCTACTTTATTAATTTAATTATGCCACCATGGTGCTAGGTATAACCTTGTACTTTGTTGGTATTTTGTGCCCATAGCCTGTTGCGGTATAGCTCAAGCCTCTAAGCTGCCACCACAGAGAATCTATAGTCGTTTCTAAAGTGGTTCTAAGTGTCGTGTATGCGTCTACACGCTCTACTGTTTGTAAGTTATCCATGAGTTATACTCCTTATACCTGCGCTATTACTAGGCCACCACTAGGCAGCTCTAGAACTAATGTATTATCGTTTAAAGCCTCTAGGGTATCTATGTGGCCATAGTCCGCCAGTGCTTCCTCTATTGATTCATATTCCATATACTCACAACATATGGCAATTACGTCTAGCTCATATGGCAAGCCATCGGCATCACTCAATTCATCAAACATATAGAACAAAGCATCTAAAGCCTCATAACTAAATTGAGTACCTCTGTTAGCCTTGTGGAATTGGTCTACAAATTGACTTACATTATCGACTGTTTGAACTATCATAATTATTTCCCTGTCTCATCTGTTTATTTATTTACTTAACTTGCAACTATTGTATAAACAATAATAAATCAATGCCAGACCTATACACGACCCAAACATACTCAAACACGACATACCCTAATTATGTACTGTCTATAAAGAAACGCGCCTGTGCGAATAACATAGACAATACAACTAGACATATCTAGATACGACATTAAGTTATCTATGAGAGACACTTTACGTCTAAGCTACATTTAGTGTCTACCCTATGCAATGTATAAGACATAGCCACAAAGCCCACACGGGAGCTTACACGGGCTCTCAAGGGTATTTATGTATACACAATAGGCTACTGTTCTAAATACGCCATCGTTGCCTGAATACGACATGGCTAGAATACCTAAGAATACCACGCTCATGGCCTCTCTTATGTCAATTCTTTGGAGGACTTAATACTCACAAGTCACACTTGACACACCCAACACACCTATGCCACACAATACACACGGCCTGCTAGGCACACTTAGCACACCCGTGTCAACCCGTGACTATTGGGTGTGATCTAGTCACATTATGACGGATTAGTCGCTTATGTTGACAAATGAATGCTCATGTGCCTATGGGGGGGCCCCCTGTGAGATGTGGAGTAATATGTATATAGGCTCATAGACACATGAGAAGGAAAATAGGGGAGGAGGGTATAATTAGGGTAACGGGGAGTAACGGGGCAGACCTAATATTCAGACAAGCAATGTATATTTAATAGGACAGAAGTAGACTTTGTAGACTAAATAGACTGTATTACACTATAAGACATAATATAGGTTGACTTTTGACTCTAAATATGTTAGTATAAGTGACTTAAGACGCTTAGGTACTCTTTAGAATTAATACTTAAAGATATATAAAAATAATAATAAGCATTACTCTAAAGACTACTTAAGTAAATCATACGGGTAGAGCTGAATCACTAAAGTGATGAGTACTAAATCGGAACTACCTCATTGGATGTCTATATCTCTTTATAGATGTCTATATGTCTATACAGTTCACAATCCTATTATTATCACCATTACCAGTACCTAATTGGTTATGTATCTAGAATCCCCACATTCTTAACTGTGGCCAAGAGTCTATATCTTAATGAGCAACAAAGAAGAACTAAGTCCACGTACTGGTAAGCCTAAGATTAAACATAAGGGTAGCCCATTATTATACAAAGGGATGCCTCCTTTAAATCCATCAGGTAGGCCTAAAGGAAGTGTAGGTAAATATACACAACTCTCTAGAGAACTGATGTCTGAGAGAGGCCCTGAGATAGTCAACAAAGTATTAGAGATGGCTATGGAGGGAGATACTACATGTCTTAAGATGTGTCTAGATCGTATCTTACCACCTAAGAGAGATGTTGAAGTTAAACATGAGGGTGGTCAGTCTATCAACATCACTGTAGCCCAATTAGGTAACAAAGCTCAAGAGGCTATAGAGCACGTAGGTGGTCAGGTCATTGAGCATAGTCTACAAGAAGCTACTAAGAAATCTAAGAAAGAAAGTAGTAAAGCATTCGATGTAATAGCATTGTCTGTATTAGAAGAAGAAGAAGAAGATGAGTGATATACAGGTTAGTCTAACACCTGCACAGATGGAGATCTTCAAATCTAAAGCTCGTTTTAAAGTAGCAGCGTGTGGTAGACGTTTCGGAAAGAGTTACCTTGCAGCATGGACTTTACTCATCAAAGGTCTAGAATCAGAAAGCAAGGATATATTCTATATAGCCCCAACCTTTCAGCAAGCGAAAGACATTCTATGGGGATTGCTGAAGGACTTGGGCAGAGATGTGATAAAGTCTACCCACGAGAACACAGCTACGATTACCTTGATTAATGATAGGAAGATCTATCTTAAAGGGAGTGATAGACCAGATACACTACGAGGTGTAGGTCTGGCCTATGTAGTGATGGATGAGTATGCGTTTATGAAGCCTTCGGTCTTCGAGCAGATCATTCGACCTACCTTAGCTGACGTCAAAGGTGAAGCTCTGTTTATCGGAACACCTGAAGGACGTAACCATTTCTACGATATATTTAAAGCAGCACAAGAAGACCCTGAGTGGGAAGCCTTTAGTTTTAACTCTACTGACAATCCACTCATAGATCCTAAAGAGATAGAAGTAGCTAGACGTAGTATGTCTTCACAAGCATTCCGTCAGGAGTTCGAGGCTTCATTTGAATCCTTCTCTGGTGGTATCTTCAAGGATGAATGGTTCCAAACATCTAAGGAGCCTGACTACGGTCACTACGTCATCGCAGTTGACCCTGCTGGCTTCGAGCAATCCTCTAAGGATCGTGGCTCTAAAGGCTCTAAGCTAGACGAGACAGCCATTGCAATCGTTAAGATATGTGGTGATGAATGGTGGGTAAAGGACATCCTACACGGTAGGTGGAACATCAAGAAGACATCGGAGAACATCCTTAACTCTTCTATGGATAACGAAGCATCTACAGTAGGTGTTGAAGCAGGGGCACTAAAGAATGCTATCATGCCTTATTTAGAAGACCTGATGCGTATCAATGGAAGATGGGTAGTTATCACTGATGTGACCCACGGTGGTAAGAAGAAGACTGATCGTATTACATGGTCTCTTCAGGGTCGTATGGAACACGGTAAGATTAAGTTTAATGAGGATAGGGACTGGAAGCACTTTGAAGATCAAATGATGTCTTTCCCTAGCCCACAAGTACACGATGACCTACTAGATGCTTTAGCATACATAGACCAAGTATCAGTAGCTGACTTTACCAACTCTATCGAAGTAGAAGAGTGGGAACCAATGGACATTGAGGCAGGATATTAAATATGATGAACGAAGAAGACCAGTTTAAAGGACTAGCCTCTTGGTTGTCTGAACGATTAGAAACTTGGAAGAACCATCGTGACCAGAACTACCAGAAGAAGTGGGATGAGTATTATCGTCTATGGCGTGGTATTTGGGCAGAGTCTGATAAACTACGTGATTCTGAGTCTTCACGTCTAATCAACCCAGCACTACAGCAGGCTGTTGAGTCTACTGTCGCTGAATTAGAAGAAGCCACCTTTGGTCGTGATAAGTGGTTCGATATCCGTGATGACATCTTAGATGAGAATCCTGAAGATGTTGCTTATCTACGAAAGGTACTACAAGAAGATCTTGAGCGTGATGGGGCTAAATCTGCCATCTGTGAGGTTTTCTTGAATGGCGCTATCTACGGTACTGGTATCGCTAAAGTATGCTTAGAAGAGAAAACTGAGCGTGTCATAGTAGAAACACAAGTAGAAGGTACCTTAGATGGTACAACTGAACGTAGAGTAGTTGAAGTATTAAGAATGGCAGTTCCTTTGGAAGCAGTATCCCCGAAGGAATTCATAATTGATCCTGCTGCCTTGTCTATTGATTCAGCGTTAGGAGTAGCGCAGGAGGTTACTAAACCCCGTTACCACGTTGTCAAGGGCATTGAAGCAGGGACTTATCGAGACGTTCCATTAGGAGCGAGTAGTAATGGTATACATGACTTTGGATTTGATCCAGAAGATCACGTTGCCTCTGAGGATGACAGTGTTAAGATCACTGAATACTGGGGTTTAGTCCCTAAACGTTACTTATCTAAGGGCGCTGACTTAGGTGTAGAGTTTGACTACGACAAAGACGAGCTAGTAGAGGCAGTAGTTACGCTAGCGAATGACAGTGTAGTATTACGAGCAGAAGAGAATCCTTATTTAATGAAGGATCGTCCTTTTATCGCTTATCAGCATGATCTAGTACCTAATAAGTTCTGGGGACGTGGTGTATGTGAGAAAGGATATAACCCACAGAAAGCATTAGATGCTGAATTACGTGGTCGTATTGATGCTTTAGCACTTACTACACATCCAATGATGGCTATGGACGCTACACGTATCCCTCGTGGTACTAAACTAGACATTAGAGCTGGTAAAACCATCTTAACTAATGGTGATCCACGTTCTATCATCCAGCCATTTAACTTTGGTCAGTTACAACAGCATACTTTCCAAGAATCTGCTGAATTAGAGCGTATGATTCAGATGGCTACTGGCGCTATGGACTCAGCGACCAGTATGGCAGGAAATGCCCGTAATGGCACTGCTTCTGGTATGTCTATGATGCAAGCAGCATCTATTAAGCGTCAGAAGCGTACTCTAGGGAACTTCCAAACAACATTTATGATTCCTTTCATCCAGAAAGCAGCTTATCGTAAGATGCAGTTTGATACAGAGCGTTATCCTGTGTTGGATTATCAGTTTGTTCCTTACTCTACTATGGGTATCATGGCTAAAGAGCTAGAGAGCACACAAACTACACAGCTAATGTCTATGATTCCTCCTGAGTCACAGGCGTTTAACCTATTATTATTGTCTATCTTCGAGAACTCTAGCTTAAATAACCGTGAAGAGATGATGGCTGCTGTTAAGCAGATGATGCAGCCTGATCCTAACGCTCAACAAGAGCAAGAGATGCAGCAAAAACATATGCAGATGGAGATGGAAGCTAAACAAGCAGACACTAAGCTAGTCAGTGCTAAGACACAAGATGCGCTAGCCTCTGCATACAGTAAGCAAGCCGATGCTGCACTTAAGATGCCTAACGACACGGATGCACAAGAACGTATACTAGAACTACAAAGTAAAGCGATGGATCTGCAGAAGAAGCAGATGGAAGTCACTACTTTAGAGTCTAAGATTGTACGTACCATCCCTGAGATGAAGCATCTTGAGTCAGAGACTATGCTTAATATAGCTAACGCAAGAAAGGCACTTAGCGAGTAATGAAAGAAGATAAAGAATTTTTTGATGGTAGGTATCGTTTGTTTGAAGTAGACGGTTGGAGGGACTTAATTCAAGAATTAACCCTTATGGCTGAATCTTTAAATAACGTATCTACTATTAAAGATGAAAAGTCCCTTTATGAAGTACAAGGGCAACTGTCTATCCTTAATATGCTGATCACATTAGAGGAACAGACAAAACTCATCGATACGGACAACTCTATTACAACATAGGGCCTGTGTCATAAAATTAACTCCACAATCTATTATATAGACGGAGAAGTAACACTATGGTAAATAACATTGTAGTTGATCCTATTGAGGATTTAGAAGTAGCTGGCGACATCACCTCCTTTGAAGAAGAGGGCACAGGTGAGGTTGAACAGGAACAGTCATATGAAATGCCTAGTAAGTTTCAAGGCAAGAGCATCGAAGAAGTTGCTAACTCCTATGCAGAACTCGAAAAAGAGTTAGGTCGCAAGGGGCAAGAGATCGGTGAACTACGTAAACTTTCAGATGACTTTCTAAGATCTCAAACACAGGCCAATCAACAGACCAATCCTGCCCCTGCGGAAGAGGCTCCTGATTTCTATGAAGACCCACAAGCGGCAATCCGAAGAGAAATTGACAATCATCCAAAGATAAAGGAAGCTGAAGCAAATAACACAAAGAGCCGTCAAGACGAGGCTATAAAAGCTATTGCTTCAAAACATCCAGATGCTCAGACTACAGTACAGTCACCTGAGTTTCAGGAATGGATTTCTCAGAGTAAGATCCGACAGCGTTTGTTTCAAGATGCTAATGCTTATGACTTTGAAGCTGCAGACGAACTACTTAGTAACTGGAAAGATCGTTCTATGATCTCCAAGACCCAAGAAGTTAAGAACGCACAGAATGAGTCTAAGACAAATGCATTTAAAGCAGGCAAGACGGAGAGTAGGTCTTCTGGGGATTCTATTGGAGGTAAGCAGATTTACCGTAGGTCTGACCTCGTTCGTTTGAAAATAAGTGACCCTGTACGATATGAATCCCTTGGTAACGAGATTTACCAAGCATATGCAGATGGTCGCGTTAAATAATATAATTTATAATTAACTGGAGTTAATTCACATGGCATTAGGTACTAATCACGTAACAAAAGCAACATCAGCTACTTTCATCCCAGAATTGTGGTCTGACGAAGTAATTGCTGGCTATAAGAGTAATCTTGTACTAGCTAACCTAGTAACTCGTATGAACCACGCTGGTAAGAAAGGTGATTCAATTCACATTCCTTCACCTTCTCGTGGCGCTGCGAACGCTAAGGCTGCTTCAACTCAAGTAACTCTTAACTCACCTGCTAACAGTGAAGTAATCGTTACTATCGACAAGCATTATGAATATTCAACTATGATCGAAGACATTGTAGAGAAGCAAGCACTTTCTTCTTTACGTCGTTTCTACACTGATGACGCTGGCTATGCCTTAGCTGCACAGGTAGATGCTGATCTTTTCGCTCTAGTTTCTGCCCTAAACGGTGGCGTTCAACTAGGTGGTGACGGTGGTGCTACTACTGCTGACATTACTGATGCTGGTATTCGTAAGTTTATGCTTGAGCTAGACAATGCTGACGTTCCTATGACAGGTCGTTCATTGGTGCTTCCTCCTGTTGCTAAGAGCGACATGTTGGGCATTGCACGTTTCACTGAGCAAGCTTATGTTGGTAGTGGTGACGCTATCAAGACTGGCATGATGGGTAACGTATACGGTGTAGAGGTGTTTGTATCTAACGCTTGTCCTACCGTTGGTTCTGATCGTGTAGGTGTTATGTTGCATAAGGATGCTTTGGTTCTTGCAGAGCAACAGGGCGTTCGTTCACAGACTCAATACCAGCAGCAGTATTTAGGTGACTTGTTCACTGCGGATACTATCTACGGTGTTAAAGAGTTGCGTGACAATGCTGGCATCAGCTTCCTTGTTCCAACAGCTTAATCTAGTGCGAGGCGCACTGATCTTTCATAAGCTTAACTTAGTTAAGTAGTTGATACCTAGAGGCTCCTACTACGGTAGGGGCTTCTTTTTTATTTAAATTAGTTAGGAAATTATATGCCCATCTACTCTTATACTTGCAATGACGGTCATACTACTGATCACCTATGTCCTATGAGCGATCGTAAAAAAGCTAAATCGTGTAAGGTCTGTAGAGAAGATGCGCATATGATTATCGTCCCTGTTAAAGTCTCCTTAGATCCAAGTGACCCAGCATTCGCTGGTACATACATGACTTGGGAAAGAAACAGAGCAAAACAAATGAAACAAGAGTTAAAGAAGGAAAAGAGCCATACAGGAGGCTAGGTCTATGTTTGGATTACCTATCGAAGCCATCACTATGCTTCTAAGCGTCGTAGGAGGCGCTGTAATGAAGATGTGGTCACAGGCACAGTCTGATAAGGCTGAACAACAAAAGACTCTCATGAGTCAATTCTCGGCCTCTCAGGACAGTTTAGGAGCTGCTAGGGCCTATGATACACCTAACGCTCAATGGATTAGACGTTTTCTAGTTATCTCTTTTATGGGTATGGCTATGTTCATACTCATAGCTCCCATTTTGGGACATGATACTGTAGTTCCTGTGGAGGTCACTACAGGGTTTAAATTATTATTTTTAGACTTTACAGACGTAGCAACTAAATGGGTCACTTTAGAAGGTGTTGTTACACCAGAGTGGCTACCACACGCAATTATGGCTGTCGTAGGTATGTACTTCGGTCAGTCAATCGTCTCTAGGAGATAAAAGTGGCAATAGATAGAGGTTTAAACACAACAGTATCGAGCAATCCTTTAGGGATTGATAATGATGATTACGTAGCGACAGTGGTAGGCCCCCAAGGAATAGCAGGGGCAGAAACTGCAGAGTACATAGCTAAATATAATGCTGTATTAGCTAGTGAGATTTCAACAACAGCAAGTTCACTTGCAGCAGCATCCAGTGCAACGGAGGCAGCAGCTTCTTTAGCTAGTCTGGATACTCAAGAAGCTAACGCATTGGCATCAGCTACAGCAGCAGCCTTATCAGAAACTAACGCAGGAACAAGTGAGACCAATGCAGCAACATCAGCAACAGCATCAGCATCATCAGCAGCTAACGCCCTTTCAAGTCAGAATGCTTCTTCAGGAAGCGAAACTAATGCAAGCAGCTCAGCCACGGCAGCCGCTACATCAGCGTCTAC
>Ga0209816_1000841_pt1 | contig 23462 bp, 9 predicted proteins | sample CoawatmetaG01DNA_FD_187509 | JGI IMG/M metagenome (GOLD analysis project Ga0209816, IMG submission 187509) | Marine microbial communities from the West Antarctic Peninsula - Coastal water metaG017-DNA (SPAdes) (version 2) | ecosystem: Environmental > Aquatic > Marine > Coastal ...
CCTCACTAGTATCTATGCCTTGTTTTTGCATTTCCTTTAAGACAATAGCCTCACTAGTAATGTTAGACTCGTCAACAACAAACTCTTTTACATCACCTCTATTGCTTTCGGCATAAGCATCCGCTTCTTTTTTATCTGTAGCTAAGTATATAACACCGGATCTAGCCCCTAAATCTTTTAAGCTTTTAGGACTAGCGTTGTATACTACTTTCTCACCAGGTTTTGTAAATCTAATTAAAGATTTACTAGTAGCTAAAGTATCGTCAAAATCTAGAACTGTAATACCTTTTGTGGGGTTGTCGGTTGATCTAGAAAACTTAACAGCCTCGCTCAGTACTCTTGCGTCAATTGATTTAGAGAAGCTAAGACCAAGAGCTTTTTGTAAGTCTTCTTTTATAGTAATATCTGGAATTTTTACTTTTTTACTAAGAGCATCTTTACAAGCTTTATTAAATTGCTTTAAGTTTTTAGTAGCATCTACAGCGTAACCATCCTGTATATTCTCAATAGCCATATCTAGAAAGCCTGATATCTCATCAGCTTGTTCATTATTTAGATTTTCAAAATCATCAGAAAGTTTTAATAACGTGTCTTCACCCATTTTTTTGGTAGCTATTGAGCCTCGTTTTAGTAGAGGCCCCAAACCCCTTGCTAATTTTTCACTTTTTACATTATTTAGCTTTGATATCTTAAATTGAACCCCAAGACTAAGTGATATTACTTTGTTACCATTAACTATTTTAGAACCTCCGTTTCTAAACGTAAAGTTAACGTCTACATCTGCGTCTAGTCTAGGTAAATTTAATATAGACTCACCACTAAGACCAAAAGACATATTACCAGTTTCTGTACCAACAAAACTAAGCGATCTAACACCAATTCCATTTTTATCTTCTTTGCTTTTGTAGTGGTTTTCTATTACAGCTTGATCTGCTTTTAGTTGGTAAAACATTTTATTTCCAAAGCCCTTTTTATCCATGTAAAGCTCATAAGGAATGTTCTGAGGCTTACCGCTAGTAACATCATAATCTATAAAGGGATGTTGTTTGCTAGGATCTTTTATTTTATCGTTCAACTTTTCAATACCTTCGTTCACAAAGTCTATTCGCTTTTTATAACCCTTCATAAATTCCTTCGTATCAACTTGTTCTAATAAGTTGTTGTGTGTGTCTGTTGCAAAGTCAATTTTTCCGTTTTTAAGGTTTGAAATCGAAATACTACCCATAAAAGCGGTTATAGAAGCTTTTAGCTCGTGGTTCTCCACCTTTCCATTGTATTCAAAAACAAAGTCTGCCATACCATCAACCTCACTTGCTATTTCAGATAAAACTTTTAATCCTTCTATGCCATTTTTCATGAAGTAATTAGCAAAAGCTTGTTCCCAAATCCTTCCTTTATCTACAAAGCTTTGCAGCTCGTTAGTGTAAGGGTTTACATAACCAGTCCAAATAGTGCCCTTTTGAACCAATGGTTTTCCATTGTTTCCCCTATAAAATATAGCGCTAAATTCTTGAGATAATCTAGTTGGTAGCATTTTGTTTTTAGAAAACTTAATAGAGTCAAAACTTTTTTGCTCAACCTGAGTATCTTCAATAGCTCTTGATACTTTTCTTATTTTAGCTAAGGCAACTTTGTCTAGATTATTTGAATTAGCTTCAATGTAGTTGTCTGTAGCTTTCTTTGCTTTTCTTCTAGCTACACGCCTTAATAAAGCTGTTCTTCTTTCTATTAAAACGCCAGGCTTACCTTCTAAAAACCATCTTATGTATTCGCGTTTATTAGTTGAGTTTTCAAAAACATCTTTTACGTAATTTGTTATTTCACCTGTCGTAGGGCTAATACCCTTGTATTTTTCTGTACGTACTTTTTTCTTTTCAAACCAAGGTCGGTAAGCGGTTCTTATAGTTTCCATGCCTAAGCTTTGCACAACCTCCGTATATTCGTTTCTAATTTGAGACTCATACTCAGGCGTTGGTTCAACTTTACCTGTTTTTTTGTTTTTGCCTATTTTCCCAAAAACATCACCAAGCGATTTACGTATAGGGCCTAATATTAACTTTTCCATCTGAACCTCAATGTCGTCAGGATTTTTCTCTAATAAAGCCTCAACTTCAGCCTCTATTGTAGCGTCGACTAAACCATTTTCAATTTCTATGTCAAAATCCTTTAGACTTCTAGCCTTGCTATTATCCTCAATGCTAGTTGCAGTCGATGTATCTTCTACTTGTCTAGCCTCTGCGCTATCAATACTCTCTTCTCTTTTGTTCTTTTCACCAGCTTCAAATAACTTCTTTTTAGAATCTAACTTACCAAATCTAGTATTAGCAAATATGAATTCACCAAATCCCCCTGGACCAACAACTGACCCGTTAGCCCTCATGGCTTCAGGATCAAAATTTGTAAGTCTGTTTTGCACAGACTCAATAGCGCCTTGATATTCGCCTCCTATAGACCTTGATTTAACATAGTTACTAATAACACCGTTACCCATCGTTGCGTTGAACACAGCTGGAAACGCTCTACGATCCTGTACAAACGCATCATATTCTTTTTTAGTCTTTATGTTTTTGGGTATAAGCTCGTTAATAGCCTCGAGTGGAGTTGACATAGAGGCTTGCCGCGCAGCTTTATCGCTTTTCTTACCCTTTGTAAGTTGACCCTGCGCTCCACTGTCCATCATTCTGTCTATAGCCTTGCTATTGTAGTTTTTTTCAATAGAAGCATTATAATCTTTTATAAAATTGTAAACATCTTTCCCTGTGTCAAACTTAATTTTTTTCAACCCTAGCTTCTGAAGTTGTTGTCTTATAACATCACCAACTTTTGTAAAAAACCCATCATTGAATTTTAGCGATCCATCTAAAATAGACTCTGACATTACTGTTATCACCTCTTCTCCAAAATTACTATCTCCTTGATAAGGTTTCATTTTATCTATAAACTTTTGCGAAAAACCCCCCTGGATCTTGTTAACATACTCTATCACAGCGCCACCAAGCTCTGCTTGTACGTCAGAGTCATTACCAATAGTTTGGTATAATGTTGAGTGTAGGAACTCGTGCGCCGCTACGTTTATATTACCACCTTCACTTAAGGAGTTCTCTCTATTTAAGTATATCTTGAAGTCACCATTCGGCTTTTGGTCAATAAAACCATATTGGCCTGAATTCTGCCTGTTTAAAATATCATTCTTTTTAATTTCAACCTGCCTAGCCTTCAAAGCTTGTTTTAACTTAACTCTATCAGCTCTAGAGGTTTTTGGATCAGCTATTAGCTCTTTAATTTCTTTTATCTCAACTTGTAATTTCTCTCTACCTTCTTTAAAATTATTTTCAAAAAACTGTCTTTGCTCTTCTTTGGTTTCAAACTCTATAACTTCACCCGCTTTTCTTCTCTTACTATTAGCTTCTTTAGAGTTTTCTTTTTGCTGTTTATTGAAAGCAGCTGTTTTAGCTCTAACAATTTTAGCTTGAGCCTCAAACTCCTCAACCCTCTTTTCTTTAGTTGCTGGATCCTCATGTTTTTTAATAATACTGTTTCTCTCAGCCTCTATCTCAGCCTCCTCACTCCTTAATTTTTTTATAAGCTTTTCCTTCTCAACTGGAGTTATATTGTTATTATCGTTTATGTTGTCCTCTGCTTGCTTTTTTTGGTTTAGTTTTACATCTAGCTTTATCAAGTCACTAACCTCTTTCTCGGTCATCCTATCTATATTGTCATGACTCTCCTTTATTACTTCACTTTGCTTAGATTGTATCTCTAAATACTGAACACGTAAATCTGCTTTGTTCTCCTTACTAAGCCCTGGTGTCTTTAAAGTATTTTCTATTTCTCTTTTTGAATCCTCGAAGCCCTTTATCTTTGAGTCGAACTTGTTACCAAGAAATGGTACAGCCATTGACCTAGCAAAACCAGGTAGCGCAATACCACGCTCCATCATTAGTCCAGTTACAAAAGCCTCTTCTACCCCATCATACAAACTAACTTTCTTTCCGTAAATCATTTTGTCAGCGGCATTTTGACCAAAGATAGCTGCTCCAACTTCAGAGAGTCCTTCACCAACGGAGTTGTACCCTTTTTTAAGTAAATTTTTAGGCTTCATGCTTTTTTTAATCCCACTCACAAATCCATCAGCAATTCTTCTTGAAGCCTCTTTTCCCGCACCTTTTATTAATCCCAATGTAAATCTTTCAGAAACAACCTCAGCACCACCAACCATGGCTCCGTGCTGCCATCTTTGTAGTAGGTTGTAATCGGTTTCCCCTAATGCGTTAGTTCTCCTAGATTCATCTAAAGAACCACCCATAGCGGAAGCTCCCAGTAAGTATAGAGACGAACCACCGGTAATAGCCATTAAACCTGCTTGCGGTATGAAGTTAGCTATAACGTTAACTGCAAACTCCCCTAGGTCTCCTAAACTATCTATGTCGTCATAAACCTGTGGAAGCTGAACTCCATTGTGTAATTTCTCCGTGAACTCCTTTATGTTTTGTTTATATCCAGGCGTGTTACCTACATATTTACCGTCAGCATCTAGTATTGGATCTCCACCTCTAATCTTTTGAAACTTATCAGCCACCGCAATAGCGTATTGAGCCAATGCATTATCCTTTAAATCCGGATCGCCCTTTAACCCTTGTGGCAGCATTATAAGCTCAGCTGCTACCCCTTCTATTCCACTAACAATTTCTGTAGCCGACGTACCCAACGCAACAACTGCTCCAGTAAGAAGATGACCATTCCTCTTCATTAAGTTGTGGTACGCTAATAAGTCATCCCCATTCTCACTGAATTCTTGGTGCTTTGTAACTCCGTTTTTATAATTTTTATAATAAGCGTCTCTAGTGCTTTCTAAGTCCTCGAATTTAGTTACAAAAGCATCTCTAGATTTAGAGTAAACACCATAGGCTTTATTTATACCCTCACCCTCTTCTACTAAAGCGTTATACGCTTTTATAGTAGCTTCACTTGAGCTCTCATCAACGGGTCCTAGGTCTGCAATTCGTTTTTTTAAGTCATTGAATTTACCCGTAAACTCATCATTTTTATTATCAAAACCCTTTATAGGATTACCCTCACTATCCTCCCCGCCATTCTTCAGCAACTCCATCTCCTTGTTTAACTTGAGATACTGATCTTTGTTTGAGTTAACCTCTAGGTAGTTCTTTTTCTGCTTGAGGGTTAAGTTTTTTACCGCTGCCTCATTCTTAGCTATCTCGTCTTTTTGCGAACCAGGCATAGATGCTCCTATACCATCTTGATCATCCACCCAATCCTCAACATTAGATTGAAGATGTTTTGCTTTTTGGTCTTGAATATATAGCGCTTTGGCCTCCGCCACCATATTCTCTTTCGTTATATCCTCTCTATTGGGATTAGGAATGCGCTTTCCATTTTCATCAGTTACATAACTAATATTTTCACGAGCTTGCTTGAGGTAGTCCCACAAAGGATTAGAGTCTCTAGCTGTTTCTAAATCAGTATTGCTTTGCTCGTTGTCTTCTAATAGCTTTACCTTTCGCTTCCACTCTGTTAAAGCAACTCTATTACCCACCGTAGGTTTTGACATCAAGAGCTGAGACATGTTGTTGGCATACCTTGGATCTTTTTGAGCCTTATTAGACTTAAGGTACTTTTGGTTTTGTTCTAAAGCAAGCTCTAAGTTTTTATCAGCGTACTGTGCGCTTTCCTCCAATTGCTTGTCAGTCGCTTTAAACGCCTCTGCATTTTGAATAGCTGAGTTGTTAGCAACTCCACCGCCCTCTCGCTTCGATGTAATGATTAGTGGTGCTTCGTCATCAATAACCCAACTCTTATTACCAAGTTTCTTTGTACTCGCTTGTAGCTTTTTCTTGTTATTATCCCTGTGCTCTTGCGGTACATCTTTCTCTGCTACAACATTACCCTCTCCATCAGTCCATATCTGATTCTTGTCGTCTAAGTGGAAAACAGCTTTGTCATCAGTAAAAGCAGATGTTGTTTCTACTCCAGTGCCTTGAACCGCATCCTCAGTGATAGTACCACTATGCACTTCTTTATGTGCCTCCTCTCTTAGTAGTAGATGTCCGTCTTCCTTATGTTTTAGTGGCGATGGTTTCAACATATTATTTGTTTAATTGTGGATTAGCTTGTGGAGCGGCTTTTTCGCTTGCTTTTTTTCTATCTTCTTCCATATTTTTAACCTTCTCCTTAGTCATACCCGTTGGATATACTTTACCATCAAATAAGAAGTCTAATTGACCATCTTGAGCGGCTTTAGCTTTGTCTCTATCAAACCTAGCTTCGTTAAGCTTTTCTCTTTTCATTCTCATTAGAGTTAACTTACCTTCTTCAAAGCCCATTCCTTTCCACCAAGCGTTTTCAATTTTAGTCGTATAATATTCTTTAACTAAAGTTCTTAGTAGTTTTATGTTGAAGTTAAGATTGTCAACATTAGTTATAGCATCGACAAGCACCATTTTATCAAACTCATCAATATTATCATACCAGTGCTTTGAATCACCAGGACCCAACGGTACGACCTCTTCTAAGGCATCCCAATCAAACCCGCCATAGTTAAGGTCCTCAATATTAGGATGCTCATATAGATGGCGTCTAAACGTGCTTCCGTCTTTTAATATATCACTATCATGACAAAATGTAAGAACTAAGTTGTCTTGATTTTTACTAGCTGTACCGTCGTTATACCCAAACATAGAATTAATCTTGTAATGTATACGGCCTAGATCTATTTTTGAAGCAGATTTCTCTGCGTTAGCTTTTTTAGCTTTGTCATGTGTTTCTGTTAAAAACGTTATGTACTCTAAAGCTTTTGTATTACTTTTTATAAACATGTTTTTGTTACCGTCTATAACGTTTATTAAAGCTTTGTTACCTTCAAAATCAAACACAACAGCATATAATTGATCTCGCTTTACAATGTCACCATAGTAATCAACGTGTCCCGTTATAACATCTTGTTTTGTGGTTGGCACTATTTGTAAGTTAGGATTACTACAGTATATTTGCGTAGCAAAACTTATCTGCTGCTTAGAGTTTCCTTTAGAAAGCATAGACTCATCTGAAAAATGATCATCATGATATTCTGATATATTTTCTTTTACAACATCTAGTGTGTTTTTTAAAGCAGCTAATTTAGTGTTAACAACACCTTTAGCTTCTTCGTCTTCTTCTTCTAAAGCCTTTAATAACTCTTCCTTATAACTTTTTACTACGTGAAGCAAAACACTTGTGTACTGCGATCCTAAGTTGATAGCAGAGCCATCAGCGTATTTTTCTCTTTCAGCATCTCTCAAAGCGTTATCTTCTAGTTTTCTAAGCTTCATTGCCTCTGGTTCTATAGCAGCAATATCTAACTGCATATCTTCCCAAGCTAATATTTTAGCTCCTTGACCCACTATGTCCAGCCCAGCATCTGATTGTTGCTTTGACTTTTCCATGTGTTCTTTTGGGTTTGCTCCTAATTGTTTTAAGGGCGATGGTATTACTTTTTTCATATCTACGTCTATTAAATTATAATTTACAGTGTAAAAACCGTTTTTAGTTCCAACCGCATCTTCTCTACCTAACCCTAACAAGTCTTGAGCCATGGTACCGGTCCAAGTTGTATTGTCTCCTTTGTAGTTAAAGTGGTATATTGGTATTCCTGAGTCTGAGTACTTTATTTTTATTATATTTTCTTTTGCTCTTTCATCACTTAATTTAGCCACAGAGCCAAGAGTATCACTCACCCCGCTCCACATTTGTTTGTTACCAGCTTCTTTTTCAGCTGTTGCCGCGTTTTTTTGTTGCATCGCTGAATCCATAAGTGTTGTTTGTTTTTGCATTTCTAATGCTGCTGAAGCCAACTGCCCGTCACCTTTTAGTTTTTGAACATCCATTTCACCTTGAGCCTCTGCCATTTGTAATTTAGATTCTTCACCAAGCTTCGCTGCTTGCATTGATTCTTCAGCACTCATTTGAGTGGCTTGTATGTCAGCGTCAGCTTGTCGTGATTGAGTATCTAATCTACTTTGTTCACCAGCTTCCATTGATTGTAACTTAGAACCCTCACCAGCAATAGACATATCAATATCTTGCTGAGCTTTAGCGGCCATTTTAGTATTTTGAGCTTCTTGAGCGCCAATAGATGCAGATGCTTTTTGTGATGATAAAGCCCCAGCATTTGCCATTGATTGTGCTAAAGCCGCAATACCAGAACCACCAGCAGCACCAGCCATACTAGACATAATGTTAGCTTGATTTTGTTCGTTTTGCTGCGCCTCAAACTCTGCTTGTTGAGTATTAACCTGAAGGTCTTCCATGGAGTTCTCCATACCTTCAAATTTGTTTTCAAGACCTTCAAAAGCATTTTCTTGCCCTTTCATCTTGTTCTCCATGTCAGCATAAACATTCTTTTGCTTGTCGTATGCATTATCGAGCCCAGCGTAAGCGTTCTTGGCGTCTTTAAAGGGATTAGACGTGTCAACAGCTTCTAGACCAGCCGTAGCTTTATCTAGAGCTTGTTGAGCTTTTTTTTCTTTTTCTTTGGCTGCTTTTTTCTTCCTCCAACCGCCAATACCTTTTATTATACCTGATACCGCACCTACAACGGCTACTGCTGCTAATACTCCTGCCATAATTTATTCTTTTTTATTTTTAATGTAATCCTCGTACTCCTTGTAGGTTACAGCCCATGTGTTTTTTTCTACCTCATCTAAATCTTTAGTGTTACTAGGATTCTCGTGTACATTTATAAATAAGGAAGGTTCATTTGCGTATATAATTCTTTTTACTCCAGAAGGTGAAACCACTCTACAAGGTGCTGCAAAATCTTGCTTGCCAAGCTCTGTGGTAACGGTTATATGTCCGGTTAATAAAAACCAGCAGTGATGGTGCTTGTGTATTGCACTTACAACTAGACAACCTGTCTTCATGTCCATTTGTCTTATATATATTCCTTTTACAAAGTCATGTGTTATTAAGGCAGATGGACAATCTCTAACTAATTTTTTACCATCTCCATGTATGCCTGGCACTTTATCTTTTAAGCTTAATATATAATCTTGAAATTTAACTATATCTTGTTTTGTTGCTATATCAGTGTTACCGTTGTATATTACTGGTATTGATGGAGGTAAACCACTAGGGTTACTTAACCTCATAAGATCGTTAATTTCTTTCACAATACTTTCATCACTCATTTTATTTAATTTTAGTAGTTTTATAGTTACAGTTTTTTGCTTCTATTTACTACTAGGAACATAGTCGACGCCGGTAACAAATATTTCAGCAGATTTAGATGAGTAGTTTCTAAACTCAACCTCAGCAAAATAACCTATTATTCCAGAGGTGTTAACTCTATTATCTTTACTTGCAAATAAATACACAAAACTACCCGGCGCGCTAGGATAGTTAGATGGATTTGACCCAGCTGGGTATGACGTTGTATAAGTTAATTTTGATGAGCTATAATTTATACCTGTTATTTTACCTATAGCAACTGGCTTTGTATCGGTTGTGCCGGCACTAGGGTGGTTTTTACCACTTTGGCCATTGATTACAACTGAAGCATACAGCGTGTCACCAACCTGCGCTGAAACATTTATTAAATTTGGAAGTGTTATTGTAGGCATATTTTATTGTTTATTTTGCAAAAACTTCTAAGAAATTAAAGGCCATTAATTTTAACTTACTATTAGCTTGGCCCATGCTAGTTACATTGATCTCACCTTTTACAACAACAGCATCCCCAAAGCCCTGCGAGTGTCCTACTGATGCTGCGAGAGTTTTAGCCGCCCCATACAGCTCTACTTTCTCAAACTTAACTTCAAATTTAGGTTCTGAACGTTCAAGTATTGGGTTGTATTTAACGTCCGATAGAATTTTTATACCATTCTGATTAACGCTATGAGCAAGTGCATTTACGATATCACCGCTTCCATCTTTGTACACGGAACCATCATACAGGACAAATCCTCTTTCATCATCTGCATTAGAAGATTTAAAATCAAACAGCGGTTGCCTAACAAGGTTTATAGCGTACGCGGGAGGGGTTGCAAGTATAAATTCAAATTTAAGCAGCGTTTGTGATCCAGCTCTAACTAATTCAGATGTATAATCTTTTCTTTTTTCAATCGTTATATTAGAAAGACCTGTTGTGTCAGCTTGAATACCAAGGCTAAAGGTTCCTTCTGAACCAGCGGTAGTACTTGATGTTGATGTTGTTGAAGCGTAAGTGGTGGTGGTGGAAGTGGAAGTATCTTCTAGGACGGTGACAACACTAGATGGAGTACTAGCAATTGTTGTGTCTAATCTAACGTCTACGTTTCTAGATACCTGTGTATCTATAATAGCTTTAAAAACACCGCTTTCCGGTATAAAGCCCTCAAAGCTAGATGCGGTTCTATCAAAACCTCCTCCTTGAAAACTATAAACTTCGTTGTTTTCGTTTTGAGCCAACAAGACAAATGCGCTACCTGGTATACCTCTAACTGTTATTGTTTTCTTTCTATGCGGACCATTGGGTGGATTGGAGATGGCATAGGAATATATTTTGTGGTTTTCAACGTCGTTACGATCAACAGACTTTACCACCGTGGTTGCTCTTTTTTTAGCCTTCATATTAGTTAAAAATTATTTTATCGTTATATTCCTCCATGTACTTGTCGGTTGGAAAAGAGTAGGAGATTTCGTATACTTTCTTAAACAAATCCCCATTGTCGTCTTTGAACTGTTGAGAGGTTACCGTGTAGTTTCTTTTTAATCTTGACTTTATCCTCCATTGAGGTGGAGTCGATAAATAGTAACCTTGATCAGCTAAAAATACTTTTTGCATAATTACGCCTGACTCACCGGGACCACCTGTAATAGTATAGGTTCTAGAGTGTTTTTCTTTTGTTATATTAGAGGTCTTTAAATCTCCACCAATTATCTTATCAAGAACAGTAACTCCCTCAACTTGTGCGGTCTCATCTATAAAGGTTAAAATATTAGACACTGTCTTTGCCGTGCCTGTAATAGGTATAAACACAATAACATTACCGCTACCCTCTAAAGCAATACTATTTGACAAAGCAATGTTCACTATAACTTTGTTTGAAAAATCAATAGTATCACTACTGTTTTTGTAACTTATTGAGGTTATATTGCTCTCAAAAAAACCACTTGTAAAGTCAGCTGCATCCACAACATAATGGTCTTTGGGTTTAATTTCCATAGTAAATATACTGCTCGCCGCGTACTCTACGCTAGTTATGCTTAGTGTTTCTATCGTGTAGTTCTTTTTAAAAGAACTTGCTTGTAGTATTATTTTTGTCATATTTTTTTGTAGTTTAGCTTGATGATACGGGGTTTCCATTGTGATATTGCCAATCGGTAAAAAGCACATCATAAACATGGACAGTATAAGCAGTATCTGAAAAGGAAAGTGGAGGTATAATAAATTGAATACTCTCCCCGGTACACAAGTCCGTGATAGTAGTCGTGATACTATCAATTTGCCCGGAGGTTTGAGGAACTGCTACTATACCAACACTCATATCAAGTTGAGCAAATGTTCCAGCAAAATCAGGAGCGTTAAGCCCTAGAGAATGTACAACCCCAAAACTACCACTACCACCACTTACATCATAAACCTGCATAAACCCATCATTATCAGGCGCAACACCATTGTATGATGGGTGTTTATATCTAAAGTTTGCGGTAAAACTACCTGTGCCTCCGTTACCACAAATGTTGGCAGATTCACAGGTGTTATCATCAACCATAGCGTATGGATCATAATTTGTTGCGTTTGAATCAGTGCAACCAGAAGGTTCGGTATTACTGCTTAAACACCTATCGCCAACACTAGTTGTTGCTACATTTGGATAAGGAAACTGCGCTGGGATCATTGGTCCAATTATGAATTTTGTAGGGCCTCTTAATGATACGAAAAAAGTACCTGGATCGCCAGTGTAAATATCGTCACCAAGATACCTCATGCAACCTTTATTTGTAAGATCACCATTACCCCCAAATAAATATTCAACTATATCTTGATCTTGAAGTACAACGCCATCTACAACCGCGGCGAGATATTCTTGGCCAGTTTGTTGAGCATACGATACGGATATCCCCGCCCCAACAGCATTACCCTCGCCATTGTGCATATCAAGTATTGGCCCAGTATTAAAAGAAGTAGGAATATTAAAGATGTAATGATCCTGCACTTGTGGTGGGTTAACATCTGGAAGCATGTGATTTGGTAGGTTAGTAAAATTATCATCAGACGAGATACACCACCTAGGCACAGCCCACTCGCAAGTAGAGTTGTTTGCTACTGTTGCAAGGGAATTATAATTATGTGCTGCTGAATCCGTACAACCACTCACGCTCTCACTACTAATATCACAATTAGGATTTGTTATTTTATCACAACAATCACCACAATCCGCCGTTTCAAAAGATGTAGCGGTGATACCAGAAATAATGTAGTTATCTGGTAAAGTAAGTCCTAGTGGGCACATTCCTTGTGCTTTAAACGGTATGGATACCGTAGAGCTTAGTGGTAAATCAAAACTTGAGCTAGCAACGTCGTTACCGGTAGTAGTACCTATAAATACAGAGCATCCTGTTGATGGTGGCCCATCACTAAATCTAGATTGAAATGCGTGTTGGACTTCGGTGCCAGGTAAGACTGTGGTCAGCGCCCCAAGTCCATTATTACCAGCCAACCCAATTAAAGGCGTGACGGTGCAACCCCAGTTATCACTGTTAGTATCATATAAATTATAAAACGTTTCAAATACAGTTCGCCCCGTTTCCTTTCCACCGACGAGCTCTGGCACTTCTTCGCACCATATTCCGTATGTATATAAATCTCCATACGAACATGAACCATCATCTTCGCAAGCTGCTACATCATAATTAGTAGCCGCTGAGTCAGTACAGCCTGTTGTGTAACAACAAGAGCCATCATCAAAACAAGCCTCGATGTTGTAGTTTGTAGCGGTATCATCCGTACAACCACTTACGTAACAACAAGAACCATCATCACAGCAGGCATTTAAATTATAGTTTACAGCATTCCTATCATCACACCCCGTTACATAACAACAAGTTGCTTGATCATGAGTGGTTACGTTCTCATCGTAATTGCACGCTGTTGGATCTTGGCAGCCAGTCTCGGGTTGAGGTGGGTCAGGCGTTCCTTCGCAATCACATTTATTTGTGCTATAGTTAGTTGTGGTCCCATTGCTCCACGGAGCCGAACTATAAAGCGATCCGTTAGCTACCGCGGTCCCGGGTGTGGCTGCGTATTTTTTTCCTAAATAAGTAAAACAAGGATATTGAGTTATTATAGGCTCATTATCATCACCAATAGAAATAGCGTCATTAGGGTCTAAGTAAGTAAACGCATCACCAATTACGATTAAAGGCAATCCAAACAGATCAAAACCGGTGTTAGAATCTTCAAAATGTTGGTTCTGCTGCCTTAACAACTGTATTACACCACCAATTAAATCTGGATGAGGTTGTATTACAGGCACCCAATCCGCTATAATAACCTCTCTTAAACTAGATGGATCATTATTAGAATCACACATCCAGTAAACATGCCAATCACCGTCATTGCCATAGCTACAATCAGGACCCTCACACGTTCCGTTAACACAATCTTTTCCAGTACAAGTAGTTGGTCCACCACAGTTAACCAAACAACCGTCACCTCCAGGATCTGGATTTGGATCACCTACTCCTGGATCAATACAATCAGGACCAACGCATGGTTCGTCATTTGGATCACAATTTCCTCCTCCTGGGTATATTAAAGTCATTTTTTTAAATATTTGTTATTCCTAAGCCCTGTGCCGAAAACTCTGCAGTGTCTACATCATCACCAAAACCAGCATCTTTGAAACCTCTTACGTAATTAAACCATTTGTTTTCTTTGTTTACAAACTCTTTTATACTACCGTCTTGTAAATCTGTTTTTATTTCAAACACCTCCCAACCTTTTTTAGAGTGGTTGTTGTTATACACTTGACCAACATTTATTGTTGAACCGTTCAAGTGTAGATTATAATTATCACTAGTATTGCCAATGGTTTTACCCTGAGATCCCTCATAATTTAACGCTTTAAATCTTTTAACAGTTCCTTGGTCACCATTGAACAGCGTTCTAACCATTGAGTGAGATTGATACTTGTAAAAATTATTTCTAGCAGTGGTAAACCTTAACTCTTCACCATTTTCAACATAGACCTGTTGGTTAAAAGTAACCGAGTTGCCAAAGGCACTGCTAACAACGGTATCTACAGGTACTCCATTACCCTCAACATTCATACCGATAACTATAACACCGCTACCGCCTGATTGTAAAAATATTGTTGTAGCACCTTTATATTGATTAGCTGAGTACCTGTTAAAATCTAAATCAACATGATGTTGCCACATTTCAGCCATACCAACTTTACCGCTGTATTCGCTTCCGTACAGAGCTCTAGATGCAGAGCCAACAGCCGTTGACTGCATGTTGAAGTTATTAGACGGGAACGTGTAGTATTTATTTTTATAGCTAATACCACCTTGAGTAATAAAGCTTTTGAAACTAACCCAACCACCACCTTTGCTTTCAGTAAAGCTTAGTGTAAAGGCATTGTCAATGCCATCCTGATCTTTAGTTTCAACAGTTAGATTGTATTGGTCCTCTCTAGTGTCAAAACTACCTATAAGTGAACTAGCATTCATCAGGTTGTCTTTAAACCAATCTTTCATACCTTTGTCTGATATAGCGTTCAAACCGTTCTTAGATAGCTTCATTACAGTTCCTCTGTCTTTATCCGTAAAGTACACTCTGTAAGATTCTGACGCAAATGACTCTGGGTTTCTAGAAATTCCATAATCTCCTTCGAACGGTATCGTAGCACCTAATACAGCTTGGTTGGATGTAACGTTCTTATTTCCATCAGCATTAAATAAAGCATCTTTTTTAGCCAACACTTTAAACACTTTGTTTTCGCAGAATGTAACTAAATCAGTATCTCTAGCAAATAACTTTTGAATCGAACCGTTTATAGGGTTTAGATCTTTAGTTATTGGTTCTGCTTGAATAAATTCATTTGTTCTGTTTATACCACTAGTAGAGTTGTAGATTCCAGAGAATATAAAGCTACTTGCTTTTCTCTCTTCTTCATAGCCCTCAGCTAAAGGTGCCGATGCTTTAACTCCTTTGTCTATAGTAACAGCATTGTAGTCGTCTCTAATTCTATTAGATTCAACACCATTACCAAAAGAGTAGCAATTAAAATATGATAAACTTCTTCTTGTGCTGTGTATCTCTGGTTCCACTTCAAATATTTGATCTGTAATCAAAGCTGTTATCCTAGCTTCAACAAACTCTTCGTCAATCCTAATACCATAGTAAGCGCCTTCTCCCTTTTTTACAAATTTAACAACATCATTTACAGCAAATCCCGCTATACTTGAGTTTGTCCAAATTCTATTTTCTTCCACCCCATCAACTATGGCTGAAAAACCCCCAACCACAGCCGTACTACCAACTGAAATGTATTCTTCTCCTCTTAGTCCGTAATCATACCAACCTGCGTCAGCATCTACATCAAACCTATATCTTTTTAAGTTAACAGGGTATGTTGGACTAGCGGCATAGTAAAGATCCATACCAACATCTTCTCTAGGCTCTGTCTCAAAAACACCTGGGTTATTACTCATTGGTTTCTGGCCATCTTCGCCATCATAAAACTCAATAATTTCTATAACCGTTTCGTTTAATCCTCTTTCGTGTAATCCAATTCTAGCGCCAGGGTTGGGATCTTGATTTCCATTTGATGTCCCTTTATAAAAACTAGCATTTGCCCATTCAGGTTGCTCGTTGGCATGTTGACTTAATAGTTGAACCAAGTTTTTCTGTTTGCAATTCCAATAACTAGCAAGATTATACAGTGAGTATCTTGTTCCAGTTTTACCAGTCGTAAGGGGATCAGTAGAATCGCCTAACGGGCACGGTGTACCGCCTTTCTCTAAACTAACGTGTTCCGCAGCTGTTTTGTCATAACTAATTCTAGCCTTAACTCCACCACCAGCGTACTCAGGTATGTTGCATATTGGTGCTCCCTCTGGATACTTATTGTCACCACCGTTATATCCAACTGCGTCATGAGCAAGACCACCAGCATCAATCCATGCGTTGTAATCAATTACTTTTGGATTTGTTTCCAGTGCTGGTCCAACGTGGTTTAATAATGGGTGAAATGCAAACGGCCCTTCTCCAATTAACTTGTCCAACGTTAAATTAAACCTTAACCTATTGTTTTGCATGGCCCTACCAGTTCTTTCAGGTTTTAACGTAGCGCCTTGCCATATGTCTGAGTAAAACACCGCTCGACCAGCCAATCCCTGTGGGTGTTCTTGTACTGGGCCAAAAGGCGGTATAATTTTACCTACGCTATCCGATACGCCATTTTTGTCGTTGTCTTTCCCCCAAGATCCATGAAAACCCTCGTAGTTGAAAACTTTTTCAATCTGAACGTCTGTTATCGTATATATAGTTTGGTCTGGATCAAACTTAAACCTAAACATCGTGCCCACCGTACCTAGTGAATTAGCAAAAGAAAGTTCGCTTTCTTGGTGATATGATAAATCATGAGAATCTGTTATAGGACCCTCGTTATCCCCGATGCCCCAATAAGAAATAGCCATATGCGAGACATTAGCATCGTCCCATATACCAGCTCCAGCGTAGTTTTCAGCCGCGCCAACATTATCTATGAACCATCTATCCCAATTAACTTTAACGTAAGGCCACTCGGTATCAAAAGAGCTAGTACCAGTATTCCAATAACCCATCCAATCTCTATTCAAGTCGGTTATAGTATTGTAGTCCCACACTGGATTTGGCTTTCCAAAACCATTATCAACAAAAGGATCTCTTCCCCATATAGCTGGCTTCATCCAAGGGTTAACTGGAACTGTTAATGCGTATGGGTCAAGTACTGAGTCTTTATTTTTAGGCTGAAAATCTGGGTTTTGATTCACGAGTTGGGCAGGTGACCCGGGTACAGTGATACTACCAACTGGAAGATTGATGGTAACTGGAGGACTTGCTCGTATAAACGTCCCAACATTTAGGCTAAATCTTCCTATACCTTCACTAGGCTTCCACTGAGAAGGGATAAAAGAAGGCCAATCATAAGAGTTAGCACTACTAGTTCTAGTTTGCCCGTGACTATCAGCGTGCAAGGAGTATTTATCGCCCCAAAAGCTAGGACTACCTGTTCCAGTCCGAGCCCAACCATCAATATCGGTACTATAACCACCATTAGATCCTAACGGTGTGCCCCACTCTGTCCAATTCATGGTGTCATCGTCTGGCCCAGGCGCAAACGGCCAGCAACCTTTTTGTGAAGCTTCAAAGTATTCACCAGGTATTCCACCAGAGTATACTATTCCTTCTCTTTCGTCACCACACGTTCCATTTGGTGCTAATGCAATAGCTCCCATAAGAGCTCTAAAGTCACAACCTGCAGCCGGAGCACTATAACTACTAACGCTGTAAACTTCTTTGGCAGGCTCTCTATAATCTCCAACTAAACCAGGATGATTATACCTACCAACAGCTATGCCCGGTGGTATGTAACTACCGTATGCACCACTAGTGGTTGGGTCTAATCTTGGGTTTGATGGCGTTTGGTGAGACCATGTTTGAACCCCTGGAATAGCATCAGATAAATACTTAATACCCTTGCTCTCCACGACGTATACCGCAGCTTCAACAGGGTTCGACGGCTGTATAATATTTCTAACTAAATCATTGCTTCTGTGCAGTTTTACAAAAAACCTTCCTTCGAATTGAGCTTTGTTTCTAACTATAGAATTTCTAACCTCTAAAGATAAACCTCTAGATAAATCTAAATTATCATTAGGTTCTGTAAAGGCCATGTCTACACCCATTTTCTTACTTAGAGTTAGTCTTACTAGCGGGTGTTTTGCATTAGGTTCTTCTAGTTGAACCTCAGTTGTAATACCAGTACCTGGATTTGTGAATGACTCCATGTAGATAGCTGGTTCTTCACCTATAAAACTTACTCTTGAAACGTCGTACCAATCAGACTTGTTTGTTTGCATTACCCCAGGGCTAGTATTGTATGCTTGGGCTAGTTTACCCGCTCCCTGCACTATCCTTACTTGCAAGTCGTCTTGCGTCATACCTTTTAAACCATCAAGTATTGTTTGTTCAGCATACTCCGCGTAAACATCTAAAAACAACCTCCCTTGCAGTGGTAAGCCAGTACTACCAAACATACCAGACTGCCAACTACCAGGCCTTCCATTCGTACCCCAACCAGCTGGTGGCAGCATCATGTCTACACCTCCCCAAAATTGTTTATCTGTTTTTATAAATGTAGGGGCGCTGTTTTTGATATCTATAACCTTGTACTTCTCGTCAGTGTCAACAGATATATCTGTATCATGCTGTTTTTTTAAATAAAGTATTGTTTCGTCATTTATTTTATTTCTTTCTGAAGAAGGGAAAGAAACCCAAACACCACCATCTTCAGCATCATACCAACGGTCCATTGCCAAGTTGTAGTATTCGTTAGCGGTTTCTTTAATATAAATTGTAAAAGACTCTGCCCAATCGGGAGCTTGTGATGATATGCCAAAGTTAATTTTATTAAAGTTTTTGGCTGTATCTTTTTTTACTTTAAAAGTTCCAGTTGTCGATGTTAACACAGGTGTCTCTCTACCGTATCTATCTCTATAAACAACTCCAAGTTGATACTGACGCATTGATTTTAGCGATTTACCCGGTAATCTAACTAAGCTAGGATCAGCGGGTTTGAAAGGTGTTGTGATATGAAAAATAGGTTTTATCTTAGCCCCCACGTCATTTAAAGTATCATAGTTTTGAACGTAGTTAGCAAAAACTAATCTATTAGCGGTAATCTCTTGCCCTAAAGCTTTTCTAGGAACGTTGTCCCATGGCCTAAGCATTTGATTAGATGCTACTGTTGCATGGATTAGCTCCGACTTAACAGTGTAACTTCCGTAGTTAGCCCCCGTGCCTATTGTATTCCAGTGGTTGGTGGCTTTGCCTTGTAAGACTGGATCATCTTGCTTAAAGCTTTCTACTGTGTAAACGTTTGGAGAGTTTGATTGTTTGAACAAAAGATCAACTTGAACAACATCTTTTGGCATATTTTTAGGAGCCCAATCTTTTATCTTTAAAGATCTTAGTCTATTTGTCATGCCTAGATTGTATCCTTTTTTAGGCATAAAATCAAACTCATCAGGTATGAATGCTATTTGAGACCACGGCGAGAACACAGAGTATTCGCCATCTTCGTATTTATATCTATAAGCAAATTTAGGGAATTTTAACTCAAACCATGGATCACCTTGCACTAAGGATGCTGAGTATATGTCGGATATATTTGTATTTAAAGGAAAACCGACGGTGTTTGTCAATAGAGTACATTGTAATGTGTTACCCAACAAAATTACAGGAAGCCCATCAACAACAACTCTACACGATACTCTTTGTATTACTCCAGAATTGTTAACATACTCGTGGGCAATTACTATTACATCACCACTCTCCCAATCCATATCAGTGTCTAGTATAGGCAATATAATACTATCACCAGCCACCTTTCTTTCGCCATTATTTTTGAAAAAAACGCTTGTAACTACAGGTACAAGAGCACCGGGAAAATGATCTACCATCATACCATCATCACCACCATTAAACAATTTCTCGATATCAATCAATCCATTTGCGTTTAAGTCAGCCCTAGTGTAACTAAACATCTCTAGAGTTGGTGGAGCTGTTGGCCCTTTTCTAATTACAGATACATGCTTTTCTTGAACGTATACATCTTGGCAAATATCTAAAAAAACAGTAGGAATATAAGCAGGAATTGAAGCTTGGTTAAATGTGTTTGTTGGACCAGAACCAAGAGTGTTTCTAGGATTTGCAATATAAGCTCTGTTAGGCGGTCTACCCGCTGATATAGCACCCGCTCTTGGATTAAAAGAGCTTGTCGACGCAACATTTGTTGACACGGTGTTTGATTGCGTTTGCGTTTGCTGTCCAGGATTACCAAAACCGCTTAATGAATTATAATGGTTGGGCATATTATTTATTTATTGTTGTAATTATTAGCATAACTGCGAGTCAGTGTAGACAAATAGCACTTCGGATTGTACAAAATTCCTAACTTGATTAAGGCCGAAAACCCCTGCTGTAGGAAGCGATTGCCCTGCGACTGTGGTATATGCTGTGGTAAAAGGAGGCCCAGCTGAAGTTTGTGCAAAGTTATTCATAGGGTCTAAGTAATATGCGGCTGGGTTGAAATCAGACGCTGGAGCAAGAGATAACATCCAGGTTAAAAGATCTTGGTAGCTATGGAAGGTCACTGCGTGTTCTAAGCCACTTGGACTACCAGGGTATAAACCAGTGAAATTTTCTCCTTTTGGACCTGTTCCCTGAAAGTTAGTTGCATAGTCAGGCGTAAATAAATAGGCTTGTGTATAACTAGATTTACAAACCGTTTCTCCGTAACTACCTGTTTTACCTACAGCAACATACTTAACGTCGTGCCTAAACCCACCCACTAGGGAGGTTGCAGACATCTGACCATATAACATATTGAATTTTGCTAATCTCAAGTCTTTATTCCAAATACTAAAGTCACTACCAATTACTTGTGTGGTTGCAGAATTACTAAATGCCTTAGAAACGGAGTCACCAGGATATTGGGAGTCTGTTATACTTAAGCCGTAAATACCTTCAGTTGTTAAATTGTCACAAGCTCCAGTTACTGGCTGTATTAAAGTTAAACACATGGCAGGGTTATCCTGGCAAGCTGTTGCATCATATTCAACGTATAGGGGATCCATACAACCCTCGATGTAGCAACAATCGCCAGAGGACTGGGAGTTCGCTAATGGGTCATAGTTAAATGCAGTAGAATCCATACAGCCATAAACTTTACCAACCACAATGTCTGGTTCATCACATACACTTGGCGATTGTTTTATGCAAACCTCAGGGTTCATTTCATTTACAACCAACTTAGTATGTTGGTCAAAGTTTTGAAAACCATAATTAAAAGCTGGATTAGCTCTATTAACAATGCAACCAGCTCTACTTCTTTCTATGTTTATTTTTTTAGGCTCAGAATAGTTATCTGTCCAAAAAATCATTCCGTCTAAAACATTTATAGCGGTTATATATCTATTTGTACTAAAATTTAAAACTCTATCAGCTTCAAGAATTATGCCACCGGTAACAACAAATCCCAACGCTTTGTTTAATGTTATTTTTGCAGTGGTAGGTGTTAGTATTTCTATAGACTTAACGTAAACCTCGTCGTATTCTTGAATACCATCTCCACCCTCAAGACTACCGTGGCTTGTATAAGCCAACATACCGTGTCTTATTTGAAAAATGTTTTTGTTTATATCAACAGTGGTGTTAGCACCATCGCACTCTTCAGTGGAGCTAGTAGCGTTTGTTTTTACTTTCCATATGTCTATTAAAACTGCCTTTTCTTTATTAGCAACAAACCTACCGCTTACAACACTACTACAGGGCGTTGCAAAAGGAACTTTTGTATCAAACTCTATTATTCTATCCATCCACACGTGGCTTGGTGAGTTAGAAGGTAGACTACCGTTTGTATTTACAAACCTATAAATTTGATCGGTTAAAGGATCAACAGTTGCTGCTACGTGTCTTGAAGATTCCGAATACTTTTCGTTTGGTCCTTGAATAGCGCAAGATAACTTAATGTTACCAAGTATGTTTTGAGCGGCACCAACATCACTGCTTTCAGAAGTAGCAACGCCAATGTTTAGCGCTTCTCTGTACTCGGTGCTAGGAATAATTCTCTCGTCAAGATCTTTATTCATTTTACCAGCAGTAAAAGTGTTTTTTAACTCAGCCATGCTTTAGTGTTTAATCCATTTAGATCTGTTTCTCATTATCTGAGTTATTTCTTCAATCTTAATATTTGACAACCTTATTTTTGCTTTTCTTGTTTCAGCAAATCTTTCTTTTTTTAATCTTTGTATAACACCTTCTCCAACATCTACTCTAGCCGATGCACATCCATAAGCTATCCACTTGTACATTGCTTCTTCAGCTAGTTTAGGTACCATTGCTTCATCTGCGGTTCCGTGCCCATCACTCAAGTAGTGTATTATTATTTTTTTACCAGCTACATTAGAGCTGAGATATACCATACCGGTATTGCAATCAATAAAAAACGAGCCGTTAGTTTGAGCGTGTTCTGGTTGTAAACCAAATCTTGTTGAAAAATCATCGTCGTGAGAGTGACTATGACTATTTGACGAGTTTGAATCAACGCCAATAGAACCGCTTCCACCTGAAAAAGCATCCCATGTTGAAGACGTAGGAGCTATTACACCACAACTATCAAATCCAGTAGGGAAAGTATACGTGTCAGCCGTGTCACCACTCTCAGTACACGTGCCCGTTTGGGTTATTGTCTTAGGATTACTTGTGTGACGCATTGGGTATAACACTTGTTCTATACCACCTTGTCCAACCATTGTTATTTTAGTGTAATTAACATAGTCGTGTGGTAGTGGAACTCTTAGGTTACCACAAACCTCAACCTCTAAAGACTTGCAGGATTTTAAAGTATCATAATGTAATTCTTGTAATGCTCTATGAGCGTGGAAATGAACATCCCCACGTAAAGTGTTTTCTAATATCTTACCTTCACCAACATAAGTTGCTGTAAAGTTATTTATAATTTCAGACAAACTTACAAATTGGTATTCTCCAAATTGTGGTGTGTTTACATAATATTGAGGCTGCGGGGTAGCTCCTCCACCCCCTGGTACCGGTAATGTTATTGACATATATTAGTGTTTGTTTTCTTGTTGTGTGCTAGCTGCATCTTCAGATTCAGCCATACCATACAGTTGATCGTCCTCTGTTGATATACCAGCTAACTTTAATATTTTGGTTACAAGATCAGTTTGATCGTTTGAATGTATTTGAAAATCTGCGCTTTGTGATGGGTTATACAATGGTTTTTCATTTACAATAATATACCCCCAGTACACTAAGTCAGGCTTACCCATAACCCTTTCACAAGTTATTCCAGAGGTTATTTGACCAGCTCCAGTGTGAACTTGTATTCTATTATGTCCATCTTCAAAATATATAACCTCATCAAACCCGGCTTTATGCCACCTTGAACCTCTTAAGTTTCTTATCTCGTCTTGTGTTCCTTTTCTAAGTGTTCTACGAACACCACCTTTATTGACAAATATCCTACCATTTCTACCTCCATTAGGTAGGTTTGTTCCACCTTGCACGACGGGGTATGTAAGCCAAGGTTCTAGTTTATTATAAAGCAATGCTATAGCGTCACCCATCACATGCATGTCTTCAGCTTGAGCGGTATGAGCACCAAGATCGTAAATATATTGTTCAAAAA
>Ga0209816_1000842_pt1 | contig 23371 bp, 19 predicted proteins | sample CoawatmetaG01DNA_FD_187509 | JGI IMG/M metagenome (GOLD analysis project Ga0209816, IMG submission 187509) | Marine microbial communities from the West Antarctic Peninsula - Coastal water metaG017-DNA (SPAdes) (version 2) | ecosystem: Environmental > Aquatic > Marine > Coastal ...
TGCTACCCGGAGGGAGCGTCGGTGCGCCTCTGCCATGCGCTACCATATGCTCGCTCCGAAGGGTTCGCTAGTCGCTGCCCGGTGGACCGTCAGTTTTAGATGATACGGCACTGGCCGGACGCATACGTACGAGCGGTAGGGCGACTACTGAAATGCCACTCGGAGCCCGCCTGTCGCGTGGAGTCCAGCGCGGCAGCCGATCCAGCGTCAGCGCGGCTTGGGGCGATCCGAACCTTCGCGGAAAAAGGTGCCGGCCTTGTCCCGCCTCCCTTTCTGACCGGAGTTCGTTCGCTCCATCTATCGACCCAATGCGTGCCATTGCCGGCCATCGCGGGCGATCAGTGCGTCGGCGGCGCGAGGTCCGGAAGTGCCTGGCATATATTCCTCCAGCACTCCCTCGCCACGAGCCCAGGCGTCCAGGATCGGCTGCACAACGGCCCATCCCGCCTCGATCTGGTCGGCACGCTGGAAGAGCGTCTGATCGCCCATCATCATGTCATACAGGAGGGTTTCGTACCCTGTCCGATGCGCGATGGAAAACTTCTCTGCATAAGCAAAATCGAGCGCTACGGGGACCGCCTCCACTTGCGGGCCCGGGCGTTTGACCAGAAAATCAAGACTGATCCCTTCGTGCGGCTGGATCTGGAATACGAGCTGATTGGCCGGGAGAGGAGCGACCGGGGTCTCCCGAAACGTCGCATATGGCACGGGCTTGAAGGTGACCACGATCTCGGTGTCCCGTGCGGCGAGCGCCTTCCCCGTGCGCAGATAGAAGGGCACGCCGGTCCAGCGCCAGGTGTCGACCATGAGCTTGAGCGCCACATAAGTTTCGGTGGCGGTGTTCGGGTCCACGTGCGGCGTCTCGCGATAGGCGGGGATCATCTGGCCGTTGACCTGGCCGGCTGCGTACATGCCCCGCACCGCGTCGCTTCGCGCCTCATCCGGGGTAAAGCGGCGGACGGCCCGAAGCAGCTTTGCCTTTTCGTCGCGGATGACCTCGGCGTCGAAGCTGTTTGGCGGCTCCATTGCGATCATCGACAAAAGCTGCATCAGGTGGTTGGGAACCATGTCCCGGAGCGCACCGGTTGTGTCGTAGAACGCCCCGCGGGTGCCGACGCCGATCGCTTCGGCGGCTGAAATCTGGATGTGGTCCACGTAGCGGTGGTTCCATACCGCCTCCAGCCAGGCGTTGCCGAACCGCGCGACCAGGATGTTCTGGACGGTTTCCTTCCCCAGGAAGTGATCGATCCGGTAAACTTGGCTCTCGTTCACTCGCGACAGGATCCGCTGGTTGAGAGCCCGTGCGGATTCGAGGTCGTGACCGAAGGGCTTCTCGATCACCACCCGCCGAAAGCCGCCGTCATGTTCCTCCGTGAGGCCGGCGTCGGCGAGCCTGTCCACGATGACCCCGAAGAACTGCGGCGGCGTGGCCAGATAAAATGCCGCGTCGTCCTCGCCCAGCCGCTGCTTGAGCCTTTCGTAGACAGTCCCAAGCGTGAAGTCGCCGGGGAGGTAGCTGGTCCGCTGGCGCAATCGTTGCCAGCACTGTGTCTGCGGCGCGAACTCATCGAGGCTCACGCGCAGACTTTCATCATCGCCATCCCGAAGGGCTATGCCGATGACGTTGAGCTCTTCGCTCAAGAGTCCGTCGAAGCAGAGGTTGGCCAGCGCCGGAACCAGCAGCCTGCGGGTGAGGTCTCCTGTCGCGCCGAAGATGACGATCGTCGCCGGGCGCCCCGGCACGGTCACTCCATTCACTGCGGGATCTCGACATGCCCGCCGAACCCGAAGCGCATCGCGGAAAGCACCTGGTCGGCGAAGGTGTGCTCGACCCGGCTCCGATACCGGGCAAACAGCGCAGCGGTAAGGACCACAGCGGGAACCGCCTCTTCCATGGCCGCCTCGACGGTCCAGCGCCCCCCGCCCGAATCCGCAACCCGCCCGGAGAACTGCGAGAGCATCTGATCCTTGGCGAGCGCCGCCGCAGTGAGGTCCAGAAGCCAAGAGGATATGACAGAGCCGCGCCGCCACACCTCGGCGATGTCGGTGAGATTGAGAACGTAGCGCTCATCCTCGGGAAGCTTGCTGGACTGCTTCGACTTCAGAATGTCGAAGCCTTCGGCATATGCCTGCATCAGGCCGTATTCGATGCCGTTGTGCACCATCTTGACGAAGTGACCCGCGCCGGCGGGCCCAGCGTGGATATAGCCCTTCTCCGCGCGCGCATCCTCTCCCTCATGCTCCATCCGGTTCGGCGTCCGCGGAATGGTGCCGATGCCCGGCGCGAGCGCGTCGAAGATCGGATCGAGATGGTCGACGGCCTCCTTCGGTCCGCCGATCATCATGCAATAGCCGCGCTCGAGGCCCCACACGCCTCCCGAGGTACCGACATCAATATAGTGGATGCCCTTGTCGGCCAGCAGCTTCGCCCGGCGAATATCGTCCTTGTAGAAGCTGTTGCCGCCATCGATGACGACGTCGCCAGGTTCGGCGATCGTGCGGAGGATCTGGATCGTCTTCTCGGTCGGCTCGCCCGCGGGCAGCATGACCCAGAAGACTGCCTCCGTGCCCAGCTTCTTCTTGATTTCCTCAAGCGAGTCAGCCGGCTCGAATCCTTCAAGCTCGAGTTCCGCCACCGCCTCAGGATTGCGGTCGAAGACCACTGGCTGATGTCCGGAGCGTTGAAGCCGACGGGCGATGTTGCCTCCCATCCGGCCGAGGCCGATCATTCCGATCCGCATATTTCCAGGCTCCCGCTCAATTCCGGAGTGCTTCGTCGAGCAATTCTTCAAGGTCGCTCAGACTGGCGCTTTGGAGGTGGACCCGCAGGACGCGCTGGCCCCGGCTGGCGAGCACGTCGAGATCGCCTCGCGCTTGGGCGAGCTGGACCGTGCCGAAGCTGGCTTTACGTCCTGGGATCGGGACGTCGGGATCGGGCGTGCGGGTGATCTCGAGAAACACTCCCGAGCGCGGCCCTCCCTTGTACGCCTGACCAGTCGAGTGGAGGAAACGCGGCCCGAAGCCCGCGACGGTGGCGACGTGTCGCGCCTTCACGACCCGTTCGCGCATGCGTGCGACGAGAGCCTCGTTCGCCGGGTTGCGTTCGACGTAAAGAAGGAACCCTACATAATCGCCGGGGCCGGGACGCGCTAAATGGGTGCGCAGGATCTGGATCGCGTTGTCGCCGGAATGGCCTCGGTCGGCGGGCCCGAAGAAGGCCACCCTGCCATCCTCGAAAAATGGTGTCTCGGGCGCCAGGCTGCCGGTGGCTTCGTAGGCGTCGATCAGCACCCGCGTCCTGATCTTGGCATCCTCGACGTCGGGCTGGTCGAAAGGGTCGATCCCGATCACCGCGCCGGCTACCGCGGTAGCGATCTCCCAGCGAAAGAACTCCTGCCCGATCATCTCCTTTGACGAGAGCGCTATCCGCACGACCGGCTGGCCGGCGGTAACGAGCGCATCGGCATGGGCGTCGAGCCTGGCGTGATCGTCGCCCGTGAGCGACAGCAGTACGAAGAGGCGGTCCGATCCATAGTGCGCCGGCGGTACCGGCGGTTCCAGGTCGACGGGAACGATGCCCCTGCCCTGCTTGCCGGTGGACTCGGCCAACAGCTGTTCGAGCCACGCTCCGAATGCCCGAAGCGCGGGCGAGGTCAGCACCGTCACCTTGTCGCGCCCGCGGTTCGCCGCTTCCCCCAGGATCGCACCGAGCCGCACGCCAGGATTGAAGGCGGGCGGCGCGTCGGGCGCGCAGCTCTGCACCATCGGCGCAACCCTGGTGAAGAACTCGGCCACGTCCATACCCATCACGGCCGCGGGCACCATCCCGAAGACGCTGAGAACCGAATAGCGGCCGCCAATCGTTGGATCGCCCAGGAAGACGCCCGCGTAGCCATGATCGTGCGCGATCTTTGCCAGGCGCGATCCCGGGTCGGTGATGGCGATGAAGCGACTGCCGTCCTGGCCCGCCAGATTCCAGAAATAGGCGCGCAGCAGTTCCGGCTCCATCGTCGAGCCCGACTTGGAGGCAACGATGAACAGCGTGTGCTCGGGGTCGATCGCCGCCGCCACTGCGGCGATTTGCTTCGGATCGGTGGTATCGAGCACATGGATCATCGGGCTGCCGCTCCGCGGCCCCACGATCTCGGCCAAGACCTCCGGGCCGAGGCTCGACCCGCCCATGCCGAGGAGCACCGCGGACCGATACTGGGCTGCCTGAGCGCCGAGAGCTTTCAATGCCTCGGGGTCGATCTGCTCGCCCTTACCTGCGGCAAGCCACCCGAGCCACTTGGCTTCCTCGCCGCCGGTCCATAGCGTGGCATCGCCTGCCCATAGCCGTCTGGACCAGCTTTCCTGACGCATTCGCTCGAGCCGCGCCTCTACCGCCTCGTCGAGCTCCCGCGGCAGTGCCTCGTGCATGCTGTTCAGCCCGTCTCCGACAATGGCGGAGCGCTTGGCAGCAACGGCACCAAGGAGCGCATCGGCTGCGTCGGCGAACTGCTTCACGCCGTCTCGCACGAGCTCGTCCGCGACCGCTGGCAAGTCGAGCCCGAGACGGTCTACCTCGCGGAGAATCCGACGCGCGCTTTCCACTTTGGCGGTCAGGGACGGCGCGAGCGTGCCATGATCACGGAAGGCGTCCATCGTCTTGGGCGGCAACGTGTTGACGGTTTCAGGCCCGATCAGGTTGTCTACGTAAAGGGTGTCGGGGTAGCTCGGATCCTTGGTGCCGGTGGAGGCCCAGAGGAGCCTCTGCGGCATCGCCCTGCGCTCCACGAGCGCCTGCCAGCGTTCCGAAGCTACCAAGCCGAGATACCATTGATAGGCGAGCTTGGCGTTGGCGATGGCGACCTGTCCGCGCAGTCCCGTAAGCGCCTCGGCCTCCGCGTCAGCGCTTTTCAGGCGTTCGGCAATTTTCCTGTCGATCGCGGCATCGATCCGACTGACGAAGAAGCTCGCCACGCTTGCGATACGGTCGATCGGCTGGCCTTGGGCGAGCCGTGCTTCCAACCCCTCCACGAAGGCCATCGCAACCGCGGCATAGCTCTGCTGGCCGAACAGCAGCGTCACGTTGATGTTAATGCCATCTTCGATCAGCTGGCGGATGGCAGGGACACCCGCCTGGGTACCGGGCACTTTGATCATCAGGTTGGGACGGTCGATCTGTCGCCACAGCCGCTGTGCTTCCGCGACCGTCTCCTCGGTGCTCTCAGCGAGATAGGGGGAGACCTCGAGACTGACGTAGCCGTCCGTCCGGTTCAGCCGCTCATAGACCGGCTGCAGCGTGTCGGCCGCGTCTTGGATGTCCTGAACCGCGAGCGCCTCATAGGCTTGGGTGATGCTCGTGCCGGGTCGGCTCTGGAGAAGAGCCAGGAGCTGCGCGTCGTAGGCATCGCCATGCGCGATCGCCTTCTCGAAGATGGACGGATTGGAGGTCACGCCGGTGACGCCGTCTTCCTCGACGAGCCTTTGCAGCCCACCTTCCTTGAGGAAGCGGCGGTCGACAAAGTCCAGCCAGGGGGCCTGGCCAAAATCGTGCAGCTTCCTGACCCGGCTCGCCATCGTCACGCCTCCTGCAAGATCATTGAGCGCGCTGCCTCGACCACATGGTCGACGGTGAAGCCGAACTTCTCCTGGAGTTTGGCAAGCGGGGCAGACGCCCCGAACGTCGACATCGTGATCGTTCGGCCGCGAGCGCCGACATAGCGGTCCCACCCGATTGCGCCGCCCTGCTCCACCGCCAGGCGCGCCTCTATGTCGGGGGTTAGGACCAACTGCTTGTAGGCGTCGTCCTGCTCCTCGAAGCGGGACCAGCTCGGCATCGACACGACGCGTGCCCGTACGCCCTCCGCTGCCAGCTTCTCATAGGCGCCGACCACAAGGCTCAGCTCGCTCCCGGTGCCGATCAGGATGAGCTCCGGATCATCGGCGCTGGCAAGGATGTACGCGCCCCTCGCGACCCCGGCGGCGGCCGCATAGCGGCTCCGGTCGAGCGTCGGCAGCGCTTGGCGCGAGAGGATCAGCGCGCTCGGCCGACGGGTCTGGCGGACGGCAAGTTTCCACGCCTCGGCCGCCTCGTTCGCATCTCCCGGGCGGATGGTGTCGAGCCCGGGCATCGCGCGCAGTGTTGCCAGATGCTCGATCGGCTGGTGGGTCGGGCCGTCCTCGCCGACCCCGATCGAATCGTGCGTAAAGACAAAGGTGACCGGCAGCTCCATGATCGCCGCAAGCCGGACCGGCGCGCGCATATAGTCGGCGAAGACGAGGAAGGTGGCGGTGAAGGGCTTGAGGTAGGACAGCGCCATTCCGTTGGCGATCGCGCCCATCGCATGCTCGCGCACGCCGAAGTGAATCGTGCGCCCGCCAGGGTTGTCCGCCTGGAACGAGCCGAAATTCTTTAGGTCGGTCTTGGTGGATGGCGACAGGTCGGCCGATCCGCCCACCAGCCAAGGGACGTTGCCGGCAAGCGCATTCAGCACTTTGCCGGCGGAATCGCGCGAGGCGACGCCCTTGGGATCCGGGTCGAAACTCGGCAGGCCCGACTCCCAGCCCGGCGGCAGCGCGCCCTTGCGCATCGCGTCCAGCTCGGCCGCCATGCCGGGATAGGTCTCACGATAGCCGGCGAAGGTCGCCTCCCACTCCTCGCGCAGCCGGCGCCCGCGCGAGGCGATCGCCTCGTTGAAGTGCTTGGCGACGCCGTCGGGCACGTAGAAGGTCTTGTCCTCCGGCCAGCCATACGCCTTCTTAGTGGCGACGATCGCGTCGGCACCAAGCGGTTCGCCGTGAGCCTTCTCGCTGTCCGCCTTGGGGCTGCCCCAGCCGATGATAGAGTGGACGACGACGAAGGTGGGTCGGTCGTCGGTCGCCTTGAAGCTTTCGATTGCCCGCGCGAACGCCTCAGTATCGTTGGCGTCGTCGACGTGGAGCACGTTCCAACCATAGGACTCGAAGCGCTTGCCCACATCCTCGGTGAAGGCGAGGTCGATATGGCCCTCGATGCTGATACGGTTTGAATCGTAAATCCAGCAGAGGTTGGAAAGCTTGAGATGTCCGGCGAGACTTGCCGCCTCGCCCGACACGCCCTCCATCATGTCGCCGTCGCCGCACAGCACGTAGACGTCATGGTCAAAGAGGGTGAAGCCATCGCGATTGAAGTGCTGGGCGAGCCAGCGTTCGGCGACCGCCATACCGACGGAATTGCCGCAGCCCTGACCGAGCGGGCCCGTCGTGGTCTCGACGCCGGTCGTCACCCGATACTCGGGGTGGCCCGGCGTCCTGGAGCCCATCTGGCGAAAGTTCTTGATGTCGTCGAGGCTAACCGCAGGCAGGCCAGTGGCCCTGCCTTCCGCATCGACCTCCTTGATGCCGGCGAGGTGGATAAGCGCGTAGAGAAGCATGGAGGCGTGCCCGACCGAGAGCACAAAACGGTCTCGATTGGGCCAGTCCGGCACGTCGGGATCGATCCGGAGGAACTGCGACCACAGCGTGTAGCCCACCGGCGCAAGCGCCATCGGGGTGCCGGGATGGCCGGACTGCGCCTTCTCGACGGCATCCATGGCGAGCGTACGGATCGTGTTGATGGCTAGACGATCGAGGGCCTCGAACGCGCCGCGTGCGGTGGCGGGCTGGCGCAACATGTTACCTCCCGTGGGGCGTTCGCCAGATTGAACGCCCCTTGTGCTTGTGTTGACCAGCCCCCGCGCGGGAGACGATCGAACGCCGAGTGCTGCCTAGCGCGGGCGCTGGCTCGACCGCCTGGCCTCGTCGAACTTGGGACCAAAGGGATCGAGCAACCCCTTCGCGGATTGCGAGCCGGCGGTCTTACGCTCGAGATCGTCGACCGAGGCGATCAGGTCGGTCATCTCGCTGTCAGTGGCATAGCCCAGCGCTTTGCCGAGCTGGAGCTGCGTGTGGGCCGTTCCCAACAGCTGGCGCATGCGGGCGCTTTCCGCGTCGGTCCGCTTCCTTTTCTCGAGCAGGCTGCGCGCGTCCTCGAGCGCGAGCTGCGCGCGAACGAGAGGGAGCGGGATCACGATCTGGTCGATCACGATCGTGCCCAGTGCGGTCTGAAGGACCGCCTTGGCCTCCTGCGGCTTGCCCTGGTGCAGCAACGCGGCCGCCTGCTTGAGTGCGGCGGGGTAGGTGCCGAGCGGGAGCTTGCTGATGTTCACGACCGTTTCGGAACCCAGGTCGGAGAGGAGCTTGCGCGCCAGCTGCAGGCGACCCTGCGCGATCGCGGCGCCCACCTCTCCGCGGATTTTCTCGACGTCGGCCGGGGTTCCGATCACGTCGTGCGTCACGACGCTCACGTCGACCGGAGCGAGCGCAAGCGTCGGCGTGCGGGCGAGGACGATCTCGAGCTTGCCGGTCGCGCGCTCCAGCGCCGCGATCGCGTCGTCGTTCTTGTTCTGGTCGATTGCGGTCAAAGCGTTCTGCGTCTCGCGCACCGCGGCGACCGCCTCGTCGACGAGCTTGTCCCGCTGCGCCTCGGGTGGGTTGGTGGGACTCGACTGCGCTTGGGCTCCGCCCGGCGGAGCCGCTTGAGTCGAAGTCTGCGGCTGCGCTTGCTGACTGGGTGCAGAAGCCTGGGCCGCTGCGGCGCTCGACCACGCCGAAATGGCGAGGGCGCCGAGGGCTGTCGAGATGATTAGGTGTTTCCGCATCGTCCATCCTCCGTTTGTGAGTTAAAGTTCGCATTTCACAACGCGTGCTGCCGAGTACGGCGAAGTGCTTTCGGACGGGACAGCAGTGCTTCGCTGCCCCTTCGAACTGGCAAGTTGTTGCGGCCTATCGTCGTCACTCGGCACCTGCTCTTGTTTGCAAAGCATCGCGCGAGCATTGCTATGGAGACGCCGTCTGCTAGCTGCGCTGACATATCTCAGCCTGATTTCGGCAATCTCGCCGTCGTCAGGAAGCCGGCGCGCGCCTTGTTTTCGGCGCTGCGGAGCTCCAGGGTTCAGCCGGCGACCTGGCCGATTTGCCGCACGGCGTAGGGCGCGATCGCACCCGTCAGAGGGATGGAGTCCATGTGTGGACGACCTCCGCGGCGCAAGAGCTTTTCGGCATTGATGACCTCGGTCGGGTGCATCCATGTGTTCGGCCTGTTCGCGCAGCACCGCATGGCTGCTGGCCCTGATGAAGTCCGCAGGCTGGCTCCCTAATCACGTCATCGCGCTCGAAGCTCTGTGACCCCCTGGGTTTCACCAACCCCCGTCTGACCGGTTCGTCATCACTACTGAGCTGCTCCAACGCATCCCATCACATCACGCGATTATCGTGTGACGGAGATCTCCTTATGCGGCGGGAGCGTACACCTCCTTCCGCGTCATCACGGCCCAAGCAATCCGTGCTGTTTTGTTGGCGAGCGCCACTGTCGCGATCTTGGTTGGCTTGCGCTCAAGCAGGCCCGCCATCCAGGGTTGGCGAGCCGGACTCTTACGCGTCATTCGCATAACAGCAGTCGAACCGACGACCAGAAGCCGGCGAAGATAGCCATCGCCCTGCTTGGTTATTCCCCCGAGCCGCTCTTTGCCGCCCGAGCTGTTCGCACGAGGTGTGAGCCCAAGCCAGGCGGCGAACTGACGGCCTGATCGGAACAGAGATGCGTCCGGCACCGCAGCCGCGATAGCCGACGCTGTAATCGGGCCGATCCCCGGGATCGTAGCCAGCCTGCGGCTCGTCTCGTCGTTACGGTGCCAATCGAGGATTTGCGCCTCAAGCCGCTCGATCTCGCTCGCTAGTGCCCTCAACTGAGCGGCAATGCCATGAAGGGCCGAACGTGCGTGTGCGGGAAACCTGTCCTGCTCTTCGTGCAGCGCCTTCAGGGAAGCCACTACGCCGGCGCCGCCCAGACCCGTCACGATCCCGTACTCAGCTAAGTGGCCGCGAAGCGCGTTGATCAGCATGGTGCGCTGCCGGACCATCAGGTCGCGACTTTTGTGGAGCATCAGCACCGCTTGCTGCTCGACCGACTTCACTGCGACAAAACGCATCGTCGGCCGGGTGACCGCTTCGCAAATCGCTTCAGCATCCGCTGCATCGGTTTTCCCGCGCTTCACATACGGCTTAACATAGGCTGGCGGCATGAGGCGCACCTCATGGCCGATCGCCATCGACTCACGCGCCCAGTGATGCGCCGAGGCACACGCTTCCATGCCGACCAGGCAACGCGGCAACTCAGCGAAGAAGCGGATGACTTCGGTCCTGCGCAGCTTGCGCCGGATCAGCACTGCGCCATCGGCGCCGATAGCGTGAACCTGAAACACATTCTTCGCCAGATCCAATCCGACGGTGACAACCTCCTGCTCCATGGAACGACTCCTAGACGTGGACCTACAACGACCACATCATCGCACAGCTACGCTGGTGCGGAGGTCGTCCACGACATCACGTCAATAACCGCCGTGGGAACCTCCCACGATCTCATATCAGTCCTGGGAATTTTCGGCGGAAAGGGCGGACGGTTATGAGCGCGCATTGCTGTTCTCCTTATTCGTCGCAACCTCCGCCTCGAAACTGAGATCGTCTAATTGCTCCATTCGTCTCGAGTTTTGGCGAATGGCGCTCGCCGCATTCGTCGAAGTCAATGCCGTGTTCTGGAGGACATCAGATCGCATCGCCGTCGTTAGATCGGCGACGGATTGCATCACCTTCTCGCCGTCAGCCCCGGAAAGCGCGCCATCCGCAAAGCCGGACAACAGTGCGTCGAGAACAGCCTCAAAGCGGACCACAACCTCTTCGCTGGCTACTACCGCAAGCTGATGATTTAGAACCCTCAAATCATCGATCAGCACGGCATCATGTCTGATATTTTCGACAATTTTCGCCACCTTTTCTATGCAAGCCATGTATATGGCACATTGCTGCTGAAGGATGATCACTCTTCCTTCTTTCCGAAGTTCGAGTTCTGTCTGACGATTGAGGAGAGCGGCCGTCAGTGCGATCGTGACGGCGCCACCCAGAAAGACCAGCGTCATCTCCTGGGCGAAGGGCAGGGGCTCTTCCGCCATATACATGGTGCGGAACATGAAGTAGATACCGATCCCGCACACGACGGCGACAACTAGATAGGCAAGATCGCGCGACCTGTAAGTCATTGACGAATTGTCCCGTCGCAACCGTCCTTCCGCCGAACGTTGGGCTTCCCGGAGCATTGTCCTTGGTCTGCCTGTCGAAGAAAGACCGGTGTCGGTCCGCTGCCGAAGGGATTGAAGCCGGTCCTTAAGCAGCGTTCGAAGATCGTCTCGTCCCAATGGGTGAGATCGTCTTCATCGCCGACAGGCCGCCCGGCTTTCCCCACGCGCGTCATGTGCCAGCCGCCAGGTTGACGCCGGGAGTTTTGTCGTGCCCTGCCTGATTTGCGCGCTGCAGCCGCAGGCCCAGCAGGATCATCATTGCTCCGAAAAGGGCGGCGTAGAAGCCGAGCAGCCAGCCGAGGGCAAGGAAGCTTTCGAGCGGGCGCGTCAGCAGCATCCAGGTCACGATGATACCCAGCACGACCGAGATGAGGCCGCTCAGGATGAGCCAGACCTCTCCCTTGATTTCCTTGCGCAGGCGGATCGCCGCCGCGATTTCTAGGACGCCCGAAAACACCGACCAGAACGCGATGCTGGCCCAGAGGAATGTAGCGAGGACCAGCGTTGCGACGAAGGGCGAGACGACCACGACCACGCCCGTGGCGATCCCCAGGAGGCCGCTGAACATCAGCCAGCCCCAGCGTTCGCCCTTGCGGATGTTGCGTATCCCGGCGACCAGACCGAACACTCCGTCGGCAAAAGAGAAGGCGCCGAACACCAGCGTCAGGGCCAGAAGCGACTCGGCCGGCATCAGGAAAGCGAGCCCAGCAATCATCAGCGCCAGCACCCCACGCAGACCGAACAGCCACCAGTTGCGCGAAAGGGTGAACAGCATGTCCTGTATCGAGTTCGAAGCAGTTTCCGAGGTTGTCGTCATCGTCTCATCTCCCCTACAGGTTTCGTCAGGCCGTTGTGCCGGTGGAGCCTTCGCTCAGGGCGGCAGCCACGCGGCGGCGCTCGTCGATCGGCAGGGGCAGGCGCATTGCGCGGGCGATCTCGGAGTCAACGCAATCATCCTCTGCGATCGGGACCGCCAGCCCCGCTTCGCGCAGTCTCGCGCGCAGGAAACCGCGGGCGGCCGCGGCGATGGTCGCCACCTCGTCCTCTCGTATGCCGATAAGCGCCGCCGTGTCTGCCGCCGCCTCGTCCTCGATGCAAGGTCCGATAGAGGACCTGTCGCCAGAGCGCGGGCAGTGCGGAAAGTGCGCGGTGCAGGCACAGCGCCGTTTCGTGGCGGTCGAGGGCCGATTCGGGATCGGTCGCCGTGCCGTCGCCGACCAGATCCTCCAGCCGCAGCACTTCGTCAGGCTGGTGAAATTCGAACAGCTCCTGATCAGTCTCAGTCGGATCCTGTGCCGGCTGTTCGGGCGCGGCATCGAGCGAGGCGGCGTTTTCCGGCACAACCCGGCGGGCGGCGCGGGCCTCTTCGCCGATGGTCTCGAAGGCGAGTTGGGTGAGCCAGTCGCCCACCGAGAACCGCATCGGCCGCCGCTCGAACCGCTCGAGCCCCTTGAGGATCGTCGCATCGACGAGATCGCGAACACTCAGGTATCCTTGGGGCACCGATCCACTGCATTCGAAATAGGTCAATTCGCGCCGGACCGCGTCATAGACCGTATCGAGGTGGTCCTCGATCAGGCCGAAGAAAAGCTGGCGCCGCCCCGCCTCCGCCGCATCCCGCGCGGGCGGGAGTGGGGCGCCAATCCGGCGCCGGCGGGCGGGACGCTTGAACTCCGACTCGTGCTTGAGGCGCGCCACATGCCGGTCGACGCGGTGGCGCAGGTCGGCAAAGGCCTTGCGCAAGGTAGGCTCGATCTCGAACCCCTCTTCCTGCGCCGCGATCACGCTTGAGGGCAGTTGCAGCCGCAGTCTGACCTGGATTCGCGTCTTGCCCTTCGTCTGCGAGGCGACGACCTCAAGCCGGACCAACTCAGAACGAAACCGCTTAAGATGGTTTTCAAGTTGCCGGCCCTCTTCTGCAATCACCTCCGGCGCGCGCTGCTGGCCATGCTTGTCCAGATTGCGCAATGCGGTTCGTATCTTCATTTTCGTCATTTTCTTTAGAGTCTGATCCGAAATTAAGTTGAGTGTGACGTGCTCCCCAAAGCTCTACCAGTCATAACTGGAATTTTCCAGCTCAAAGCGATCCAGAAAACGGGCAGCAGGTCACCGGCCTTGAGATCGTCCACCGTTTCGGGACTCAATATCTACTGTTTCAGGTGTGCATCCGCGCCGACGCAGAGCGTCCACTCTTTCGAGAAAGCCGGGGGCGACACGACGAAATGCGACCCGCCCTTTCTAGCGATAACCCTGATTCCCGCTAAAACCATTCGCATCGAAAACCGAGGGCTGTGTCGCAGTTCCTGAATGGGTGGACTGCGGCCTTGATTGCCAGTTCGGCTGGCGAATCTGCTTCCGAAACGCTGGACTCATGCCCTGAAAAGATAGACTCTGTCCGCAGTCCAAGCGGCAGGGTCGTGAACCGATGCGCGACGCGGGAACGGACGGTGCGAGTGACGCAGCCTGGAGCGAGGCCCATCGCCGGGAACTCGTGATCCGCCCTCTTGCCGCCAAGGTCACGATCAATGCCGAGACCGCAGCGAACGCTGCAGCCAACTTGGGTCTTGGACGCTCCCGCCTGTTCGAACTGATCCGGGCGTACCGCGCTTCACCGGAGCTCGCCTCGCTTCTCCCAGGCAAGCGCGGTCGGGTCAGGGGCGAGCGCCGGTTGCCGAGCGAACAGGAAGACCTGATCAGCCGAGCGCTCCGCGAGGTTTATCTCACCGCGGAGAAGCCGAACATGGCCAGCGTGCGACGCTGGCTGCGTCACGAGTGCCTGAAGGCCGGCGTCCCGATCCCGAGCTTGAAGGCGTTGCGCGCTCGGATCGTGGCGCTACCGCAAAAGGATATTATTGCCGCGCGCGAGGGCGCCAAAGCGGCGTCCGACCGGTTTCGGCCGGTGCGCGGCCGCCTCGAGGCAGGCTACGCACTCGAACTCGCGCAGTCCGACCACACGCTCGTCGACGTAATCGCGGTCGACGACGTGTACCGCCGGCCGATCGGCCGGCCGTGGATCACGCTCATGATCGACATCGCGAGCAGGACAATACCTGGCTTCCACCTCACGATGCTGCACCCGTCGGCGGTGTCGGTCGGGATGGCTATGCGCCACGCCGTGCTGCCGAAAGAGCCTTGGCTCGCCGAGCGCGGTATGGCTGCGCCTTGGGCCAACCAGGGTCTGATGGACCGTCTTCACCTCGACAATGCGCGGGAGCACCACTCGAAGGCACTGACGCGCGGTTGCCGTGCCTACTCGATCGCGCTCGAGTACCGGCCTCGCAAGCGTCCCCACTATGGTGCGCACATCGAGCGGCTGATCGGGACGATGATGGGCGCCGTCCACCTGCTGCCCGGCACCACTTTTTCCAACGTTGCCGAGCGCGGCGACTACCAGGCCGAAGGCAAGGCGTGCATGACGCTAGCGGAGATCGAGGCCTGGCTCGCCGCGGAGATCATCGGGCCGTACCACGCCGATATTCACCGCGGGCTCGGCATCCCGCCCGCGACCGCTTGGGACGAAGCGGTCGAGCGACGGACGGAATTAATGCGGCTGCCCGCTGATCCGGCCGCGTTCCTCTTCGACTTTCTGCCCTGCGAGGTGCGGGCGGTCACGCGCGAAGGGATCGAGCTGTTCAATACCCACTATTGGGATGATGCGTTGTCCTGCCATTACACCCGACCCGGCGGCAAGCTGCCCGTCCGGTGGGACCCGCGCGACCTTTCACGGATCTGGCTCGAGCTGCCGGACGGTGACCATCTTGAGGTGCCGTACCGCGACCTTCGCCGGCCAGCGATCACCCGCTGGGAGCAGCTGGAGGCGCAGCGTACCCTGCGCGAGCGGGGCCGCGGGGCTGTCAACGAGCAGCTCATCTTTGACGCTGTCGAGACGCAGCGCTTCATCGTCGCCGAGGCTGCCCGCAAGACTAAGGCGGCCCGGCTCGCCATGCAGCGCACCGCGACGGCGCTCGCGGACGCTCAACGCGTCCGCGCGGCCAAGCACTCTGATCTGCCAAAGCGTGCCCAGCCGGCGCCTGTGTCTGGCCAATGCCCGCCACCCGCGCCTCCACTGGGCGACCTTCCGTTCTTGGACGACGAGAAGAGAGGATGACCAAATTCGCGCATCTGGCGGAAGGCTACCGCGACCAGGCGCTCTGGCCGGACGATGAGCGTGTCGCATGGATACGCAAGGATCGCTGGGTCGGTTTTCCGAAGGCGGAGAAGGTCCGGTCGATGCTGGGCGAGTTGCTGGCGCACCCGCCTCGCACCCGCATGCCCTGCCTTCTCGTCTTCGGGCAAACAGGGATGGGCAAATCGCATATCGTCGAGCGGTTCGCGGACGAAAACCCGCGCACCTTCGATGACAGAACGGGGCTGGCGACCGTCCCGGTCGTCGCCGTGCAGCTGCCGCCGGAGCCGACCGAGGGCGAGTTCTACGACGAGATTCTGGCCGCGCTGGGTGCGGGTTTCGCCGGCGGGTCCGACATCGGGCGCGCCCGACAGCTTACGCGCCGTTTGATGGGGCAGGTCGGCGCGCGCATGCTGTTGCTTGACGAGATCAACCACATGCTGGCCTGCACACCGCGCCAGCAACGCATCTTCCTGAACACGATCCGCTACTTCGCCAACGATCTGCGAATGCCATTGGTCTGCACGGGCAACCACGAGGCGAGGGCGGCGCTCTTGACGGACGCAGCGCTTGCCGATCGCTTCGATGCGATCGAGCTCGTGCGCTGGCGAGACGACGAAGCCTTCCGGCTGCTCTTGGTGACGCTGGCTGCCATCCTGCCGCTCCGAAATCCGTCACCGCTCGCCGAGGACTTATTCAGGGCTAGGCTGCTGGAGCTGACCGACGGAAACACCGGCCGTATCTTCCGGCTTGTCGAGAATCTCGCCGTTCGGGCGATCCGGCGGAGCGCGGAGACGATCGGACCCGAAGACCTGGACGCCGATGACCTTGTACTGCCGAGCGTCACCATGAAGGAGATCGCGAAACGCCAAGGGCGTCCGGGGTCGGGCGCGGTGGGCACCGCATGAGCGATGATCGTTGACGCATCCCCGCTGCCGGTCGCCCCGCGTCCGCATCCGGACGAGCTGATCTCGTCCTGGCTGGGCAGAACTGCGGCGGTCTACGACATGGACGTGGACCGGCTGCGTGCCAACCTGCTGCGGAACGGCGACGTCGCTCCTGGCGGCGTGGACGTCGAACTCGATTCCGGCGAGCGGGATCGGATCGCTGAGGCGTTCGCATTGGCTCCGGAATGCGTGGCCGCGCTGGAACTCCGACAGGCTTGGCCCAACCTTGCCTTGGATTGGCTGCGCTGCACCAATCGGGCCAGAGATGCCCTAGGCCCTCTGCACTCTTGCTGGTGTCCCACTTGCCTTGAAGAAAGTCGCAGAGCGGGGGGCGCTTACCTTGATCGCGAAACAGCTCTTCCGCTGGTCCTCTGTCATCGTCACTTGCGATGGCGGTATGGAAGCTGCCGCAACTGCGTGCCCGCTCGCCCGCCGACCTTCGCGCACATTAACGGGGCGACCGAACTAATCTGCCCCGACTGTCGCAAGCTCCTTCAGACCGTTGTCCATCGCCTTCCCGCCAGCGAGTGGCCGAGTGACGATCGGCGCGGCGCCCGCCAGTTCGAGATGCTGCTGGCGTTTGAGAAATGCTTGCGAGCCGCCTGGCTCGGCCATCCGTCGCACTGGTTCGGGATAGGCGAGGTCCAGCCGTCCGAGTTCCTGGCGCTGCTCGATGATCTGACAAAGGCCCTGCTCGCGCGCAATCTGGACCAAACCAGCCTGATCAATCGCTTTCAATCCGATCTCATCGGCGCTGTTCCGCACCATCGGCCTCGCAGTTGGGCGGACGCGTCCTTCCCCAAGCTTTCGCCGAGAATGAGGGCCAAGGTGCTCTGCGCAGTGATCGCAATCATCTCGCGCGAGGAGATCAGCGTGCTCTTCTCCCTTTGGTACTGGACGAGGTCCTCGGGTTCCGAGATCAAGACCCAGAAGCTTGAGTGGTTGTTCGAGAACGCCACGACACGCGTGCAGGCCATGCTGATCCGAGGCAGCGAGCGGTGGCCGGCAGCCCTGCGGGAACGCATGCGCGTCCTGCATGAAGCATCAGGGATCGACGTCGACGATGTGCTTGCACGCTTTGAGGCGATCCGGGCGGAGCTTGGCTTCACCAGCCTGATCAGGCGCCCCGGAGATGCAGGTTGGCGGGGCAGTCTGGCGGACCTTCCTGCCTGAGGGCTCAAGGGTGATGGGGGACGGCGATCCGGATCGGCGACGGGCGAAGAGACGGTTTGCCGCAGGTGGCTTCGCCGCTATGACATCGGCTCGGCAAACAGGGGGAAGCGGACAGCATGAACACCAAGGATCTCGCCAAGCAGGTCGCCGACCAGCTCGGCACGACGGAGAAGCAGGCGCGCGAGCTGCTCGACGCGGCGCTGAACGCGATCGGCCAGGCCGCCGCGGCTGGTGACGAGATTAACCTGCCGGGCTTCGGCAAGTTCAAGGTGAAAAGTATGAGCGAGCGCAGCGGCCGCAATCCAGCCACGGGTGAGGCGATCACGATCGCGCCGTCGAAGAAGCTGACGTTCACGCCGGCCAAGGCGCTCAAGGATCGGCTCTGAGCGCTCGTGGCCGCGCGCAATCGAAGGGCCGCTCCGGAACCGGCCAATTTGAAGCAGGCGCTCGAGCGCGTGCCCTGGGCGTCCCGCGGGCGTGAAACGCCGATCTCCCGCCTCGCACGGTCAATCGTACCCGTCGGCAACAAGGCGGGCGTGCCGAAGGGCGACCTCGCGCTCCATATCGCGATCCAGGATCCCGCCCATGAGGACTGGGTCATGGACATTCAGGGCACCGCCTTTCAGGTGGGGCGCGGCAAGCTCTACACCTGCTGGCACGTTGTGGAAGCGCTCCGGATCAAGGAGCATGAGGCCTACCTTTGGGCCAACAGTCGGCTGAACGGCGTAGAGGCCCAACGACCGTACCCGTTCGCCGCCGTCATGCGCTACTATGACCAGCGGTTCGAGGACGGCGGTCCGGGTATCGACGCAGGCATCCTGATCTGTCCTGCGACTGAGAGCAAGGAGGCACCGTACGACGTGCCGCCGGTGACCTGGGGCGACTCGACCAAGGTCGGGGTAGGCGACCGGGTGCTGATCGGCGGCTTCCCGCTCGGCAAGGCGATGTTCTTCTCGAACGCGACCAACCGCGGGCTGGTCCAGCCGTCCTTCTTCGAAGGGATCGTCAGCGCGGTGATCCCGGCCATCCAACGCGGCGAGACCCGGCTGTTCCAGATCAGCTCGGTGGCGCTGGGCGGAGTTAGCGGCGGTGTCGTGTGCGATCCGAAAACAGGGGCCGTGCTCGGCATGGTGACGAGCGGGCTGACCGTCGGCGAGATCAGCCTGCCGATCACCTATGCGCTTCCCAGCGAAGTGCTCCGGCCCTTCGCCGACGCGATCAGCTTCGACGTCGGTGACGGGGAGCGATGGCGCTAGTCGAGCCGATGCGGCGGATGCCGCTTGTGCGGCGGGAAGGGGAGGCGCATATTACCGCGATGGCGACCAGGTCCGACACGATCACCTCCAAGAGCGGCAAGGCGGGCGTGCTCGGGCGCAGCGCAGCGACGGGCCGTTACGTTCTGGCGCCGGTGGCAACCAAGAAGGCGACTGTCTCCGACCAGCGTATCGCCGCGGCAGTGAAGAGCGTTCTGGCCAAGAAGAAGTAGCTTGCCGGCCGTCCAGACGTCGACGGACGACGTCTTCATCAATTGCCCGTTCGACGATGCCTTCGCGCCGACGTTCCGGGCACTGATCTTCGCGATCCTCGTCTGCGGCTTTCGCCCGCGCTCGGCGCGCGAGCTGGATGATGGTGGTCAAACCCGGATCGACAAGATCTTCGCGCTGATCGAGCAGTGCCGCTACGGCATCCATGACCTGTCACGCACCGAGCTGGACGCGGTCAACAACCTGCCGCGCTTTAACATGCCGCTCGAACTCGGGCTGTTCCTTGGCGCCAAGCGCTACGGCGGCAAACATCAGAAGGCCAAGCGTGTCTTGATCCTCGACGTGGAGCAGTTCCGATACCAGCGTTTCATCTCCGATCTGGCCGGTATGGACATCCATGGGCATGGCGGCGACCCGGCTCGTGCGCTCCGCGAGGCGCGTGATTGGCTCGCCAACGTATCGCGCCGCGAGCTGCCTAGCGCCGACCGCGTGCAGCGCGTCTATGAGGCGTTTCTAGCCGACTTGCCCGATCTGGCGGCCGTGCTAGAGTTCGATCCCGATCGGATCCCGTATGTCGACTTCGAGCGGATCGTCGGCCGCTGGTTGATCGAAGCGCCGGCCGCGATCGGGGCGGCGTAAGACACATCAAAAGCCGTTACGCTCTGTTCCCGCGATTTAGAGAAGACATAATCGTCACCAGATAGAAATGACACCGTCTGGTAGCAGCGGGGGCAGCGTGGAGCCATCCAAACAGCGCAGCGCTGCCCCCGCTGATGCCATTACCTCACGGCTCCTGACCCCGGACCCGCTGCGCCAGCAGCGGGCTTGGTTACCCTGGTTTTCACGCGGCTGACCTTTCCCGAAACTCCATGTCCGATGCCGCATTTCGGGAAAATACAATCGGGAACATATTTCGGGAAAATCAGCCCCGGAGCCGCGAGGCGTAGCCGGTTTGCGGCCCAGGATCTCGATCGACCTTCCCAATCGAGAAATGAACCAGCTCTAGTGTCTTGCTATGGCAATACACATTGATTATGGTTTGGTGGAAAGGCGATGGTTGAGACGTTGGCTGGTGGATTGATCCGATATACCTTGGGCGCGGCGCTGCTCGTGGTAGGCACTTCTGCCGCAGCAGCAGGGCCTTGGGTGCCGATGGCAACGGCGGGCAAGGCTGCTGACGGTATCTGGCGCTCACGCGGCTACGGGCACATCCTCGTCGTGAGGAATGGAGTGCGTACGATCTACCATGTCGCCGGTGCGTTCTGTTATCGCGGTCAGGGTAGCCATCCCGACGACGATGCCTACCGCCTGGTGTCCATCAAAGGACAGAGCAGTCTCGTATTTGCCGCCTCACCCGATAAGACCCACTATGCCTTCGATCGCATCGACTCTCTGCCGCGTCGCTGTACCGAGCAACGCAGATGGACGGCCCACGATATCGGGAGGGTTATCGCGGCGACGTTCGCCGACCTCTACCCTGGCTTCGGCCGGCGAGGCAGGACGCCAGCCGCTTTGACCGCCGCCCTTGCGACTACGGACGCTTCAGCTCCCGGCACGGCCTTTTTCAAGCAAACCACTCGGGCGCTCGCCAGCCTAGATGATGCCCATGTCGGTTTGCAGGCCAGGATCGACGGCGTAGATCATGATTTCGAGGGCGGCGAAGCTCGGACCGTCGTGAGCGCCCGAGCCGATCCGGCATTGGGTCCCGATCCCGCGCAGCGGGAACGGGCTTGGTCGAAATCGTACCGTGAGGGTATCACTAGCCTGCTCGATGGCGGCGGGCGCCAAGTCGCCAACCGCCGCATCCTGTGGGGGACGATCGGGCAGATCGGCTATATCAACATCGTCTCCATGGGCGCGTTCGATAAGGATGCGCCCCCTGATGACACTAAGGCGCTGGATGCCGCGCTGGACGAGGCTCTTGCCGCCTTTCAGGGGCTTCCCTGCATGATCGTGGATGTCACGAATAACCGTGGCGGGTACGACGCGATCAGCCTCCATATCGCCAGTCGGTTCGCGGCAGGGCGACGGCTAGCCTTTTCGAAACGGGCCATCGGGGCGAACGGCCCTTACCAACGGTTTGAGGTCGTGCCGTCCGAGCGTATTCACTTTCTCGGCAAGGTCGCGTTGCTGACCAGCGACGTGACAGTCAGCGCGGGCGAAACCTTCACCCTCGCAATGCGGGCGTTACCGAACGTGGTGCAGATCGGCGGCCGAACCCGAGGTGCGTTGTCCGATCAGCTTACCAAGCCCCTTCCGAACGGTTGGACGCTCACGTTACCCGCGGAGGATTATCGCGATCCCGATGGACGTTCGGCGGAAGGAGTCGGTATTGACCCCGCAAGATCCTTATCCCCCTTCAATCCCGACCATCGGACCATGATTCAACAGGTCGTGCAGGGCCTGTTACTTCGCAGCTAAGCGAGTCTTCGGTTTCCCGATCAACGATCCCAAACGAGACGGCTTTGGCTGTCTTGAAGACCGTTCGTTTTTGGAAGGTCCGCACTTCACATCCGTCAACACCCGGTCACTTTGGCCCCTCATGGTGCTTCAGAGCAAATGGATAGGAACGAAGCACGATGCGCCTGTTGATGCTAGTGACGGCCGCATTGGCCGGTTGCGCGTCTGTCCCCGGGGCAACCGGCTTGTCCCGCTCCGAAGTTGTGAATCGGGTTTGGACCTTGCGGACGCTACAAGGCGAGCGGCTATCAGGCCAGCGGATCGCGACGCTACGGCTCGATTATGACGGTGCGGTCACCGGAACATTGGCGTGTAACACGCTTGGTCCGAGCAAACTTCGGTGGACCCGTCTGCCGCCTGGATCGCACGGAACAATCGATACGGGTGGAGCAGGAGCCGGCATAATCACGACAGCAAAGTGTGGAAACACATCGGCGGTCCGAACGGCCGATCGCTTCTGGCAGCTTATGAATACGGCAAAAACCTGGTCACTTGAGCATGGAGGTCTCCGGGTGACCTTCGCTGACAATACCGACGCCTATCTGGTCCTTACTAGCCGCTAGGCTTGCCGTAATATGTTCGTTTTCGGAATGGGTCGGAATGTCCACTCCCGCCCATTGCGGACATCTCCGCGTAACTTCTTGAGGCCATTGTTCACTTGATCTGATTCCGCCGGGAGGGTCAGATCGCCTCGGCAGCGGCAGGAGAGAAGTGGTGAACGGAGTCGTTTGGGTGTTAGCAGCAGCCCTGACCATGTCGGGTCCGGAAACGGCAGCGGCTTCCTTCTGTCAACGCATGGCAGCCAAATTGCCGATCGTGTCCCACTGCGTGGTGTAGCTTCGGCGGCGTAGCCGCTTTGATCTCCGGTTAGGCCCGGGTGGATCGCGCTGCCATGGACGGCAACGTGACGACGGGATCATCGCTTAATTGCGCAACGCTTTCCAGTGTCATGTAGCGGCCCCGCTGGACGGCCCACTCGTCGTTCTGCTCGAGCAGCAAGGCACCGACGAGACGGGTGATGGCGTCCTCATTGGTGTGGATCGGCGTGGAAAAAGGACCCCGGTAGCGGGGTGATCGGCGTCGAAAAGGGACCCCTCATCCCGGTGGTCTAGGCTGTTCGCTTGGCGGTGTGTCAGGCGGCGAGAGCGGGATGCTGGTATTGGAGACGGTGTTGAGGATCCGGCGCGAGCACGCGTCGGGCAAGGCCATCAAGGCGATAGCGCGGGACCTGCACCTGTCGCGCAAGGTGGTGCGCAAGGCGATCCGGGCGCCGGAAGCGGACATGGGTTATCGGCGAGAGGTGCAGCCGCTGCCGAAGCTGGGGCCGTTTCAGGCGCGACTGGATGCGTTGCTGGAGGAAGATGAGGCACGGCCGCGGCGCGAGAAGCTGCGCCTCACGCGCATCCACGACCTGCTGCTACGCGAGGGGTTCGATGGCTCGTACGACGCGGTTCGCCGTTATGCGGCGCGCTGGCGGCAGGCGCAGCGTCGCGATGTGATGAATGCGCCGGCGTTCATCCCGCTGCTGTTCCGGCCGGGCGAGGCTTACCAGTTCGACTGGAGCCACGAGGACGTCGAGATCTCGGGCAAGCCGATGCGCGTGAAGGTCGCGCATGTCCGGCTGTGCGCGTCGCGGGCAATGTATGTGCGGGCCTATCCCCGCGAGACACAGGAGATGCTGTTCGACGCGCATGCACGGGCGTTTGCTTTCTTCGGAGGCGTGCCGACGCGCGGCATCTACGACAACATGAAGACGGCGGTGACGAGCGTGTTCACCGGCAAGGAGCGGGTCTTCAACCGTCGCTTCCTGGTCATGGCCAACCATTACATGGTCGAGCCGACCGCCTGCTCGCCGGCGTCGGGCTGGGAGAAAGGTCAGGTCGAGAACCAGGTGCAGACCGCACGCGGTCGCTTCTTCCGTAAGCGTCCGGTCTTCTCCACCTTGCTGACGAGGTGATGCGCAAGCCACAGGTTCGGCACTGTGGCAGACACCGGTGCGGCATCATGGCGACGCGAATTATCGAGATGGTTGGGCCTGAACCGCGC
>Ga0209816_1000847_pt1 | contig 23305 bp, 19 predicted proteins | sample CoawatmetaG01DNA_FD_187509 | JGI IMG/M metagenome (GOLD analysis project Ga0209816, IMG submission 187509) | Marine microbial communities from the West Antarctic Peninsula - Coastal water metaG017-DNA (SPAdes) (version 2) | ecosystem: Environmental > Aquatic > Marine > Coastal ...
GCTATATCCAATGCAAGAATGGAATGAAGTGATGCGTAAGATGAATGCTTTAAATCGTTTTGTTAAGAAGAACAATGATTTTATTAGAAGGTTTACTGCTGGTGTAAAGGTGGTTGAATTAGATGCTTCTGGAAGATTGTTAATTCCAAAAGACTTATGTCAGTTTGCAAGTATTAAAAAGCAAGTAGTGCTGTCTTCTGCCATCAATATTATTGAAATTTGGGATAAAGACAGTTATGAGCAAACAATAGATGATGCAGCAATGGATTTTGCGTCATTAGCAGAAGAGGTAATGGGTAATTCTGATGAAGATGGAATATCATAATTCAGTATTATTAAGCGACAGTATCGATGCTTTAGCAATAAAAGAAGATGGTGTATATGTAGATATCACTTTTGGAGGTGGCGGACACTCTAGAGAGATCTTAAGTCGTTTGGGAGAAAAAGGGAAGTTAGTTGCTTTTGATCAAGACCCAGATGCAAAAAGAAATAAAATTCAAGATGATCGATTTGTTTTAATTGAAGAGAATTTCAGATATATCAGTCGGTTTTTGAAATTCTACGGAATAAAAAAAGTAGATGGAATCTTAGCAGACTTAGGAGTATCCTCTCATCAGTTTGATGAGGCAGAAAGAGGTTTTTCTATTCGTTTTGATGGTGAACTAGACATGAGGATGAACCAGAGTTCAAAGATTTCTGCAAAGAAAATTATCAATTCATATCCAGAAGAGATGTTAGCAAACATCTTGTTTATGTATGGAGAATTAAGAAATGCAAGAGCTATAGCTAAAACAATTGTTGAGGCTAGAGACCAAGGAGCCATAGAAACAAGTTTTCAGTTAAGAAAGTTATTGCAGAAATATTTACCAAAAGCGAAAGAGCATAAGATTTTAGCTCAGATTTTTCAGGCTATAAGGATTGAAGTAAATGAGGAGTTGGATGTTTTGAAAGAGTTTCTAATCCAAACACCAGAGCTTTTAACACCAGAAGGTAGGTTAAGTATTATTTCCTATCACTCTTTAGAAGATAGATTGGTAAAAAGATTTATAAGAACAGGATTATTTACTGGCGAGCCCGAAAAAGACTTTTTTGGCAACATTGATGTTCCCCTAATGAAAGTAGGAAAACTAATGATTCCAGATAAGCAGGAAATTCGAAATAATAATAGAGCCCGAAGTGCAAAATTAAGAGTGGCTAAATTAAAAACATAATGTCTAAGGTAAAGAAAAGCATATATGATGTTTTAAAAGGAGGGTTTCTAATTGACGAATCGTCTTTTAAAAACTGGAGAATGATGTTTTTTATAGTAGCTCTTTTGTTAATTATGATTTCTAGTGCCCATAGTTCAGACAAAAAGGTGTTACAGATTTCAGAATTAAATAAGTTAAAAAGAGAATTAAGAGCAGAATATATAGACACTCAAACAACATTAATGCGAATGAAAATGGAGTCTAGCATTCGTCAAAAAGCAAAAAAAATGGGTTTACAGCCATCAGAGACCCCACCAAAGAGAATAAAAGTTATCAATAACGAATAAAACAGATTACCTTGAGAAATCATAAAAAAAGCATACTCACAAAATTCTACATTGTAGCTGCTTTTATGACGCTTCTTCTTTCAGTAATTATAGTTAGAATAGTAGATATTCAATATTTTCAAGGAGATAAATACAGAGAAATTTCTAAAGAACTTACCAGAAAGCCTTTCACAATTTTCGCAAACAAAGGGAATGTATATGCTGCTGATGGAAATCTGCTAGCAACTTCAATGTCTAAGTTTACCATTAGAATGGATGTTATGTCTGTAGCAGCTAAAACTTTTGATAAAGATGTGTATGAGCTCTCTCAATCATTAGCCGATTTTTTAGGAAAACCAACTAGCTATTTTGAAAAAAAGTTACGAAATGCAAGAAAATTTAAAAATAGGTACGTGCTTATTGCAAAAGATCTTGGATACAATGATTACGTAAAAATAAAGAAGTTCCCAATATTTAGATTAGGGGTTTATAAAGGAGGGTTTATTGCAGAGCAAAAAACAGTAAGAGCTCATCCAATAGGAAAAATAGCTGAAAGAACAATTGGATATCATGATACAAGAGGTGAGGCAGGAATTGAAGGAGCTTTTGTTGAAGATTTAAAAGGAGAAGACGGTTTGCGTTGGAAACAGAAAATAGCAAAAGGACAGTGGAAACCTATTAATGATGTTAATGAAAAAGAGCCTATAGACGGCCATGATGTTATCACCACTTTAGATGTAAATATCCAAGATATTACACATCATGCATTACTGCGTCAATTAGAATATTTTGAGGCAGACCATGGTTGTGCTGTTGTGATGGAAACAGCAACTGGAGAAATTAAAGCGATCTCAAATTTAGGACGAACCTCTGCAGGTAAATATTATGAAAAAAGAAATTATGCAGTTTGGGAATCTCATGAACCCGGATCTACATTTAAGTTGGCAAGCTTAATGGCTGCGTTAGATGATAAGGTAATAGATACATCTACGGTGGTAGATACAGAAAAAGGGCGAATTTTTATTCACGGCAAAAGAGTTGAAGATTCTCAAAGAGGCGGCTATGGTGAAATATCTGCTGCAAGAGTTTTTGAAGTATCATCAAATGTGGGTATTGTTAAATTAATTCGCAAACATTATGATGATAAACCAGAGAAGTTTCTCAAACATTTAAAAGAGTACGGTCTTACTGAAAAAATTGGATTACCTATTAAAGGAGAGGGAGAACCTACCTTTTATTACCCTGGTAAGCCAGGCTGGAGTAAAATTAGTTTAGAATGGATGTCTTGGGGATATGGTATTGCCATCACTCCTCTTCAGACATTAACGCTATACAATGCAGTTGCTAATAATGGCGTGATGGTGAAGCCCCAATTTATAAAAGAGTTGAGAAAAGAAAATAGAATTAAAAAAACAGTTAAAACAGAAATTTTAAACCCTCAAATAGCTTCTCCAGAAACGATTAAAAAGCTCAAAAAAGTATTGGAAAATGTTGTTATAAAAGGAACTGCCAGTACTATTTATTCTCCAAATTTTTCGATGGCAGGAAAAACAGGTACCGCAAAAAAATTTATTGGCAAGTATGTAAACGAAAAAGGAGACACAATTCCTGCAGGGTATTCAAACAAAAGATATGTAGCTTCTTTTGCAGGTTTTTTTCCTGCTGATGTTCCAAAATATTCATGTATTGTAGTTATTCATGATCCTAACAAGAAAAAAGGATATTATGGAGCTACAGTAGCTGCTCCAGTTTTTAAGGAGATTGCACAAAAGATATATACTAGCACTCCAATTAAAGATGATATTGTAAAAGAAAATTTTTCTTCAGAAATAATTCAGAACCTCTACACTAGTTTCAATAAAGAAATAACAGACAATAATGATATCATTCCAAATGTAACTGGAATGCCAGCAATGGACGCTATTTCATTATTAGAAAATTTTGGATTAATAGTAGAGGTTAAAGGAATAGGAAAAGTAAAAAAACAATCTCTTAAAAAGGGCACTCCAATTAAAAAGGGAGCAACCATAATTTTAAACCTGTCTTAGATGAAGTTATTAAAAGACATATTGTATAAGGTTTCTGTTAATTCTGTTTACGGAGATACTAATATGGAGGTAACTCAAATTGCTTTTGATTCTAGAACAATTAAAAATGGAGCTGTATTTGTTGCTCAAAAAGGTGTTTCTGTAGATGGTCATTTATATATAGACAAGGCAATTAGTCTGGGCGCAACTTCAATTATTTGTGAAGTATTACCAGAAGAAATGCAGCATGGTATTACGTTTATTCAAGTAGAAGATTCTAATACAACCCTGGCAATTATTGCGTCAAATTTTTACAACAACCCTTCATCAAAATTAAAGCTAATAGGTGTTACAGGGACTAATGGTAAAACTACTGTTGCCTCTTTATTATACCAGCTTTTAAAAAAATCCGGTTATAAAACAGGCTTGCTTTCTACGGTGCAAATTTTAGTAGATACAACTGTCTTCAAGGCTACTCATACAACACCTGATTCTGTGACTATAAACAACTATTTAAATCAAATGGTTCTTTTAGGAGTAGATTATTGTTTTATGGAGGTTAGTTCTCATGGAATTCATCAAAAAAGAACTGAAGGATTAGAGTTTGCTGGTGGAATTTTCACAAACCTTTCTCATGATCATTTAGATTATCACAATTCATTTGCTTCCTATAGAGATGTAAAAAAAACATTCTTTGATTCATTGCCTAAAAAAGCATTTGCATTAACAAATCTAGATGATAAGAATGGCACTGTCATGTTACAAAATACAAAAGCTAGAAAAAGAACCTATGCTTTAAAAACATTGGCAGATTACAAGGCTAAAATTATTGAAAAAAGTTTTTCAGGAACATTGCTATCTATTAACGGGATTGAAGTCTGGACTAAATTAATAGGAAATTTTAATGCTTATAATCTAGCGGCAATTATTGGAACTGCCTATGAATTAGGCTTAGAAAAACTAGAGGTTTTAACAATTGTCAGTCAATTAGAAAGTGTAAGTGGTAGGTTTGAACACCTTGTTTCGGATACTGGCGTTATTGCTATTATAGATTACGCTCATACGCCAGATGCTTTAAAAAACGTATTAGAAACAATTAATGATATTAGATCAGACAATGAAAAACTAATCACAGTTATTGGTTGTGGCGGAGATAGAGATAAAACAAAAAGGCCTAAAATGGCTCATATTGCTTCTCAATTAAGCACTCAAGCAATTTTTACCTCAGACAACCCAAGAACAGAAAACCCTGATACTATTTTGGAAGAAATGGAAGTAGGGGTTTCAGCAGAGAACTTAAAAAAAACAATAACCATATCAGATAGAAGACAAGCCATTAAAACTGCTTGTAAATTTTCAGAGACTGGAGATATTTTACTGATAGCAGGAAAGGGTCATGAAAATTATCAAGAAATTAATGGAGAACGATTTCATTTTGATGATTTAGTAGAAGTGAAGAAATATTTTAATCTATTAAAAAAATAACATGCTGTATTATTTATTTGATTATTTAGAAGCTCATTTTAATTTTCCAGGTGCTGGATTGTTTCAGTTTATCACTTTTAGAGCGGCAGCTGCTTTTATTTTAGCATTATTAGTGTCTTCTATATATGGGAAAAGGATCATCAATTTTTTAAGAAAACAGCAAGTAGGTGAAAGTATAAGAGATTTGGGGCTAGAGGGGCAACTTCAAAAAGCAGGAACCCCAACCATGGGAGGGATTATCATTATTTTCTCAACACTAATTCCTGTCTTACTTCTCACCAAATTAGATAATATTTATATAATTATCTTATTAATAACTACAGTTTGGATGGGCTTAATAGGCTTTTTAGATGATTATATTAAAGTCTTTAAAAAAGACAAAGCAGGTTTACAAGGGAAGTTTAAAATATTGGGTCAAGTAGGATTGGGTTTAATAGTAGGTTCTATACTTTACTTTAATGAAAATGTAACAATTAAAGAGCAGTTGCCATCAGCACAACAAATTGTTCAACAAAATGGAAAATTACAAGTTTTTGGCGAAGCTCATAAATCAACAAAAACCACAGTTCCATTCTTTAAAAACAATGAATTAGATTATTCTAATTTCTTGAGTTTCTTAGGAGAAGGTCATGAAAAATATGGTTGGTTAGTTTTTATATTTATTACAATTTTTATCATAGCAGCTGTTTCTAACGGTGCAAACCTTACAGATGGAATAGACGGATTAGCAACGGGTTCTTCAGCAATTATAGTGGTGGTTTTAGGACTTTTTGCCTGGGTGTCTGGGAACATTATTTTTTCAGATTATTTAGATGTAATGTACATTCCAAATTCTGGAGAAATGACAGTTTATATCCTCGCATTTGCTGGCGCATTAATAGGTTTTTTATGGTATAACACCTATCCAGCTCAAGTCTTTATGGGAGATACAGGTAGTTTAACAATAGGAGGTATCATTGCAGTGATAGCCATCTCTATTCGTAAAGAATTATTATTACCAATACTTGCTGGAATTTTTGTGATGGAAAATATATCAGTAATCCTGCAAGTATCCTATTTCAAATACACACGAAAAAAATATGGTGAAGGAAGACGAATTTTTAAGATGTCGCCTTTGCATCATCATTATCAGAAATCTGGATATCATGAGAGTAAAATAGTAGTTCGTTTTTGGATTATTGGAATTCTCTTGGCTGTATTCACAATTGTAACATTAAAATTAAGATAGTATTTCTATTACAGTAATTATAGAAATCTAAAAATAATGAAAAGATTAGTCATACTTGGCGGAGGAGAAAGTGGTGTTGGAGCCGCCATGTTAGGAAAACAAAAAGGATATGAGGTTTTTGTTTCAGACATAGGAAGTATTGCAGAAAAGTATAAAAAAGTTCTTTTACATCATAAAATACATTTTGAAGAACAGCAGCATACAGCATCAAAGATTTTAAATGCTGATGTAGTGGTAAAAAGCCCTGGTATTCCAGACAAGGTTGCTGTTGTAGCGCAACTGATAAAAAATAAAATTTTGGTAATTTCTGAAATTGAGTTTGCATCACAATACACAGAAGCAACTATTGTTGGAATTACAGGTTCTAACGGAAAAACCACCACCACACTCATTACACATCATTTGCTAAAGACAGCAAAACTAAATGTTGGAGTTGCTGGGAATATTGGAGATAGTTTTGCTCAACAAGTTGCAGAACAGCACTTTGAAAGCTATGTAGTAGAGTTGAGTAGTTTTCAATTAGACGGAATCGTGAACTTTAGACCACATATTGCAATAATAACCAACATAACACCAGATCATTTAGACAGATATGAATATGATTTTAAACAATATGTAGCCTCAAAATTTAGAATAACAAAAAATCAAACAGTAGATGATTTTTTAATATATGACGCAGACGATTCGGCAATAAATGACTGGCTGAAAGAATATCCAGTAAATGCTAAATTAATTCCTTTCTCTATAGAAAAAGAAGTTAATGAAGGGGCATTTTTAAAAGAAGACATAATAGTAATAAAATTAAATACAGAACAATTTACCATGAGCATATCTAACCTAAGATTACAAGGAAAGCACAATGTAAAAAACACCATGGCAGGAGCCTTGGCCTCACAATTATTAAATGTAAGAAGTCAATCTATAAAAGATAGCTTATCAAATTTTGAAGGAGCTGAACATCGATTAGAAAATGTGCAAAAAGTAAACGGTGTTCAATTTATTAACGATTCTAAAGCAACCAATGTTAACGCAGCTTTCTATGCTTTAGAATGTATGGATCAGCCAACAGTTTGGATTGTTGGAGGGGTAGATAAAGGAAATGATTATGAAGATTTATTACCCTTAGTTAGAGAGAAAGTAAAAGCCATCGTTTGTTTAGGTGAAGACAATGAAAAACTAAAAGCTGTCTTTTACAATGTCGTAGATATGATGATTGAAACTGCAGGAGCAGAAGAAGCGGTTAAAGTTGCGTATAAATTATCTCAAACTGGAGATACTGTTTTATTATCTCCAGCATGTGCAAGTTTTGATTTGTTTGAAAACTATGAAGACAGAGGTCGTCAATTTAAAAACGCAGTAAGAAGTTTATAAAAAATGCTTGCTGAGCGTAGTTGAAGTAACTCACAATTAAATGAAGTAAAAATAAAAAGTGAAAGGAATTTTTCAACATATTAAAGGAGATAGAACCATTTGGGCTTTGGTCGCTATATTGGCATTATTTTCTTTTATGCCAGTTTATAGTGCCAGTGCTAATTTGGTTAGTATTGTTGGCGGCTCTACTCTTGGGTATTTGATAAAACATGTTGTTTTATTACTCATGGGATTTGCCATTATATATGCAGTTCATAAAATTCCTTATAGGTATTTTAGTGGAGGCTCTGTATTGCTTTTGCCAATAGTGTTTTTCTTATTAATTTATACGCTAGCACAAGGAACAACTATTGGAGGAACCTATGCAAGTAGATGGATTAGTATTCCAATTATTGGAGTAGGTTTTCAAACATCTACGCTAGCAGGCTTGGTGTTAATGGTGTATACCGCAAGATATCTAGCTAAAAATAAAGACCTTAAAATAATCTTTAAAGAAAGTATGTTGCAGTTATGGTTGCCTGTTGCTTTAATTCTAATGCTCATCTTACCTGCAAATTTCTCAACCACAGCAATTATCTTTTCTATGATTTTAATTGTTGCTTTTGTTGGCGGATACCCGTTAAAGTATATTGGGTATATTTTAGGAGCAGGAGTTCTAGTATTGGCGCTATTTATTTTAACAGCCAAAGCATTTCCGGATGCTATGCCTAACAGAGTAAATACCTGGGGTAATAGAATAGGAAATTTCTCCAAATCTGGTGGGCAAGAAACTTATCAAGTAGAAAAAGCAAAAATAGCAATTGCTACTGGGGGTGTTTTAGGCAAGGGGCCAGGTAAGAGTATTCAGAAAAATTTTCTACCACAATCATCATCAGATTTTATCTATGCTATTATAGTTGAAGAATACGGTCTGGTAGGAGCCATACTTATTGTATTTGTATATTTTTTATTATTATTTAGAATATTCATTACAGTTAAAAAAGCAACCACAATATTTGGAACTTTATTAGTTATAGGAGTGGGTTTACCTATTATATTTCAAGCAGGAATAAATATGGCCGTAGCCACAAATTTATTTCCTGTAACTGGACAAACTTTGCCATTAATTAGCAGTGGAGGCACCTCTATTTGGATGACATGTTTTGCCTTGGGAATGATTTTAAGTGTTAGTGCCTCCAAAGAAGAAACAGAGGAAACAATTTTAGATGATAATCCTTTAGATATTTTACATGAAACATTATAATCTAACTATTAAATATCTAGTAAAAATATTATTTAATAATGTTACATATACCCTATTTATAAAAATAGAAAAATCTATATGAAACAATCAATTAACATCCTTATCAGTGGCGGTGGAACAGGCGGGCATATTTATCCGGCTATAGCTATTGCAAATGAATTAAAGGTAAGATACCCGGAAGCTAAGTTTCTATTTGTTGGCGCAAAAGATAAAATGGAAATGGAAAAAGTTCCAGAAGCAGGCTATCAAATAATTGGATTATGGATTTCAGGAATTCAAAGAAAATTAACTATCAAGAATTTATTATTTCCTTTTAGGCTTCTAGATAGTTTAGTAAAAGCAGCAAAAATAATCAGACAATTTAAGCCAGATATTGTTATTGGAACTGGAGGCTTTGCAAGTGGTCCAACATTAATTATGGCCAATAGAAAAAAAATTCCAACAATAATTCAAGAACAGAATTCTTATCCAGGAATTACCAATAAATTATTAAGTAAGAAATCTACAATAGTGTGTGTTGCCTATGACGGATTAGAACGATTCTTTCCTAAGGAAAAAATTGTCAAAACAGGAAATCCGGTGAGAGCAAGTTTGTTATCTATTCATGTAAAAGAAAAGATACAAGAGGCTAATAAATTGTTTCAATTAAAGATGAAAACAACAACTGTTTTAGTACTTGGTGGAAGTTTAGGGGCAAGAAAAATAAATCAATTAATTGAAGCAAATATTTCATTCTTTAAAGAACAGAAAGTACAAGTACTTTGGCAATGTGGAAAGCTGTATTATGATGATTATAAAAAACATACTCAAAAAGAGAATTTCTATGTTCATGCATTCATCAATAAAATGGATCTAGCATATGCAGCTGCAGATATTATCATATCTAGAGCAGGAGCAAGTTCTGTCTCTGAATTGTGTATTGTTGGTAAGCCAACAATTTTTATTCCATCACCAAATGTGGCGGAAGATCATCAAACAAAAAATGCAAAATCTATTGTAGACAAACATGGTGCTATCTTATTGAGAGAAAATGAATTAGAGACTTTTCCAATTGTTTTTGAAACTTTGTTAAAAGATGAAGGAAAGCAGGAGAGTTTAAGTCAAAACATAAAAGAATTAGCATTGCCAAATGCAACACATAATATTATAAATCAAGTAGAAAAGTTATTACATCTGTGAACCTAAAAGACATACATAATGTTTATTTTATTGGCGTAGGAGGCATCGGCATGAGTGCTTTGGCTAGGTATTTTCTTAAAATAGGGAAACACGTTGCGGGTTATGATAAAACGAGAAATCGTATTACTACAGATTTAGAAAAACTTGGCATACAGATTCATTTTAATGATTCTTTAGGGTTAATTCCAGAAAATTTCAAACATAAAAACACCACTTTGGTTGTTTATACGCCAGCAGTTTCATCAGATCATTCAGAATTAAACTTTTTTACAAATCAGGGGTTTCAGATAATGAAACGGGCAGAGGTTTTAGGACTCATTACTAAAGATACCTTTTGTTTTGCAGTAGCAGGAACCCATGGTAAAACAACAACATCTGCTATCTTAGGGCACATTATGCAGCCTTATAATGCTACAAGCTTTTTAGGAGGAATCTCTGAAAATTATGGTTCTAATTTAATTTTAGGAGCCGAGGAGATTTCAGTTGTAGAAGCTGATGAGTTTGATCAATCATTTTTACAATTATCGCCAAATATAGCTTGTATAACTTCCATGGATGCAGATCATTTAGATGTCTATGGAGAACATGCTTCTTTAATAAACTCTTTTCAAGAATTTGCAAACAAAGTTTCAGACGTCTTGATTGTAGCCAAAGGAATTAAAATAAAGGGCTTAAGCTATGCTATAGATGAAGAAGCAGATTATAAAATTTCTAATATTGTGCGTAACATAGGACAGTATGTTTTTGATGTTACAACCCCTACTAATCACATCAATGATGTAGTCTTTTCACTCCCAGGAAACCACAATATGATGAATGCGCTATCTGCTCTGGCAATGGCAGATTCTTATGGAGTTCCACTAGAAAGTATTAAGAAATCGCTGCAAACATTTACAGGTGTAGAAAGACGTTTTTCTTATAAAATAAAATCAGATGCGTTAACTTTAATTGATGATTATGCACATCATCCAACAGAAATTACGGCAGTGTACGATTCTATCAAAGAACTATATCCAGTTCAAAAAAATGTTGTTATTTTTCAACCACATTTATTTTCTAGAACCAGAGATTTTGTAGAAGATTTTGCTGCTGCATTATCTAAGTTTGATGAAATATTGCTATTAGATATTTATCCAGCAAGAGAATTGCCAATTGAGGGTGTTTCATCTTTATGGCTTCTTGAAAAAATTCTCAATAAGAATAAAAAAATCACTCAGAAAAAAAATTTAGTAAAAGATATTAAAAATTCTGATGCTATAATTGTTGCAATGTTAGGTGCAGGTGATATTGGGATGATGGTAGAAGGAGTTAAAAATGAACTAATTTTAGAACAGAAATCATGAGGTTAAAAAGAATTATGAAATATGTTTTTCTTCTTGTTTTACTGGGATTTATGGGTTTTTTGTATGGTTTTTCGAACCATAGAAATACACAAAAAATCATCCAGAAAACAGCTGTTGAATTTCATTCTGAAGAGTCTTATTTTTTAACACAAACAATGGTTAATAAATTGTTAATACAAAACAATGAAAGAGTACAAAAACAAGCAAAATCTGTAATAGATTTATACAAGTTAGAAGAACAGGTTTTAGAAAACCCATATATAGAAAAAGCATCACTTTTTATGACTATAGATGGTACGCTAAATTCCTTTATCAAACAAAGGCAGCCCATTGCTAGAATATTTACAGGTAATTCATCTTACTATATTGATTCACAGGCGGTAAAAGTTCCTATTTCTGAAAATTATTCAGCTAGAGTTCCTCTAATTACTGGGGTAGATGATGAAAAAGAGGTGTCAGAATTAATGGTGTTGTTAAACAAAATAGTTGGTGATGATTTTTTGAATAAAGAGATTATTGGAATTCACTTACAGGCCACCAAAGAATATATGATGACTGTTAGAAGTGGAGATTATACAATTGAATTTGGTAAGTTAACAGAAATAGACAGTAAAATAAAAAAGCTAAAAGCATTTTACAGCAAAGTGTTTTTAGATAGTACAATACACAAGTACAAAACCATAAACATCAAATATCACAATCAAGTTGTTGGTATAAAATAATAGAGATGGAAAATAATAAAATAGCCGTTGGTTTAGATATAGGTACAACTAAAATTGTAGCTATGATTGGGCGTAAAAACGAATACGGAAAACTAGAGGTTTTAGGTATTGGTAAAGCCAAAAGTTTAGGTGTTAAAAGAGGTGTTGTTAGTAATATAACACAAACAATACAATCCATACAACAAGCAGTTGAAGAATCTGAAAGTGTTTCAGGACAAAAGATAGAAAATGTTGTTGTTGGTATTGCTGGGCAACATATAAGAAGTTTACACCATAGTGATTACATTACAAGATCTAATGCAGATGAAGTAATTGATGAAAATGATATTGAAAACCTAGTCAATCAAGTTCACAAACTAGTCATGTTACCAGGTGAGGAAATTATTCATGTACTGCCCCAAGAATTTAAGGTAGACAGCCAGGCAGACATAAAAGAACCAATTGGAATGTATGGTGGAAGGCTGGAAGCTAACTTTCATGTAGTTGTTGGGCAGGTTTCTTCTATCAGAAATATTGGTCGTTGTGTTAAAAGCGCAGGCTTAGACTTATCTGACATTACTCTAGAACCATTAGCATCTGCTTCGGCTGTTTTAAGTCAGGAAGAAAAAGAAGCTGGGGTTGCTTTAATAGATATAGGGGGTGGTACTACAGATTTGGCAATTTTTAAAGATGGTATTATTCGTCATACAGCGGTAATTCCATTTGGAGGAAATGTAATTACAGAAGACATAAAAGAAGGCTGCTCAATTATAGAAAAGCAAGCAGAGTTATTAAAAATAAAATTTGGTTCTGCTTGGCCAGGAGAAAATAAAGAAACAGAAATTGTTTCTATTCCGGGGTTAAGAGGACGAGAACCAAAAGAGATAACACTTAAAAATCTTTCAAAAATTATTCATGCTAGAGTGCAAGAAATCATAGAGCATGTTTATTTAGAAATTAAAAATTACGGTCATGAGACCCAAAAAGGAAAACTCATTGCAGGAATTGTTTTAACAGGAGGAGGCTCTCAATTAAAGCATCTAAGACAGCTTGTAGAGTATATTACCGGAATGGATGCTAGAATTGGATACCCAAACGAACATCTTGCAGGAGATTCAGACGATGGTCTGTCTAGTCCGTCTTATGCAACAGCAGTTGGCTTGTTGATGGAGGGCTTAGAGAACCATGTAAGAGAAGAGAAGGAGCAAGAAGAGGCGTTAGAGCTTGAAAATAATCAAGAAGATTCAGAAATTCACAGATGGCTTAAAAGAGTTTTTAGACAACGCAGAATAATTAGAAAAGAATACATAAACAAACAAAATAGAAAAGTTATTATTTATGAGCACAGAATTCGATAACATTTTATTTGATATGCCTAAATCACAATCCAATACAATAAAAGTAATTGGAGTAGGTGGTGGAGGTAGTAATGCTGTTAATCATATGTTTCAGCAAGACATCAAAGGGGTAGATTTTGTCATCTGTAATACAGATGCACAAGCATTAGAAAATAGTTCAATTCCTAATAAAATTCAATTAGGAGCAGATTTAACCTCAGGTTTGGGAGCTGGAGCAAATCCAGACGTAGGCGAGCAGGCTGCCAAAGAGAGTATCAAAGAAATTCAAGAGATGTTAAATACCCAAACTAAAATGGTATTTATCACGGCAGGAATGGGTGGTGGTACAGGTACTGGAGCTGCACCTGTTATAGCTAAAGTGGCAAAAGACATGGACATTCTTACTGTTGGAATTGTTACGATGCCTTTTCAGTTTGAAGGAAGAATGCGATCAAAACAAGCTCAAATAGGTATTGATCAGTTGCGTAGTAATGTAGATTCTTTAATTGTTATTAATAATAATAAGTTAAGAGAGGTATACGGTAATTTAGGTTTTAAGGCAGGATTCTCTAAAGCTGATGAAGTATTATCTACTGCAGCTAGAGGTATTGCTGAGGTAATTACACATCATTACAAGCAAAATATTGATTTACATGATGCAAAAACAGTACTTTCTAATAGTGGTACGGCTATTATGGGTTCTGCAAAAGAAGCAGGAACGTCTAGAGCAAAAAATGCTATTGTAAAAGCATTAGATTCTCCATTATTAAACGATAATAAAATTACAGGAGCCAAAAATGTCTTATTGTTAATTGTTTCAGGAACAAATGAAGTAACACTTGATGAGATTGGTGAGATTAATGATTTTATTCAAACAGAAGCTGGTTTTGAAGCTAATATTATTATGGGAATTGGTGAAGATCATGAGCTAGGAGATGCTATTTCTGTTACAATTGTTGCCACAGGTTTTGCTGCAGATCAACAAAGTAATATTACCAATACAGAGGTGAAGAAAATTGTTCATACACTTGAAGACGAGCAAAAGGCTACGTATAATTTTTCTGATGATTTAGCCTCTAAAACTCCTCTTGTAAAAGAACCAATTGAAAGATTTGAAAAGAAAATAATTCATGTGCTGGAAGATGATGACGAAATTGCGAGTGAATTAGTAAATGATGAAGTTCAGATGGATTTAATTCCAACTTCAGAATTTATTAAAGAGAGTGTTGTTATTTATGATGAAATTGCAATTGAGACTATTTCAGAAGAAGATTTTATCATTACCAATAAAACACCACAAATAGAAACAGAGGTTGTTGAAGAACCACTAACAATGCAAGCAGATTTATTATTTGATCTTCCGTTAAACAGCTATCAGGAAATTAAAATAGATGATGTTGATACTCGTTTTGAATTAACATCAGAAATTTTAAATTTAGAGGTAAATGATGCTCAAGAAATTATAGCAGAAATAGATGAAGTGCCTGTAAAAAGACATGTGTTAGACGATTTTGATATTCAACCAACTATTGGTAAAAGTTCTTCTATAGTAACAGAGAAAAAAGAGGCTGAAGAAGTACTTCAATTTGAATTAAAAACATCAATTTCGCAGTCAGAAATTAATGAAATAGCAGCTACTAGCGAAGAAGTTTCTCCAATGAGTCTTACTATTACAGAACTTCAAAAGAGAGCAGAAGAAAGGCGAAATAAAATGAAAGGATTCAATTATAAATTCACCGATCAGATGAATAAAAATATTGATGAAATTGAGCGTCAGCCAGCTTATAAAAGATTAGGAGTAAGTCTAGATGATACTAGTTCAACTATTAGTAAATCTAAAACTAGCTTGGCTACCGATGACAACGAAGACATCCAACTAAAGTCTAATAACTCTTTTCTTCATGATAATGTAGATTAAGAAGATTTAACCCTGACTATCTCCGCCGCACTTATACCCTTGAGTGCGGTTTTTTTATTTAAATTTTGTAAATAAATGAAGTGCTTAATAAAAAAATTACTTTATTAAATAGATCTTTAATATTTTGAAACTTTTAAGATTGAATAGCTTTCTGAATGCGATCAATAGCTTCTCTTAGCACACTTTCAGAAGCCGCATAAGATAACCGAATACAATTAGGAGCTCCAAAGGCATCTCCAGTGACTGAAGCTACGTTAGCTTCCTCAAGGAGAAATAAAGAAAAGTCATTTGCATTTTTAATGTGTTTTCCTTTCATGGTTTTTCCAAAGAAATGGGAAATATCAGGAAAAACATAAAAAGCACCGTCAGGGATGTTTAATTTAAATCCGTCAATTTTACCAAGTAATTGCAAGACAATATCTCTACGAGATTTAAATTCATCTACCATATATTGTACTTTTTCAACAGGTGCTAATACAGCAGTAATAGCAGCTCGTTGAGCTATACAGTTGGCGCCAGATGTAATTTGACCTTGCATCTTTGTACAGGCTTTAGCAATCCATTCTGGTGCACCTATATATCCAATTCTCCATCCAGTCATTGCAAATGCTTTTGCTAGTCCATTAACGGTAATGGTTCTTTCAAACATGTTCTCTATAGCAGCAAAACTAAAGGTTGGGTTATTGTAATTAATATGTTCGTAAATCTCATCAGAAAGAATATAAATCTGAGGGTGTTTTTCTAAAACTTTAGCCAACGCCCTGTATTCTTTTTCGGTGTAAATTGTTCCGCTTGGATTGTTAGGAGAATTAAAAAACACCATTTTTGTTTTTGGTGTAATGGCAGCTTCTAGTTGTGCAGGTGTAATTTTAAAATCAGTATCAATTGAAGAGGGTATTTCTACAAATGTTGCTTCACATAAAATTGCAATTGCAGAATAACTTACCCAATAGGGTGCAGGTAATAATACTTCATCTCCAGGGTTTAATAGTACTTGTGCAATGTTAGCAATAGATTGTTTAGCTCCTGTAGAAACCACAATTTGATTGGGTGTGTAACGTAAGTTATTATCGCGTTTAAACTTGGTGCAGATTGCTTCTTTTAATTCTACATATCCATCAACAGGAGTGTAAGAATTATAACCCTGATTGATTGCTTCTATAGCAGCATCTTTAATGAAGTCTGGTGTGTTAAAATCTGGTTCCCCTAAACTTAAACTAATAATGTCTTTTCCTGCAGCTTTTAGTTCTCTTGCTTTTGCAGCCATTGCCAATGTCTGAGAAACCGGCAGGCTTTTTATTCTGTTCGATAATGGATATGCCATTTATATTGTAAAATTATAAATACTTTTTATGCTATTTCTGGATTTTTTCCTAAAACACCCAGGTGTCTAAAATGTTCTATAATGGCTTTACTCATTGTTTGATACTCATTATAGGGTAAATTAAACTCTTTAGCTGTTTCTTTTACAATTTTAGCCAACTTACCATAATGTACATGAGAAATATGTGGGAAAATATGATGTTCAACTTGATGGTTTAGACCACCAGTGTAGAAGTTTACCAATCTATTACTAGGTGCAAAGTTAGAGGTTGTGTATAGCTGGTGGACTGCCCAAGTATGTTCTAAATTACCATCTTTATCTGGAATTGGCATTGCTGTATTTGGTACAATATGTGCTAATTGAAAGACCAGACTTAAAATCATCCCTGCAGTATAATGCATTACAAAAAACCCAATCAATATTTTCCACCAAGCAATGTCTAAAACAGCTAGGGGCAATACAATCCACATCGCATAATAGACCAATTTAGAAACAACTAATTTTGTCCATTCTATTGCAGGACTTGGAAATTTACCGTACGATAATTTTCGCTTTAAATAGTTGTGCATTTGCTTAATATCTGTAGTAATTGCCCAATTGATTGTTAACAACCCATATAAAAAAATTGAATAGTATTTTTGGAGCTTATGAATTTTAAGCCATTTAGAGTGTTGTGAAAAACGAATAATTCTACCAGCATCAATATCTTCATCATGATCTTTAATGTTGGTAAATGTATGATGTAAAACGTTGTGTTGAACTTTCCAATTATATACATTTCCTGCAAGAATGTAGATACTACTTCCCATTAATTTATTCACCCACTTTTTACTTGAAAAAGATTCGTGATTGCTATCATGCATTACATTCATCCCAACACCAGCCATTCCAACACCTGTAATAGCCATTAAAATAAACATCAACCATTGTGGCATGTCTACGGTTAATATTAAAATAAAAGGCACTAAGAAAACAGAAAACATAATGAAGGCTTTGGTGTATAGTTTCCAGTTACCTGTTCGTTTTAAGTTATTTTCTTTGAAGTAGTTATTTACTCTTTTATTAAGAGTTCTAAAAAACTTTGCTTTATCTATTCGAGAGAAATTTACGGTCTTCATGTATGATTGAAAAAAAGTTATGTAACAAAAATAAGCTATTATGTGCTTGATACGATTATTAACGATTGTTTTTTCATGTAATTGTTCTAATGATTAATTACTTTTGTGATTAAATGATATCATGGATTTACTTTTAAAATATTTTCCAAACCTTACACAACTTCAAATCTCTCAATTCTCTCAATTACAAGAGCTGTATAAAGATTGGAATTTGAAAATTAATGTTGTTTCTAGAAAAGATATTGACGAGTTGTATTTAAGACATGTCTTACATTCTTTAGGAATTGCCAAAGTAGTTCAGTTTAAGCCAAACACTAAAGTACTAGATGTTGGAACTGGTGGAGGCTTTCCCGGAATTCCGTTGGCTATTTTATTTCCAGAAACACAGTTTCATTTGGTAGATAGTATTGGTAAGAAAATTAAAGTAGTAAATGATGTTACGGAAGGTTTAGGGCTACAAAATATAAAAACTACCCACGGAAGAGTTGAAGAAATTAAGGGAACCTATGATTTTATTGTAAGTAGAGCTGTTGCACAAATGGAAACTTTTGTTTTTTGGACCAAAGGTAAAATCAATAAAAAACAACAACACCCTATAAAAAATGGAATTCTTTACTTAAAAGGTGGCGACCTGTCTGATGAATTAAAAAAATACACTTCTGCAACTATTTATAACTTACTAGATTATTTTACAGAAGACTTTTTTGAGACTAAAAAAATAGTACACTTGCCTATGAAGTTTAAGGGTTAAAAATTAATTAGTATACAGCTACTTTAATGGTTGTATTTTTGTTCTCATAAACACACATCATGTCGCTTACACCATCTAATACTTTAGAAAAAGGAACTTTAGCTCCAGATTTCACCTTGTTTGATACAGTCTCAGAAAAATCAATCTCTTTACAAGAGCTAAAAGGTAAGCGAGGAACTATTATTTTCTTTATATGCAACCATTGTCCGTTTGTAATTCATATCAATAGAGAATTAGTCCAATTGGCAAAAGACTATACCTCCAGAGGTTTTAGTTTTATAGCTATTAGTAGTAATGATATGGAGAAATATCCAATGGATGGTCCAGAGAAAATGAAAATTCATGCTACAAAAGAACACTATCCTTTCCCATATCTATACGATGAAACTCAAGAAGTAGCAAAAGCTTATAATGCTGCTTGTACTCCAGATTTGTATGTTTTTGATAGTGATTTAAAATCTATATATCATGGGCAATTAGATGATTCTAGACCCGGAAATGGAGTTCCTGTTTCAGGAAAAGATATTAGAAGAGTATTAGAAACAATGTTAAGTAATAGAATTTATAAAGGAGTTCCAAAACCAAGTATGGGTTGTAATATTAAGTGGAAATAAGTAGCGAAATCAACAACTAACGATCTATACTATTTACAGCAACAGCAATTTTTGAATCTGCAGTGCCATAGTATAAAAACCATTTATTTTTAAAATAAACCAAGCCCTCTACAAAGCAAACTTCATTTACTTCACCAACTTTTTCATACTCTTTATCTGGGTGTATAAAGTATGTTTTTTTTCGGTCAATTAACTTAAAAGGAGCCTCCTTGTCAAATAATGCCTGTCCAGCAGCATACGTAAATTTAGGTAAATTTATATCGTTAAAATTTGCCGCATTACTAGCATTGTAAATAAGTAAAATGCCTTCTTCTTTATACAATGCAAAAGGGCCAGACTCTACCAATCTACTATCAAAATACCCCATTCGTGGATGCAATACTGAAATTTTAGTTTTGTTTTCTTCATTTTCGGAAATCTCCCAATCTATTAAGTTTTCTGAGCTAGCCAAGAATATATTAGTATCTCCAAAGTACATCCAATATTTTCCATTAATTTTTTTCGCAATATTTTTGCCTTCTTTTACCTCTACAACAATAGCTCCTGCTTTAGACCATAGATTTTTGTATTTATTACTTTTAAAGGCCAACCCATGTTTGGTCCAAGTGGTTAAATTTGTTGAAGAAGCTACACTTAGTCTGGCTGTTTTTCCATCGTAAGCAGTATAGGTCATAATATAGACACCCTCTGCTGTTTCTATAATTCTTGGATCTTCTACACCATCAAAATAGCAGCTTATACAATCCTCTAAATAGCTTTCATTATCTGTTTTTTTATAATTCCACTCGTATATCTTCATAGCATCATTGTCTGGATAAAAAACAGGTGTAGGAGATTTTTTAAAACGAAGGCCATCTAAACTTGTAGCCATACCAATTCTAGAAGTACCATTGATATCTTGTGCGCGGTAAAATAAATATACCTTATTGTCTTTTACTATGGCAGTTGGGTTTAAGACATTTCTTTCTTCCCAGGCAACCTTTTTGTTAGAAATAGGACACTCAAAACTTAAACTAGCAGATGGATTTAAAATTGGATTTAAACTGTCATTTTTTTCAAAACCGCTAAACTCCCATACTATTTTTTGTTCTGTGCTTTTTTCTTGGCAACCCACCAATAAAAAAAGAATAGCTATAAGTATATTTTTCATCATCATATGGTTTAGTAGTTGCCTAAGTTATTGTTTTTCAATTAAGAAGTAGGGGTGTTAAAAATAACAAAGGAATTACAGCAATGTAATTCCTTTGTTTATTATATTTTTTCTTCTAAAAACTAGTCTTCAATAAGTAATATCTATTATTTCAGATTCATAGACTTAAGAAGTTATTTCTACAAACAAGCCTTCTGCTGTTTTTGAAACTTTAGCAAGACTTTTTTTGGTTAACCCTTTGATGGTTTTATCCCATTTTTTATTGCTTAAGCCAGACTGATTTTTTAATTCGTTTAAGTCAATTTTTGTAGCTTTACTGATGATCACTAAAACTGCTTTTTCTTCTTCATTTAATTCAATAGAAGGCATTTTTTGCTCTGGTCTCATTTGAGGGAAGAACAATACCTCTTGTATGGATTGATTGTTAGTTAAAAACATAATTAATCTGTCCATTCCAATACCCATTCCAGAGGTTGGAGGCATTCCGTATTCTAAGGCACGTAAGAAATCTTCATCTATAAATTCTGTAGCTTCATCATCTCCTTTTTGAGCTAATTTTAATTGATGTTCAAAACGCTCTCGTTGATCTATAGGATCATTTAATTCAGAATATGCATTGGCAATTTCTTTTCCACAAACCATCAATTCAAAACGCTCTGTTAGTTCAGGATTTTCTCTGTGTTCTTTACAAAGTGGAGACATTTCCTTTGGATAGTCTGTAATATAGGTTGGCTGAATATAATTCCCTTCACATTTTTCTCCAAAAATTTCGTCAATTAATTTTCCTTTCCCCATGGTCTCATCAACAGCAATATTCATTGATATAGCGGCTGCTCTAATTTCATCTTCTGTTTTTCCAGTGATGTCAAAACCAGTAAAATGTTTAATAGAGTCTGTCATAGTAACTCTTGCGTATGGTGCCTTAAAATTAATTTTATGGTCACCAAAAGTAGCTTCAGAAGTTCCGTTCACGGCAATGGCACAATACTCTAATAATTGTTCTGCAAATTCCATCATCCAGTTGTAATCTTTGTAAGAAACATAGATTTCCATGGCTGTAAATTCTGGGTTATGAGTTCTGTCCATGCCTTCATTTCTGAAGTTTTTAGAGAATTCATACACCCCATCAAAACCACCTACAATTAATCTTTTTAGGTATAATTCATTAGCAATTCTCATGTATAGAGGAATGTCTAAAGAATTGTGATGTGTTGTAAAAGGTCTTGCAGCTGCACCTCCGGGAATAGGTTGTAAAATAGGTGTTTCTACTTCAAAATAACCAGCATCATTAAAGAAGGTACGCATGGCATTAAAAAGTTTTGTTCTTTTTACAAAAACTTCTTTCACATGAGGGTTAACTACCAAATCTGCATACCGTTGTCTATATCGCAGTTCAGGATCTGTAAATGCATCATAGGTAATACCATCCTTTACTTTAGGAATTGGTAAGGGCTTTAATGATTTAGAGAGTAATGTAAACTCTTTTACCATGACTGTTTTTTCGCCAACTTTAGTGGTGAAAAGAGTTCCAGTAATTCCAATAAAATCTCCTAAATCTAATAATTTTTTAAATACGGTATTATATAAAGATTTGTCTTCTCCAAGACAAATTTCATCTCTATTAAAATAAAGTTGAATTCTTCCTTCGCCATCTTGTAATTGACCAAAAGAAGCTTTTCCTTGAATGTTTATAACCATCAAACGGCCAGCAATCACCACCTGTTTACCTTCCTCAAAGTTGTTTTTTATTTCCTTAGAATTAGCATCTACAGGAAATAAATCTGCAGGATATGGATTAATTCCTATTTCTCGTAATCTTGCTAGTTTTTCTCTGCGTACAACTTCTTGTTCTGATAATTGCATTCTATTGTCTTTTCTAAAATGATTATAAGTTGCAAAGATAGTGATTTGCAAAAAAGAACTTTGCAGTTAAAAAGGAAATAATGGTATTTTAAAATTAAAAAAATAAGTATATTTGTGTGTTATTTATTTATAGATAACGTGTTGTGTTGTTTTGGCACTTTCGTAAAAGTGTCTTGGTTTTGTTAACCAATGGAAAGCTTCCCTGAGATGGGTTGCTTTTTTTTTGCTCTTAAAACAATAACAATTTCACCTCCCATATTTTTGAAAAAAACAATCCTGCAAAAATAATACTGACTATAAATTTTAATCCAGTAGAAAACAAAAAACCAATAAAAGAGCCAATAGCTGCTTTAAATGCTCTGTTAGAGTTTTGATTATCATGTATTAGCTCTCCAATTAATGCCCCAGCAAATGGACCAATAATAATACCCAATGGCCCCAGGAAAATGAGTCCTAATAATAAACCTACTGTAGTTCCAATAATACCATATTTACTTCCACCAAATTTTTTTGTTCCTAATGCAGGAATGATATAATCTAAAATATAGACTACTACTGCAATCACTAGAGTACTTAGTATAAAAGTCCAATTAAACGAAATGGCATTGGTAAAATGTATCAATAATAAACCCACCCAACTAGTTATAGGGCCCGGTAAAACAGGTATAAAAGCACCAATAATTCCTAAAATAATAAAAAAAGCACCTAGTAGTAGTAATAAAACATCCATGTATTTTAAGTATTGTTTATATATGACGATTCTTTTTTTTGTTTGTTACAAATGGTATTTTTAACTAAATAGTTAGTTCAAACTAAATATTTAGTTATATTTGTCTTTTAAACTAAAAACCTAGTTGAAGTATGAGCAAACAATTAACAAAAGCAGAAGAACAGATTATGCAGGTTTTGTGGGAACTAAATGAAGCTTCTGTCAAAGAAGTGATAGATAAATTACCAATCCCAAAACCAGCCTACAATACTGTATCTACCATTATCAGAATTTTAGAAACTAAAGAATTTGTTGGGCATACCTCTGTAGGAAGAGGTTTTATTTACCATCCAATTATTGCCAAGGAAAGTTATAGTAATGAGAGTTTACAAAAGCTTATGAATGGTTATTTTGAAGGCTCTTTTAAT
>Ga0209816_1000848_pt1 | contig 23286 bp, 18 predicted proteins | sample CoawatmetaG01DNA_FD_187509 | JGI IMG/M metagenome (GOLD analysis project Ga0209816, IMG submission 187509) | Marine microbial communities from the West Antarctic Peninsula - Coastal water metaG017-DNA (SPAdes) (version 2) | ecosystem: Environmental > Aquatic > Marine > Coastal ...
GGCCCGCCCGGCGGTGCCGTGATCCGGTGACGACGCGCAATTCGATCGACTATCGGCCCTTCCAGGCGCCGCTGCCCCCCGGGCGGGCCCGCGCGCTCCCCTGGGTCAGCGTATTGGCTGCATCGACGCTGACCGCCATCGTGCCGGTGGTCGCAAGCCTGCCGCTGATGCCGCCACTGGGGCTGATCCTGCTGCTCAGCTGGCGCCTGCTCGCGCGATTCGCACTGCGCCCCTGGGCCGCGGCGCCGCTCGGCCTGTTCGACGATCTGGTGAGTGGCCAGCCGCTCGGATCGGCGATGCTGCTCTGGTCGCTCTGCTTTATCGCGATCGAATTGATCGAGCAGCGCCTCGTCACCCGCGATTTCTGGCAGGACTGGCTGATCGCCAGCGGCGCGATCGTTTTTTGCACCGCAATCGGCCGCTGGATCGCGGTTCCCATCGGCGCGCACGTCGATACTGTGCTATTGGCACAGACCATGATCTCCGTGATGCTGTTCCCCCTGTCGGCCCGTCTGGTCGCCTGGATCGATCGCAAGCGAGGGCCGACCGCGTGAAGCGTTCCTCCCGGATCGTCACCGAAGCGATGCAGGCATACAGCTTCTCGCGCCGGGCGTGGCTGCTCGGCACCGCGCAGGGCGCCGTCGGCGTCATGCTCGCCGGCCGCATGGGCTATCTCGCGATCGCCCAGAACGAGAAATACAACCTTCTGGCCGAAAGCAACCGCGTCAACCTGACGATGATCCCCCCGCGGCGCGGCTGGATCGTCGATCGTCATGGCGCCGCCATCGCCGACAATCGCACCGATTTCCGCGTCGATATCATTCCCGATCGGCTGGAGGGCGGCGATGCGGGTCGCGACCGCGTGCTCGCGCGGCTCGCCACGCTGCTCGACCTGCCGCCCGACGAGGTCGAGCGAATTCGTATCGACCTGAAGGGGGCGGCGGGCTTCCAGCCGGTGCAGGTGGCGGAAAACATCAGCTGGGATCGCTTCGCCGCGATCAGCCTGCGCCAGCCCGAACTGCCCGGCGTCGCGCCCACCCGCGGCTTCGCGCGCAACTACCCGGCCGGCGCCGCGGTCGCGCACCTGACCGGCTATGTCGGCGCGGCCAACGCCGAACAATATAAGAAGACGCACGATCCCCTGCTCGTCACACCGGGTTTCAAGCTCGGCAAGGATGGCCTTGAAAAGCAGCTGGAAAGTGAACTCCGCGGCACACCAGGCGCCAAGCGCGTCGAAGTCACCGCACGCGGCAAGGTCGTCGCCGAACTGCCCACTCGTGCCGACGTCCCCGGCAAGACGCAGAAGCTGACGATCGACGCCGGGCTGCAGGAATATGCCGCACGCCGGCTTGGCACGAATTCGGGCTCGGCGGTGGTGATCGACTGTCGCACGGGTGAGATGCTCGCGATGGTGTCGATGCCCGCCTACGATCCCAACAGCTTCTCGGACGGCATCAGTCATCTCGAATGGAAGATGCTGTCGGACAATGATCACGTCCCCTTGATGAACAAGGTGACGCAGGGGCTGTACCCGCCGGGATCGACGGTGAAGCCGATGAACGGTCTCGCGTTGCTCGCCGCAGGCGTCGGCGCGCATGACCGCGTCGTCTGCTCGGGCGCGATGCGCGTCGGCACCGGCGTCTTCCACTGCCACAAGCGCGGCGGCCACGGTCCGCTCGACCTGAAGGGCGCGATCGAACAGAGCTGCGACATCTATTTCTACGAAATGATCCGCCGTGTCGGCTACGACAAGATCGCCCCGATCGCGCGGATGATGGGGCTGGGGCAGAAGTTCGATCTGCCGCTGGCGACGCAGCGTTACGGCACGGTGCCAGATTCCGAATGGAAGCTGCGGAAATACAAGACGAAATGGACCGTCGCTGACGGTTTGAACGCGTCGATCGGCCAGGGCTATGTGCTCGCCAACCCGTTGCAGCTTGCCGTCATGGCGGCGCGGCTCGCGTCGGGTCGCGCGTTGCAGCCGAGCCTGCTCTCGCATCACGTCCACCTCGACGCACCGGCGCTGCCGCTCGCTTCGGAGCATCTCGCGATCGTTAGGGACGCGATGTACGGCGTGGTGAACCAGGGCGGCACCGGCGGCGCGGCGCGGCTGCTGATCCCGGGCGTCGCCATCGCGGCGAAGACGGGCACCGCCCAGGTCCGCCGCATCACCATGGCAGAACGGCGCGCGGGCGTGCTCAAGAACGGGCAATTGCCCTTCAAGCTGCGCGACCACGCTTTGTTCGTCTGCTTCGCTCCCGCCGACAATCCCCGCTACGCCGCCGCGGTCGTGCTCGAACACAATGGCCACACCGTCCGCAATCTCGACACGCCGATGATCGGCCGCGACATCATGACGTGGCTGTTCGATCGCGACCGCGCGATGAAGAGCCTCGCTGACGTCGAACCCACTTGGGGCGGCGACATCAAGACGCGCATGGCTGCCGAAGCCGCCGCCTATCGCGCCGCCCAGGCACCGCAGCCCGCGGCCAACGCCACCAAGACCGATTCCACCGTCCCCAGCGATTCGGACGCGGTGGAGGCGGCGACCGATCTCGCCAATGCGACGCAGGCGGCGATGGGCCCCGCCGTCGCCAACGGCGACGTGCCGAGCGACACCGACTCTCCCGACGACGCTGCGGGCAACACGCAGTGAGCCGTGGCCATCTGATCCCCGATCCGATCGCGCGGCTGCCCTGGCGGGTCATTTTGCTCATTATTGCGATCGGCACCTTCGGCCAAATCGTACTCTATTCCGCCGCCGGCGGCTCCCTACAGCCCTGGGCGCTGTCGCAGGGCGTCCGCTTCTTCATCCTGCTGGGCATGGCCCTGGCGGTCTCCTACGTGCCCGAACGCGTCTGGCGATCGGCGGCGTTGCCGGCCTATGTCGTCATCGTCATTGCGCTGGTGCTGGTTGAACTGGTCGGCGCGGTACGCGGCGGCAGCCAGCGCTGGCTCGACGTCGGCATCAAGCTGCAACCATCCGAATTCATGAAGCCCGCCATCGTGCTGGCCTGCGCGCGCTTCTACGACATGCTCCCGCCCGGCGAGACGCGGCGCTTCGGCGCGATCTGGCCTGCCGGCCTGCTGATCGGCATTCCTGCCGCGCTGATCGCCAAGCAACCCGATCTCGGCACCGCGCTGATGGTCACCGGCGGCGGCATCGCGGTGATGTTCCTGGCGGGTGTTCCGATGCGCCTGTTCGTCGGTGGCGCGCTCGGAATCGCGGTCGCAGGCCCCCTCGCCTTCCAATATGCGCTGCACGACTATCAGCGAAATCGCATCCTCATCTTCCTCGATCCCGAAAGTGACCCCCTCGGCACCGGCTATCACATCAGCCAGTCCAAGATCGCGATCGGTTCGGGCGGGCTGTGGGGCAAGGGCTTCCTCAACGGTACGCAGAGCCACCTCGACTATCTGCCCGAAGGCCACACCGACTTCGTCTTCGCAACGATGGCGGAGGAATGGGGCCTCGTCGGGGGCTGTCTGCTGATCCTCGCCTTCCTGCTCGTGATCCGATGGGGCGTGAACGTCGGGCAGCAGGCAAACACGCGCTTCGCCCGCCTCACCGCCGCAGGCCTCGCCACGACGATCTTCTTCTACGTCGCGATCAACCTGTCGATGGTGATGGGCCTGGCACCGGTCGTCGGCATTCCGTTGCCCCTGGTCAGTTTCGGCAGTTCCGCCCAACTTACCGTGCTGTTTTGCATGGGCATTCTGATGTCGATCGACCGCGAAAATCGCCGCCGCGTTCGCTGGTAAGCGAAAAAATCCGCCGCAACGCAAAAAAGGGTTTGCACGATCCGAAACGCCTGCTAATTGGCCGCCTCCCGACGGGGCCGGCGCCTCTCCAAAGCGCCACCAAACAGGCCAGGTCATGGACGCATAGCTCAGTTGGTAGAGCAGCTGACTCTTAATCAGCGGGTCCTTGGTTCGAGCCCAAGTGCGTCCACCACCTCCTTTCCTTCACAATGAATGACTTAAGTCCGCCTCGGCGACGAGCCGGATCCGGGTCGGTCTGTCCCTGTGACCATTTTTGTGCCCTTGACCGGGGTTGATGCCCGAGGGTCGGGCCGGAGCCTTTGTGCCCTCGAAAATCAGCTGGTCTGCGTAGGGCTGCAAATGCTTCGTCGACATGTGCGCGTAGCGGCGCACCATCGCTTCCGATTTCCAGCCGCCCAGCTCCTGAAGCACCCAGGTGGGCACGTCATTCTGCCGTAGCCAGCTCGCCCAGGTATGGCGCAGGTCGTGCCAGCGGAAATCGGCGATGCCGGCCCGATTCAAGGCCGCCCGCCAATGCCGCGTATTCACCTGCCCGATCGGACGCCCCGGCATAGGTGAATACGTGCTCGCACTGCTTGCCCATCTGCCGCTCGAGAACCGAGACCGCGAGATCGTTGAGCGGCACACCCAGCGCCTCGCCATTCTTGGTCTCCCCGTGCTCGATCGTGACGATGTGGCGGGTGAGATCGACCTGATCCCAGGTCAGCCTCTTGATATTTCCCTGCCGCAGCCCGGTGGCGAGCGCGAACAGCATCAGGTCCTGCTGATGAGCCGGAAGTTCCCCGAGGAGACGATCGACCTGCGCATGAGTCAGCCAGCGCACCCGGACCTTGCCGTTCCTCGTGTAGGTCTTGAACGTTGATCGACAAGGGCTACGATGCGCCGTTATCTACGTGATGCCAGAGCCGTCCCGTAATTCCCGGACGGCGAAACCGCAAACGCACGATCCGATATGATAAAGACAGATACCGCGGCCGCCACTTGATCGAGAACGCCTTCTGCCGTCTCAAGGACTTCCGCCGTGTCGCTACCCGCTACGATAAGCTCGCCGTCAACTTCCTCTCAGGCGTCGCCATCGCAACCGCGCTCGCATTCTGGCTCTGATTGAGTCTCAGCCGTAGCATCCTCCATAAACCGACAATTCTATCAAGATGTCGACCTAAAGTATTACAAGCCCAAGCAAGCTTGATTTCCCGATGCTTCCCTGCCCGGCTGTCGCACAAGCAGGCTCAGGACGATGACACAGCCAGCCACCGGCACCACAGTGGCGACGACCGGCAGCAGGTTGCCTCCCTCGACGACATTGTCGGGCAACCCATGCGACACGGCAGCGACGATCACTGCAAGCAGCAGGTTGCCGACCGCTGCTGCTGCTTTCAAAACGGTCAGGAAGAGGCCTACGGGGGTCGCGTCCTGTCGAGTCCCCGTCGCCCATGACGCTTGCACGATGGCAGTCAGCAACGACCAGATGGCAAGGTTCATCCCGCCCAGTGCGACGCCCAGGGTCGCCATCAGGACCATGGCGACCGGCACCGACGTCGTCACGGTCAGGCCGATCAAGGATATCAAGGCGATGCCATGCGCGGCCACGGCGATCCCACGCGCCGAATAGCGGCGCGATGCCGCGATCCAGCCTACCAGCGCGCCGGATTGCGCGATCGTCATCGTCAACAGCGCCGACCCGGCCCAGGCGGGGTCTCCGTGAACGGCGGCGCCATAGAAGGGCAGCGCGCGCTGGAACAGCGGCACCAGCCCCGCCTGTGCGGCGATCACCAGCAGGAGCCGACGGAACTGCGCGTCGCGCCAATAGACCCATAGCGGCCGTAGCCTTCGCTCCTGACGTGCCACAGCCGGGCCTCCCGACAGGTTGCGCGTCGCCCATACGGCCAGAAAGAGGGTCGCGACGTAAAGCGCACCGGCGAGCATCGCCGAACTTGCGAAGGAAGCATGCTGGGCCGACGCACCGGTGCGTGACAGGCTCGATCCCGCGGCGAGGGACAGCAGCGCGACACCCGCCGCACTGAACAACAGACGCAGCCCCGATACCCGACCGGCATCAGCCGATGACCGCGCCACCCGGATCAACAGCGTATTATGGCCGACATCGCAAAACGAATAGCCGATCCGGCACGCGATGATGGCGGCTGCCACCGCTGCAGGCGCTTCTGCCACAAAGATCATCCAGAAACTGATGCCGCACAGTGGCGCGCCGATCAGGACCAGCCTTACGAGGCCCGTCGCTCCCCCATGTGCGTCGGCCCAGCGCGCGACCGCCAGGTCGAATGCCGCATCCCAGAGCAGTGCGACCGCCAGCACCATTCCCGCCGAAAGGGGGGCGAAGCCGGCGATCGTGACCAGGTAGAACAGCATGACGCTTTCGAAACTGGTCCAGATCACGCTCTTGCCGAGATTGCCGGCGCTATACCCCAGCTGCACCGCCAGCGGATGTGATCGCGACGGGCACGGATCGGAGGGAATGGTCGTCATGACCGCGCGCCCTATCCGCGCCGACTTTCATTTATTTGACATCGCGCAAATATATCGGTGCGCCATGGCCCGCCCGCATCGCCCCCTCATCGTGCTGAACGAGCCGCAACGCCGCGTCCTGATGCAGTTGCGCATCGAGGGTGCCGCGCCGCGGACGCGCTTGGCCCATCAGCTCGGCATGAACGGCGCGACGATGACGCGGCTGACGCAATCGCTGCTCGCGCTGGGCCTGATCGAGGAGCGCGAGACGGTGGACGCGCACACCCGCGGCCGGCCGATGGTGCCCCTGACCGTGTCGGGCCAGGGCGGCTGGGCGATCGGCGCGGCGCCGCACCCCGGCTGGCTGGAACTGGTCATCGTCGATTTTCGCGGTCGCGCGCTGGCCCATGACGCGACGCCCTTCGACAGTCCCGATCCGCGCGTCTTCGCCCAGGTCGTCGAACGACGGCTGGCCGCGCTCGCCGCCACGCATGGCTTCATGCGCGGCAAGTTTCTGGGCATGGGCGTCGCGGTGCCCGGCTATGCAATGCCCGGTGATCGCAACCGGCGCATCGTGGTCGACCGCGTGGCGGGCTGGAACGACGTGCCGCTTGCCGAGGTGATCGGCGATGCGCTGGGCATGCCGGTCTGGATCGAGAATGACGCGAGCGCCGCCGCCTTGGCCGAATATTATCAGGACGGCATCATCGGCCGCTACCGATCGGTGCTGACGTTGTTCCTGGGCCACGGCATCGGCGGCGGCCTGATCGCCGAGCGCGACCTGTTCCTGGGCGAACATGGCAATGCCGGCGAGGTCGGCCGCCTGTTCCCGGGCCATCACGAGCGCCCCTCCGGCATCGATCTGCTGCGCGTGCTGCGCGAGGCAGGCGTCGACATCGATTCGCTCGCCCAGATCGAAACGCTGCTCGACACGCAGGGCCCACTGATCGCGGGCTGGGCCGACCGGGTGACGGAGCAGCTGGATCAGGCGGTGATCAGCGGCACCGTGTGGCTCGATCCGGGCGCGGTGGTCGTCTCGGGCGCCCTGCCCTTGCCGCTGCTGCGGCGGATCGCAGACGGCCTGTCGGCGCGATGGCAGACGCGCAACGACAATTATCGGTCGAGCTTGCCCGCCATCCACGCCTCGCCGATCGGCAGTCGTGCGGTCGTGATCGGCGCGGCGATGATCCCGATTCATGCCGTCACGGCGCAATCGGCGATTTAATTACATGTAAGCAAATAAAACTGTCATCGACCGCCGCCATGGCCCCCGCATCCAGACCTTTGGGGGGCCATGATGAAGACCAGATTGCTGATGGGCGCCGCGCTGTGCGGTATGCCGTTCCTGCCGCAGATCGCCGGTGCGCAGACCACCGCTGCAACCGCCGCGGCGCCGACCGCGACTGCGACTGCGACTGCGACCGCAGCCGCGCAGGACGATCAACCGTCCGACATCATCGTCACCGGCTCCGCGCGCCAGCAACGCCGATTCGACGTCTCCTACGCCGTCAACTCGCTGTCGCAGGCCGATATCCAGAAGCTGGCGCCCAAGAGCACGACCGACCTGATCGGCACGCTGCCCGGCATCCATGTCGAGGCGACCGGCGGCGAAGTACAGAACATCACCCGGGTGCGCGGCATCCCGACCGATCGCGGCTTCCTCTATTATCAGCAGGACGGCCTGCCGCTGTTCCAGGAACTGGACGGCTGGTTCTTCAACCAGGGCGACGGCATGAACCGGCTCGACCTGATGACCGACCGGATCGAGGTCGTGCGCGGCGGCCCGGCGCCGATCTACGCCAGCACCGCGGCGGCGATCGCCAACGTGATCGAGGTGACCGGCACCGATACCACGCGTGGCAAGGTGCAGGCGACGGTCGGCGACACGGGCTATTACCGGCTCGACGCCTATCAGGCGGGTCCTCTGGGTGGTGACACCTATTATGCGGTCGGCGGCTTCCTGCGCTATCACGACGGCTATCGCGACTCCGGTTTCCCCAGCGACAAGGGCGGCCAGATCCGCGCCAACATCAAACATGATCTGGCGAACGGGTTCATCAAGCTGTCGGCGCAATATACCGACGATCACAACCTGTTCTATCTGTCGATCCCGACCAACGACCCGCGCAATCCGTCGGTCAGCCTGAACAAATACCTCGATTATTTCGACGGCACGCTGAACACGCCGTCGCTCCGCAACGTGAATATCCGCTATCGCGACGCGACCGGCACGATCCAGGACCAGCGCGGCGACCTCGCCAACGGCCGCCACATCCGCTTCGGCAACTTTGCGGCGGATTACGAAGGTGACTATGGCCCCTGGCACGTCTCCGCCAAAGGCGGGATGACGCTGGGCACCATGCATTTCGACGCCTTCTATTCGACGTCGAACCCCGTCGATGCGACCAGCTTCGCCAATAGCTATCTTGCTCCGGCGACCACTGCCTTCGGGCCGAATGTCGCACGGATGGGCTACAGCTTTTCGGGCACCAACGGCCTTGGCGCCTATGACCCGTCGGCGGATTCGGGGCTGGTGATGCAGGCGCAATATCGCGCGATCCAGACCGATTTCTATTCGACGCAGGGCGACCTGTCGGTCACGCGCAAGCTCGACACCGGCATCGGCACGCATGACGTGCGCATCGGCACCTATGGCTCGCTGTGGGGCCAGAAGATGTTCACCGCCTATCAGAACTATCTGGTGCAGGTGACATCGCAGCCGAAGACGCTCGATCTCGCCGCCTATTCCGCGAACGGCGCGGTGCAGGGCTATGTCACCGACAACGGCTCGCTCAACGATGCGGTATCGCTGAACGCGGGCAACGTCGATGGCCAGCTGATCGCGCTCTACGGCACCGACACCTGGGACATTACCGACCGGCTGCGCCTAGACGCCGGCATCCGCCACGAATGGTACAGCTACAGCGGCTATGGCCGTCTGACCGCATCATACAATCTCGGCGATCCCACGACGTTCGCCGACAACAACACGCGCGGCTTCACCGGTGGCATCGGCACGCTGCGCCTGAAGCAGCAGGCAAGCAACTGGACCGTCGGCGCCAATTACGACCTCACCCACCATATCGGCATGTACCTGCGCGCGTCGCAGCTCGAGGTGCCGCTAAACACGACGATCGCCTTCACCTATCCCACGCCCGCGGTGATCCCGACCAAGGCCAAGCTGTACGAAGCGGGCATCAAGCTCACCGCCGGTGGTTCGTACCTCTACGTCACCGGCTTCTACACCAAGTTCGATCCGCTCAACGCCAGCTTTGCGGGCTTCAACTCGGCAACCGGCCGCGCCGACGTGACGACGACCTTCGTCGGCACCGCCGAAACGAAGGGCATGGAGGCCGATGGCCGCCTGCGCCTGCCCGGCCCCTTCTCGCTCGCCGGGTCGGTGACCGTCCAGAACCCGCGCTACCTCAATTTCAGCAGCAATACGGGCCTCGATGGCAGCCGCGCCAACGGCAAGCAGATCATCCGCGAGCCCAAGCTGTTCCTGAACGTGCGCCCGACCGCCGACTTCACCGTCGGCGCGACCAACGTCAGCCTCTACGGCCGCTACGATTACGTCGGTCGCCGCTACACCGACTTCTTCAATTCCACCGCGCTGCCCGCATATGGTGCGTTCGGGCTCGGCGGGATCGTGTCGAACGGCGCGTGGCAGGTGCAGGTCGTCGGCGACAACATCACCAATGCGCACGGCTTCACCGAAGGCAATACCGCAGGCGACCGCTTCGGCCAAGGTGTGCCGACCGCGATCTTCGGCCGGCCGCTGTTCGGCCGCAACGTGCGCCTGATCGTCAGCCGCGCATGGTGAACCGCTGACCGCTCTGCTCCTCACACCGGGCGGCCCGCCAACGGCCGCCCGCCCCACCTGCCGCCTCCCACGAAAGCCCCCCATGTATCGCCCGCTTCTCGCCATCGCCGCCACGTGTCTTGCCTGTTCCGCCGTCCAGGCGGCCCCGGGCGACGCGCTGCACCGTCTCGCCGATCCCAACGGCGGCCTGATCGTGGTCGCCCATCGCGGCTGTCACGAAGCCGCGCCGCTGCACGGGCTTGGGACCACGCCGGAAAACTCGCTCGCGGCGCTGCGCCAGTGCGTCGCATTGGGCGCCGACGTGATGGAAACCGACGTTCGGCGCAGCCGTGACGGCTATCTCGTCATCATGCACGACGACACCGTCGACCGGACGACGAACGGCACCGGCAAGGTCGCCGACCTCAGCCTCGCGCAGTTGAAGGCTTTGCTGCTGAGGCAGGACGAAGGCGGCGCGGCAGCCCCTCTCTCCGACCAGCAAATCCCTACGCTCGACGAATTGCTCGCTCTGGCGAAGGGCCGCATCGTCCTCAACCTCGACGTGAAGGACATGATCTACGGCGAGGTCGTCGATGCCGTGCATCGCGCCGGCGTGCAGGACCGGGTGATCGTCAAGACCTTCGCGGGCGTCGCCTCCGTCCCGCTCGCCACCATCCCGCCCTACGACCGCGTGCCGTTCATGGTGATCCCGATCACCGCCGATACCGCAGCTGCCGACGTGCCGCAGATCATCGCCACGCAGATGCAAGGGCGGATCAAGCCGATCGCCTTCGAACTGCCGGTCCTGCCGTTGACGACGCTGCCGACGGTCATGACCCGCGCGCGGACGCTGGGCGTGCCGATCTGGATCAACACGCTGTTCACGGGCTTCGTGACCGGCATGGGCGGCGATCCGGAGGCCCGCCGCGATCCCGCCGCGGTCTGGGGGCGTTTGACCGATATGGGCGCGCGCCTGATCCAGACTGACGCCGTAGAAGCGCTCCTGCGCTATCGTGAACAACGTCGAATCGCGCCACGGCGAGCAGGAGAAAACACACGATGACCCAATAGCCGTCATTCGAAGCTGCCAGATCGCTTCCCGCTTTCTGGCATTCGTTCATCACGCGAGACCCAGGTATTGACCCAAATGCTGGGCTGACTGTGTGCCGCCTATTGGGGTAGCAAGAGGAACGGCCGCTTTGGGGATCGAAATGTAACAAGCGGACTTGTCAGCGAAGCAATTTCGGCAGCGGCGAGAACCGGCGAGCGAACTCGATTAGGATACTGGCAGCGCGCTCGTAGGTGCTGTCACACCTGCTCACGCTCGTGCCCGACGTAGTCAGCGAGCCGCGACGCCGTTCGAACGCGTATTTGGTTCCATCGGTGCACAAGCGGTCGCCGCCTGCATAACCATCGGTGACGGCGTCGAACTGCGACATAACCTGGTTAAACTCGGCAACAGGCACTTGGAAGCGGTATGTCTTTTGGTCCTCGGTCTAGTCTGCCCGGCGCTCGAATACCACGACAAGACCTTGCGCTACTGCGCCACGCCTTCGCATTGCCAGCGCATAGGCGTAATCTGACAAGGCGGGATGGACACCCAAACGAACCGCGTCCGGTCCCAACATGGCCATTGGGGCGAACACACCAAGTCGAGAGATTGCTCCGCTGCTCGGATCGATCGCTGTCAGGTCAGTGAGCAATTCGCCACGATGAACGCTTGAATGTGCACGAGCTTCAGCATCACGTTCTCGATCACGCCACCACGCTGATCCAACAAATGCCCCAGCCCAGACGATCTCGATCGCGACAAGAACGGTGCATAGGAAGCCAATGCGATGAAGCCATCGCCAGCGAAAGTTCGTGACAGGATGATTGCCTATCTGTTGAAGCTGGATGAATTTCACCCATCGGGCAAACCGATCTTGGTGGCTAACGTCCGGGTATGGGCAAGAGCTGCAACTCTCCCCTCCGCCACGACGACCCAGAAGCGGTCATCCGGTGAGTCGGGGTCTCGCCTCAGTTCCAACCATTCGTTCATCTTAACCAGGCAGATTGCAGGCCCGTTAACCGGCAGGAGCCGTTTTCGCCTACGCGGTCGAGGCGAGTGCCTCGATCACCTCGTCGAGCAATCCGGTCAGTGTCTGCATCTTTTCTGGTGACAGGCTAACGCTGGCATAATGGTCCTCGCGGCCCGCAAGCAGGCCGAGCCGGGCGACCACCGGCTCCGCCGCGTCAGTCGCATATAGTCGTTTGACCCGGCGGTCGCCGGGATCGCTGCGCCGTTCGACCCATTGCAGCGCCTCCAACCGGTCGAGCGTCTGGCCCATCGCCACCGGACCGATCTCCAGCTTCTCCGCCATCGCCTTCTGCGTAGAGCCGGGATGGAGCCAGATCGCGCCAAGTGCGCGCCATTGCGCCTGGGTCAGCGCCTCGTCTGTGGTCAACGCCATCGCCCGGGCGCGCTCGTCGAAGCGTTTGCGCAGCAGCCTAGCGATCAGCGCGACCTGCGAGGCGAAGCTGCGCTGCCCGTCCGGGACGGCGGGGTCGGGCGAGGCTTCGGCAGCAGGGGTCATCGAACATCCTCGTCAGGCAAATCGTTGCGACGGCACCTCTTTTTGCACGTCCACCGTCCGTGCTTCGAGGCCCCACCGATAAAGGTCAGCTCCTCTTATCAGTAAGTCACCTTATAATCAGGTTGCTTTCCATTTCCAGTGGGTGCACCGGCGCGATATTGACCGAGATCAGCGGGGTGAGTCCCGGATCCGCGAGGTAACATGAGCCTGGACGACCGCCCCGATTCCCGACCCGACCATCCGGCCGGCAGCGACACGCTGACCGATGCGCCGCCAATCACCGATCCGGCCCCCGTCGTCGCGGCGGTCGACCCGACGCCGGCACGACGCAGCCGGCTGCGTCTGCCGCTGCTGCTCGCCGCCCCCGTCCTTGCGATCGTGATCGGCCTGTTCGTCTATCTGAGCGGCGGGCGTTATCAGTCGACCGACAATGGCTATGTGAAGGCGGGGCTGGTGCCGGTCGCCGCCAGCGTAAGCGGACCGGTGGTCGCGGTCATGGTTCACGACAACCAGCGCGTGCGCGCGGGCGACATCCTGTTCCGCATCGATCCCGCCCCCTTCCAGGCCGCCGTGGACGAGGCGGCGGCAGACCTTGCCAATGCGCGGACGCAGGTGTCGTTGCTGCGCGCCAATTATCGCGAGGGCGAGGCCGGCCTTGCGGCGGCACGCGCACGCCTCGACTATGCGGAACGCGAGGCGGCGCGGCAGAAGTCGCTGCTCGCCGAGGGCATTTCGTCGCAGAACCAATACGACCAGGCGGTGCTCGCCGCGCAGACCGCACGCCAGCAGATCCTGACCTCGGTGCAGCAGAACGCCGGCGTCGCCGCGACGCTGACCGGCAGCGTCGACGCGCCGACCGCGGTGCAGCCGGCGGTGCAGCGGGCGGAGGCCGCGCTGGAGCGCGCCCGCCTCAACCTCGGCTACACGGTCGTGCGCGCCGCGCAGGACGGCATCGTCACCAAGGTCGATCAGTTGCAGCGCGGCAGCTACGTTACCGCCGCCAAGCCGGTGTTCACGCTGGCGGGCACGCGCCTGTGGATCGAGGGCAATTTCAAAGAAGACCAGCTCAACCACATGCGGGTCGGGCAGCGCGCGACCTTCCATGTCGATGCCTTCCCCGACCTCGAACTGACCGGCCGGTTGACCAGCTTCAGCCCCGGCACCGGCAACAGCTTCGCCCTGCTGCCGGCGGAAAATGCCACCGGCAATTGGGTGAAGGTCGTCCAGCGCCTGCCGGTCGAATTCAGCATCGATCGCCTGCCCCAGAACGTGCCGTTGCATGCCGGGCTCAGCGTCGAGGTAACGGTCGACACCGGCTATCGCCGCCGCCTGTTCGGCGGTGACGCCGCCGCCCGATGACCGGCGCCTATCCGGACCCGATATCGCGGCGCTTCATCACCGCTTCGGTGATGGCGGCGACGGTGATGAACTCGCTCGACAGCACGATCGCCAACGTCGCGCTGCCGCATATCCAGGGCAGCGTCTCCGCCTCGGGCGAGGAGATCACCTGGGTGCTCACCTCCTACATCGTCGCCGCCGCGATCATGACCCCGCTGACCGGCTGGCTGGCCGGGCGGTTCGGGCGCAAGCGGCTGATGCTGTGGTCGATCGTCGGCTTCACCGCCGTCTCCGGCCTGTGCGGCATCGCCAACAGCTTGGGCGAGCTGGTCGGCTTCCGCCTGCTGCAGGGCGTGTTCGGCGCGGCGCTGGTGCCGATGAGCCAGGCGATCCTGCTCGATATCAACCCGCCCGAACGCCACGGCCCGGCCATGGCGGTATGGGGGATGGGCGCGATCTTGGGGCCGATCATCGGCCCGGCGCTGGGCGGGTGGCTGACCGACAATCTGTCGTGGCGCTGGGTCTTCTACATCAATCTGCCGATCGGCGCGCTCGCCTTTGCCGGCCTGTCCGCGTTTCTGACCGAAACCAAGGATGCTGCCCGACCGCGGCTCGACCTGTTCGGCTTCGCGATGCTGGCGCTGGCGATTGGTTCGATCCAGCTGATGCTCGATCGCGGTCAGACCAAGGACTGGTTCAGCTCGACCGAAATCTGCCTGGAGGCGGCGCTGGGCGTGTTCTTCGGCTATCTGTTCGTCGTCCACACACTGACTGCCCGCCGCCCGTTCATCGACATCGGCATGTTCAAGGATCGCAACTTCCTGACCGGATCGATCTTCGGCTTCTTCCTCGGCACCGTGCTGTTCGGCGTGCTGGCGCTGCTGCCGACGATGCTGGAAACACTGATGGGCTATCCGGTGGTGCTGACCGGGCTCGTCACCGCGCCGCGCGGCATCGGCACGCTGATCTCGATGATCGTCGTCGGCCGGCTGATCAAGTCGGTCGACGCGCGCCTGCTGATCTTTGTCGGCTTTTCCATCGCCGCGTTTTCGCTGCACATCATGTCGGGCTTCACGCTCGGTATGAACGAGCGGCTGGTGATCGTCTCGGGCTTCATCCAGGGCATCGGCACCGGTCTCGTCTTCGTGCCGTTGACCACGATCGCCTTCGCGACGTTGGATACGCGCTACCGCAACGAAGGCGCGGCGATGTTCACGCTGACCCGTAACATCGGCTCGGCGGTCGGCATCTCGATGTTGCAGGCGCTAACCATCCGCAACGGCGCGACCGTGCACGCGCGACTGGTCGAGGGCATCCGGCCGGACAATCCGCTGCTGCCCTCCACGTTCGACTTCGACGCGCCGTCGGCGGTCGCGATGCTCAACGCGCAGATCACGCGGCAGGCGGCGATGGTCTCGTACGTCGATGCCTTCTGGCTGCTCTTCATCCTTACCCTTGCCGTCATTCCGCTGTTGCTGCTGATGCGCCGCCCCCGCGCCGGCGGCGGCGACGGCCCGACGATCCACATGGACTGATCCGATGCGCATCGCCCCCCTGCTCCTCGCCACCATCGCGTCTGGCGCCCTCGCCGGCTGCACCGTCGGCCCCGATTTCGCGCGGCCGCCGGCCCCCGCCGCGACCGGCTATCAGCCCGCCGGCGAGGCGCCGCCGCCGCGCGTCGTGTTCGGCGACGGGCCCGAGCAGCGCTGGTGGACCGCCTTCGGCTCGCCGCAGCTCGACGCGCTGGTCGATCAGGCGATCGCCCACAACCGCAGCCTCGCGGCGAGCAATGCGACGCTCGCCGCCAGCCGCGACGAGGTCCGCGCGATTGCCGGCCGCCGCCTGCCGCAGGTCGATGCCAATGCGCGCGTCGACCAGCAGCAGGTCAACCTCGCCGCGTTCGGCTTTTCCGGCGCCAACCCGCTCGCTCCCGGCGGCAACCCGCAGTTCCATTTGTACACCGTGGGCGGCGGCATCAGCTACGACCTCGACCTGTTCGGCGGTCTGCGCCGCAGCGTCGAACAGAGCGCCGCCCAGGCCGAAGCGCAGCAGCGCCAGACCGAGGCGGCACACCTGACCATCGCAGGGCAGGTGGTCAATCAGGTGCTGACCATCGCCGCGCTGAACGCGCAGATCGCCACCGCCAAAGCGTTGCTCGCCGACGACCAGCGCAACGTCGACCTGACGCAGAAGCGCCGGACCGGCGGCGAGGGCACGTTGGTCGAGGTGCTCAACGCACAGAGCCAATATGCCGCCGACCGCGGCGACCTGCCGCAGCTCGACCAGCAACTGGCGGAGGCGCGACACCTGCTCGCGACCCTTCTCGGCACCACGCCGGACGCACTACCCCCGACGGATATCGCACTCGACCGGCTGACCCTGCCGGCGACGATCCCTGTCGCGCTGCCGTCAGCGCTGGTCCATCGCCGCCCCGACATCCTCCAGGCAGAGGCGCAGCTGCACGCCGCCACCGCCGCGATCGGCGTCGCCACCGCGCGCCTCTATCCCGACATCACGCTGGGCGCGACGCTGACCCAGGGCGCACCGGGGGTCGGCGACCTCGTCAAGAACGCCTTCCGCGGCTACGACCTGTTCGCCGGCCTGACCGCGCCGATCTTTCATGGCGGCACGCTGAAGGCGCAGCGCGCAGCGGCGGTCAACCGCGCCCGCGCCAGCCAGGCGAGCTACGAACAGACCGTGCTGGTCGCGTTCAGCCAAGTCGCCGATCTGCTGTCGGCGCTGCAGAACGACAGACGCTCGGTCGCCGACCAGCAGGCCTCGGTCCAAGTGGCCGAACGCTCGCGCCATCTGTCGCGGCGCAGCTTCGAGGTCGGCAATTCGGGCATCCTGCAAGTGCTGGAGACCGAACGCCTCTACCAGCGTGCCAGCAATGGCCTGGTCGTTGCGCGGACGCAACAGTTCCTCAACGTCGCACGCCTGTATGTGGCAACGGCAGGGGGATGGCTGCCAAGCCAGCCGGTGACGTCGAAACGATAGGTAAATCCTTGTAAGTGCCGCCCTGCGATAACCCAATTGCGGTCATTCACCAGCATTTTCCCCTTCCCAGAAGCGGACGCCCGTTCAGCTCGGCCGTATGAAGCAAATGCAGATGGTGAGTCTGTATCAGATGGCCGGTCATTCCTCACGCAGACAATCTGACGCGGACTTCTGACGCCCCAAAATTTGCGGAAAACCGCGGGCTTCGGGCTGGCGTCACAACCGGACGATTCCGACGCTCGTAGGAAAGGCGAAACGCCGCCAAGCATGCGGATATTATCTGCTATTGATTCTCATTAGGGAAATTTGTAGCTCCCTTCAAAAGAGGGGCTACAATGAGACTGATCGCTTACCTGCTATGCACCGGCACACTGCTCGCTGCGACACCCTGCCTTGCGCAGGAAGTGCCCGCCTCGACGCAGGAAACGCAACCGGACGACATCATCGTCACCGGTGAGAAGTCGAACCGGACGCTTCAGGAAACGACGACCAGCGTCGCGGTCACGACCCCCGAGCGCATCCGGCAGGAGAACATCCTGACGATCCAGGATGTCTACAACCGCACTGCCAACGTCTCGGAAACCTACGGCTCCGCCGGCTTCACCATCCGCGGAATCAACAACAAGGGTGTAGGTGCCGGCGGCGATGCGGACACGGCGACCGTGTATGTGGACGGTGCGCCCATCCCTCGCCAGGCGCTATTCGGGGGACCTACGGATCTCTGGGATATCGATCAGGTCGAAATCCTGCGCGGGCCGCAATCCACTATCCAGGGCTTGAACGCGCTGGCCGGTGCCATCGTGCTGACGACCCGCGATGCGTCCGTGACCGATTACAGTGCGGATGGACGCATCCTGTGGACGGACCGCAACGATCGCACCTTCTCGGCCGCGGCAGGCGGTCCGTTGATCCGCGACGAGCTGGGCATTCGTCTGTCGGCCGAACGCCGCGCGGATCGCGGCATCATCCGCAACGTCGCGCGAGGTGGTTACGATGACAGCCTGCGCACGCTCAACCTGCGCGCTAAGCTCCACTGGACGCCACGGTCGCTGCCCGGGCTCGACGTGAAGGCAAGCTACAATCGCGTCCGGCGCGATGGCGGCTATCTCTACGAATATACCAATCTCACCACGCCGGACTTCTACGGTCATCGCCGCTCGACCAGCGACCAGCCCAACCGCGGCTATATCCGCTCCGACATCGCGGTGCTGAACGTCGGCTATGAGATCGCCCCCCGCCTGCGGTTGTCGAGTGTCACCTCGTTCAATCGTGCCGCGACGTTGGCGCAGACGGACGCGGACGGCACGGCCGCCGACGTCCAGTTCATCAGCAATGACAGTCGTTATCGGACCTGGACGCAGGAGCTTCGCCTCAACTACGATGGCGAGCGGCTGAGTGGCGTGCTGGGTGCCTGGGCCTATCGTCGCTCCGGCGGGCTCGACGCCAACAACCGCCTGAACATCGCGACGCCTGTCACCACGATCGTCGGACTGTTGCAGAGGGGCGGTTTCCCGGCCGCCGCTGCGAGGCAGATCGCAACGGCCTATGCCACCGCGCTGCCGCAGATCCCGGTCCGCTATAGCGCCGATCAGCCCTTGCTGGTGAAGAACGCCGCGCTGTTCGGCGACGGCCGCCTGCGCGTGACCGATCGCCTCTCGCTGCTTGCCGGCTTCCGCTACGATCACGAGGACAACCGCTACGGCGCGGAAACGATCGCGACCTTCAACGGCACATTGCCGAGCCCGGCCGCGTTCGGCGCGGCTGGCACGCCACTCAACCTGGCAGTGAACGCGATCAACCGCGGCGTGCTCGGCCTGGTCGCGCAGGCGGCATCGGCGCGGGCCAGCAACGCCCGCAGCTTCGACGCCTTCCTGCCGAAGGCCGGCCTCAGCATGGAGTGGACGCCTGACCTGACCACCGCCTTCACCGTGCAGCGCGCCTATCGCTCGGGCGGATCCAGCCAGAACCCGGCGCGCGCGACGCTCGTCGCCTATGATCCGGAATATAGCTGGAACTACGAGGGTTCGCTGCGTTCGCGCTGGCTGGACGGCAGGCTGACGGTCAATGCCAACGTCTTCTACGTCGATTGGAAGGACCAGCAGACGACGGCCTTCTTCGGCCTCAACGCTTTCGACTACAATACGGTGAACGCCGGCAAGTCGCACCTCTATGGCGGGGAGTTGGAGGTGCAGGGCCGCCTCAACCGCGTGTTCGACGCTTATGCTTCGGCTGGCTACGTCCGGACCAAGTACGATCGCTTCGATCTGCCAGCCGGTTCGACCAGCACGGTCAACCTGGCCGGATCGCAATTCCCCTATGCGCCTCGCTGGACGCTGGCGGGCGGGATCAACGGCCGCGTCGGTGCCATCGCCGGCAACGTCAACGCCAATTATCGCAGCGCCGTCTTTACCGATGTCGGAACCGCGCAGAACCAAGCACGTGTGTCCGGCCGCACGGTGGTGAATGCGCGGCTCGGCTATGACGCCGGTCGCTGGACGGTGTTCGCCTTCGCCCGGAACTTGCTGGACGAGGATTACCTCCAGTACCGCACCCCTGACGGCCTTCGCGGCATCGTCGGCGACCCACAGACGTTCGGTGCCGGTCTCGAACTGCATCTGTGACAGCCTTGGCCGCGCTCGTCGCCGTTATCGCTGGGCTGGCCGATGCTGCGCTGCTGCGGCGCGCATGGGCGGATCGGCAGCTTGAGCGTGCCAGCCTGATCGTGAGCGGATAGGCGGCGCTCGCCGCCACCGTCGTGCTCGATGCGGCGTGGGCCGGCTGCGGCAAGGCAAGCGCGGTTGCCGTGGCCGGGATCGGTTTGGCTACGCTGATCGACCCGTGTGCCAATGAGACCGACACGCTACAACGTCTCCACGACCTCCACCCACTGGCGGTCGTAGACGCGCTGAAGGACGGGCAGCTGCCCGCAAGTTGTCCAAGAACGGGCTGCCGTGCGTCGATGCCGAGGCTCGGCTGTACTTCCGGGACGTGCTGGATCACGTCCGCAGGGTGGAGACAATGGCGAGCGGCTTGCGCGATCTGCTGTCATCGGTGTTCGAGTTCAGCAACCTTATCGAGCAGCAGCGCACCGGCGCGATCACACGCCAGCTTGCAGCCTGGGCAGCAATCCTGGCCGTGCCGACTGCAATCGCCGGCATCTACGGCATGAACTTCGAGCATATGCCCGAGCTTCGGAGCCCCTACGGTTATCCCATAACCATTGGCGTGATCCTGACGATCTGTTCGGCGCTGTACTGGCGCTTTCGCAAGGCGCGTTGGCTGTAGAGCACGCGTTCGCCGACCCTAATGCGACGAGCCGTTGGCAGGCTTATGCGCTCTATATGCTCTTTCCCGGAATCGATATCGAAATGCTATGCGGGGGTTCGTACCTGAGAAAAGCGGGCGCTGGACGCTCGATTATCGAAGGTTTGAAAGGCGATATGTCGTCCGAACCCAATCCGGAGCCCGACGAACGCGGGACGATCATCTACGTCGGTCAGGACAAGGCGGGCCACTGGCTCGTGCAGGATAGCGGCCGAAAGATGGAGGGCCGATTCGTCTCACGCGGCGCAGCGCTCAGCTTCGCCGAAGCGGAGCGGCAGATCTACCGCGCGAGCCTTGAGATCGTCTCGGCACCGCTGGTTCCGCTCATTTCCTTCGAGCCGGTAATTCCGGCCGAGCACGCGCTGCGCCGCGCCGCCTAAGGATTTCCCATGACATCGAAACTCAAGCCGTTCGTCACGGCTGATCGTCCGTCGTCCACCTCGACGGTTACCCGGTCCATGATCCTCGGCAGCCGTGCCGCACACAATGATGCGCGCTGGACTGAGATCTGCGCCGCGCTTGCTGCTTTGCGCGCGCAGCGGCGCCATTCCGTCCGTATGGTCGACGCCGACTGCGCCTGCGGCACATTGCTGATCAAGGCAGTGCGTCACGCCAGGGCGCTCGGCTTCACGGCGATCGAAGGCCGCGGCATTGATGGCTCGCCCGCGATGATCGGGCGGGCGCGTGTAGCAGCTGCCCGTCTGCATGAACCGGCGATCGGGCTCACCTTTGAGGTCGCGGACATGATCGAAGCGCTGGCCGACGAAGCCGACGTACCGGCAGACATCGTGCTGTGGCATGGCAGCCGCGCAGACGATAATCGACCGGGCTTGCGCGAAAGCCTCGCAAAGGCTGGAGACATCGTCATCGGCGATCGTGATCTCCCGCGTGACCGGGCACGGGCGGCATGACCCGTCGCGATCTGCAATGGAAAGCCGGCGGCTTTGCGCTGCTGGCATCCTCCTGTGGGATGTGCTTCGCGCTCGACGGCTCCCCGGCGATGATCGTCTTCTTTCCGCTCGCGCTGCTCGGCTTGCCGCTGATGATCCACGGCAAGCGGGTCGGTCAGTTGCTCCGCGCCGAGCGGCGCGGGCACAGCCACACCGCCGACGTCGTCCATGCTGCCCGCGTGCGTCGCCGCGGGCAGACCGACGACGGCTTTGGACACTGACACGCAAGGTCCCCTGTCATGCGCTGCTTCGACTATCGTGATGGCGTCCTGTGCGCCGAGGGCGTCCCCCTGCCCGCTATCGCCGATGCAGTCGGCACCCCCGTCCACGTATATTCGGCAAGCGCGCTCCGGCATGCCGCGGAGGCGTTTACCTCTGCCCTGCAAGGTCTACCGACCGCCCGATTCGCCTTTGCGGTGAAGGCCAACCCCAACGGCGCCGTCCTTCGGCTGCTCGCTGACTGCGGCTACGGGGCCGACATCGTATCGGGCGGCGAGCTGCGCCGGGCCTTGGATGCCGGCATCGCGCCAGCGGACGTGGTCTTCTCTGGCGTCGGGAAGACCGATCGAGAACTGATCGACGCACTGAAGGCCGGCATCGGTCAGTTCAACCTGGAGCTGGAGGAAGAGGGTCGCGTTCTGGCGCAGTTGGCGCGGCAACGCGGCATGCGTGCGCCGGCGGTGTTGCGCGTGAACCCCGATGTCGACGGCGGGACGCACGCCAAGATCACGACCGGCAGGCGGACGAGCAAATTCGGCGTCGATATCGCCGGTGCGCTGGACATGTACGACCGGCTAGCGCGACTCGATGGCCTCGATCTGCAAGGGATCGCGCTTCATATCGGCAGTCAGATCGGCCACCTAAATCCGCTGGAGGCCGCTTACCGCCGGATCGGCGCGCTGATTCTCGAACTGCGCGCACGCGGGCACAGGATCACGCGGGTCGATCTGGGGGGTGGGCTCGGCATCGCTTATCGACCCGAGGATGTGATGCCGTCGCTTGCCGATTACGCGTCGATGATTTCGCGGGTGACGCGCGACTGGAACGTCAGCCTCACGTTCGAACCCGGTCGCATCATCACCGGCCTAGCCGGCGTGCTGTTGACGCGGGTGATTTGGGTTAAACCGAGCCCGAGCCGCCCATTCGTCATTGTCGATGCCGCGATGAACGATCTGGCACGTCCCGCGCTCTACGACGCATATCACCGCTTCGCGGCGGTCCGTCCGGATGGGCGGACGATGGTTGCCAACATCGCCGGGCCCATTTGCGAGACCGGTGACATGTTCGGCATCGACCGGACGATCGATCACGTTGAGCGGGGGGATCTGGCAGTCTTCCATGCAACCGGCGCGTACGGAGCAGCTATGGCCTCAAACTATAATTCGCGCCCGGTCAGCCCTCAGGTAATGGTGGATGAAGACAGTTTCGAGCTGGTCGGTGATCGCACCTTTCCTTCTGATCTGCCGACGCAATTGCAGCATCAACAACAAATAGCCCGTCGTTTCGACGGGGCGATTACACAAGCAGCTTTGCGCAGGCATTCAGTCCAAAGTTGGAGAATAGAGGAAAAGATGCCGCAGCCTCACTCCTCCGTAGCCGCTGAGAGATGTTAATACAGACAACGCAAGGGTAGTCTGCCGAGCCATCGACCACGGAGCAATCATTCGGGAATGCGCCGACGGCAATGCGGTTGGGTTGAACCAGTTTCGGCCATTTGGAGCACCTTGCCCGCTCCCCAGCTTCTGCCGTTCGTTCATATCGCAAACGGTCGCTGACCTGCGATCACCTCTACTTAAGTGATGTCCGGCAATGGGGATGGGGGGGGTAAGCGGACGTTCTTTACGGGCTATAGTCCTCGAACTCCCATAGTGACCAGCGGGCAATCTTACCTGCGATCGTAAGCCAGTCGTCGCCCGACACCTGTGAGTTGGCCCCCGAAATGACCTGACAGGGTCTCGCTCTTAGATAAGAGTGAGCCATATGACTGAGCATACGACTAGGCGCTACAATGGCGGCGAGGTCCTCTCCGGGGTTCAGCGCCGGAGGCGCT
>Ga0209816_1000849_pt1 | contig 23266 bp, 36 predicted proteins | sample CoawatmetaG01DNA_FD_187509 | JGI IMG/M metagenome (GOLD analysis project Ga0209816, IMG submission 187509) | Marine microbial communities from the West Antarctic Peninsula - Coastal water metaG017-DNA (SPAdes) (version 2) | ecosystem: Environmental > Aquatic > Marine > Coastal ...
CCTTTTTGCTTATACTGCTTTAGAAGGCTTTTAGTTTTCTTCCAGCCATCTTGCGTGGCCAGATCGAGCATAGCATATCTTACTGCTTTATTTGCTGGCTCTTTGCTAGCAGCCTGCGCTGCGTCTTGTGTGCCCCCGCGACCCGATTTAAAGCTGAGAGCGTCCTGCACCAAATGCTGGGTTTCGTGCAGCATAATTCCCCAAGTTAAATCAGCGTAGAACTGGTCTTTAGTGATCTTTCCTGTCTTATAAAGATCTAATAACTCCTGATCTGCATTCCCAACCTTAGCAAAAGCTAGGTCTTTTATTAATGCTTCTGGCCCCGACTTTTCGCCTTTAGCCCTAATTGCCCCGGGAAAAGTATTTACTTTACTGTATCCGGGGGGAGGAGTGCCGCCATATTTTACGCCGTAATACCCTTCACTTCTGCCCTTAATCTGAGCGGTCTGATCCATTGACCCGGGTGGTAAAGCAGCCTCGAGATCGTCTGCGTTAACGAGTACCTCGGATAAAGTACCCTTATCTTTAGCAGGGGTCTCCGGGTTTGTTTTTGTACGAACAGTCTTAGTGCCTGTTGAAGAAGCGAGGTCTGTTTTGTACTGGCCTTCAACCGCCGTAGACAAAGCTTCAAACTCAGCTTCGCTTATGTCCCCATTGATAAAATCAGTCCGTGCGGCAATGATTTTTTTCATGGCAGCAAGACGCATCTGTTCCGCTACTTCTTTGCCAATTGTTGTGGGGACTTCAACCTCTTCGATTGTGGCCAGCGGTTTTTTAAACTTTTGAAGAAGCTTAATGTTAGTGTCTTTGTCACTGATCTCGTACAGCCACTCATCAGCAAATCTAAACCAGCCCGTATCTTTGTAGATTGCTTCTCGGCCAACTCCGTTAATTTCAGCTGCCTTAGCTCTGTCTAATGCTGCCATATCAGCGTTATTAGAGTTAACATTAAGAAACATACCTGTGGTAAAGGAAGAGTCATCTAGCTCTGGATCAGGAAATGCTTTCTGGGCTGCTTTTGCACCTAAGCCTACGCCCGTAGCTGCCTCAAGCACCTCTAAGAGACTAGCGTCTCCAGCAGCCAGACGGTCAAAAGTATCTATAGTTTCTGTGACTACAGCTTTGCCAAAGTCTTGTACTTGCTGACCAGTTGGTAGGAACGGATCTTGGGCGTAGCCAACTACGGCGTCTTTCGCCGCCCCAGCAGTTTCTATTATTATATCTCTATCTGTGCGCTGATCCGTATCAGGTTCTGATACATAACTTTTTCCAGTCATGCTGTCGCTATAGACAGGGCCAGCAAGGCTCATCGCACTTTTGTAAGGATCATATTCAGAAGTAAGGAAACCTAAAGGCGCACCCAACCCACCAAAACGCAGGCTTGCATCTGACTGCAATTCAGAGGGGGACTTAGGCTGATCAGTAGCCTCGAGGTCATCATCGTCTTTTCCGAAGAACCCTAGAACCCTGTCTAATACGCCCATTATTTAGCCCCTGCTATGCATTCGTCTCGGAGTGTTTTTACTCGGCGTAATTCCTTGATTGCGCCTTGGATCTCGAGCACTCGAAAGTGATCCTTCTCGACCTCAAGAAGCAGCTGATAATGGGAGATACGTGCAGCTGCGTACTCCTGCAGCATCCTCATCATCTCTTTGTTGTTCACCATCAAAAGCAGGGAACGGTAGAAGGATTTATCCATAGATTATTTGAGCTCTTTGTACTTTGGCAGACAGTACGCAACGACCTTGTCTTCTGGGGTCAGGGCGTGAGTTGAAAACCGTTTAGTGATCTCTTTTGCGTAATAATTGCAGTGATCAATATCGGTAAAAATCATCGCGTCCTCGATTAACTCTCGGGATGTGCCGAGATAAATCATCAGGACAAACGTATACATTACATCATCTGTTGGGGCGCTGCTTGGGCAGCTGGGGGTTGCCCTCCATTGTCCCCTCCACCAGCTCCTGTGAAGCCGTCTGCTCCGGGCTCTGGGGCTGCTCCGGGCGCTATATTACCGCCGCCTGTGCCTGTGGGATCATCTGGGCTTGGGGGACCGCCTTCGGGCCCTTGAGGGGCCGGGGGCTGCTGTGGCATGAGCGCTTGTATCTCAGCCATCATCTTAGCTTGCATAACCGCCTCACGTTGGTCGTAAAGGATCTTATCCTCATCGATATCCATTGAAGCTGCTAGCTCTCTAAGAATGTATGAGTAGTTAACAAATGGGGCCATCTGCTGATTACCCGCCATCTGAAGAAACTGCAGCAATCTTTGGCTACGGATCTCATTTCGCATCAGGCTTTCAGTGCCCTGTGCAATCACTTCTAGATCACCCTTCACATACTCTTCATCGAAGTTGAATTGCATGTTGAACGCAAATAGACTTTTGCCCAAAGGTGCTAGTAGGTAATCGTCCACATTACGCACAACGGCCTTAATAGCGCTTTGTGCAGCGCCCATCAGCATAGACATACCAGAGGCGGTCCTACCTACGCCCATGATGCCTGTGGCCCCGTGGCTGTAGCTAGGGATGCCCGTAGCCTCATCAGCCAGCTGGCGAGACTTATCAAACATCATCATTAGCTCTTGAGATACATTTGGAAACTTGGTGCCGAATATGGCTTGGCCCGGGGCACCAGCCTGTCTGCGAAACACTTTTCCGGGGTACACACTTAGGTCTTGCCCGGGAACTAGATTGGTCTCGTCGATCTCTATAAGTAGGTTTCCTGAAAGTGCTCCATTGTCCACCGCCATACGATAGAAACCATTCATGAGCAGTTGTGTGTCGGACATGTTTTCGGCTACGCCGATACCAAAGAAGCTATATGGATTGAGCTCGTAAGGCACCGCCATGAAGGGGATGCGAGCAGGAGTAAACGGATTAAGAACTAGCCGTAGGATCTGCCCATTGCAGACCCATGCATTTATCTGCAGCTCATCCAAATTCTTGAGGGATTTAGGGATATCAATATCTGCTTGCTCTGCAAGCTCCGCATCAATAACGCCCCAGTATTCTAAAACTTCATACCGATCTATAGAGCTGTCCAGATCGCTCTCGTCCAGAGTATCTTCCCAATATTCGCGCACATAATCTGGGCCCATTTCAACGCAAAGCTCAATGCTTTCTTCGCGGAAATGTGGCCGTTTCTTTAGCGCTCTTAGCTGGGTGCGGCTAAGCCTGTGCCGCTGAATAACGTACTCCGCTTCGCTCATGTTACGGCTGGCGGGATCTGGATAGAAATCCCAGATAGAAACGTATTCTACCCGAGGCACTGTCTCGAACAGCGGGTCATACTTGCCCTTCTCATCCCAGCGTGGGAACTCCTTATCTGTTAAGAAAGGGCCCTTAAGAACGCCTGTACCAAACAAGCAAGCCTCGAAGGCTACTGAGCGTAAGTGCTTAGATGCTTCGCTCTCTTCGAGCTGATCGTGCATCTTTTTCTCAAGGAGCTGAGCAGCTCGCTTGGCAGGTTCATAGGTAATAGAGCCCGGGGCTGTCCCGGGGCCAGCTTCTAGCTCTTCCTCATGGGGGCCCAGCGCTTCTTTGTAGACGCCGAGATCTTTAGCTATATCTGGGCGAGCAATTGTGCCGGGTATTTTATAATCTACGCCGACTGTGTCTTTGATCTGTTCCTCAGTGACCCTCCCAGGGTTTATAGAAACAGCATCCGCTACGTTGTTTGGGTTTTTGCGAGCTTGCACACCAATAGGAAAGCGAGCTCCAGCAAACAGCACATCAACAACTTGGGCATAAGCAGCCAGTACTTTTGTCTTTGTGATCTTAACAAAAGCCTTGGACTTTTCTGTGTCGGTGAACTGTACATCTGAGCTATAGATCCCACGGTAGTTTTGGTAGCCAAGCGTCCAACGCTCTTCATCCATTCTACGGTGATCTTTAGCGTCTTTGTAGGCAGAACCTATATAGGAAATAAGCCCACGGTATTCTTGGTTTTCTATCTCAGGATTACCGTCTTCATCCAAGGATACCACCTGATCTGTATCGACCTGATCGTCACTCGGTGAGCTGGTGGGTTTGTCCATAAGGGCCATATTAATATCCAAATACTGAATCTGAGGGGCGGTAGACGGGCTTTGGTACACCTCTGCCCATGTCGAAAGGACTTAGAGATCTAGGGCGGCTCATAATGCCGTAGCGAACACTGTCGTAGGTGTGGTCTGATCTATACCTTGCATCGATGTCATCACTGCCCTTTGGGCAAGACGGGATCACGGGGAGGTCTGCAATAATCTGTCTGCAATTATCAAAGAACACGATACCGGGCATTTCTGTGTCGGGGTCTACTTTAAGCACTTCATGGAAGCGGTTCTTACCAGAGACCCGAGCGCCAGCGGTGCGGTCACTGGGTCTCCATCTACAACCTATCGAGATCATCTCTTCAGCTATCGATGGACCTGATGACCCGCGATTATGCCAACAAGAACTATCCAGAATACCGTAGGCCATCTTCTCGCCATACTCGGCTTCCATCACCGCTTTAGCTAAGTCCTTGCCAGTGTGCTTGGAGAGGTAAAGCTCTCGGTAAACTATGAGCGTCTCAAAGGATGGATCTATCGCAAACCAATGAACTGCGCTGAAACTAGAGTAGCCGTAATCACATGACCTAAATCTGCGCCAATCGTGGGGGATATCAAACGGCTCCACAACGTGAACATTCTGCCGAAACTCTGGGAAAGCAGCTCCATCAGCAACTCCCCAATCCCCTTCAAGAAGTTGTCTGCGCTGGTTCTCTGGGAGAGATAATAGGTTGGCTTCATATTGTCCGCCTTCGACTAAATACGGATTGTCTTGCAAACTGGCCGGGATAAATCGTCTGTAGAAAAGTGGCTGTCCTGCCTTCTCATGCTTGGGCGGGTAAACCAGATCCTTGCCAGTTTCTATGTCAGTGGCAATGTAAGGCTTATTGGCGGGAGCAGGATCAATGAACATCCGCTTAACCCACCCATGTCCGGGGCCACCCGGGTTGGTTGTGGCGCGGATAAATATGGGTAGATCTGGATCCGTAGTCCGTAATCGAGAGCGCATGTAATTAAATACATATGGACTAGGGTGCTGCGTGAGCTCATCGAAAGCTATGTAGCTAAAAGCCTGACCTTGGTAACGCAGAACATCATCATCTCGTTCAAGGTAGGTCATCCACAGTTTAGCTCCGCTTGGGAATACCCACTGTGATTTCTTTTCCATCCACTTAGCCCCGGGATACGCTTGGGGATAAAGCTCTTGGGATTTGTATATAAGCTCTCGTAGCTCGTCATTGGTGCGGCGGAGAATAAGACCACTAAAGTTCTTGTTTCCAAAGTACCTTAAGGGGTCTGCAAGCAGCCCGTAGCTTTTACCTCCCCCGGCGCTTCCTCCATAGAGAACCTCGCGTTCCATAGCGGCAAGGAACTCTGTTTGTGGACCCGCATTAGGTGTAAAAACCACCTCACGCTCACTTGGAGCCGCCTCGAAATCTAGTGTGTCCGAAAGCGTTGGAGGCGCGGGGAGCTCGCTGTGTATCGGCTGTGCGACATCCTCTGGGGACTCTTTTTTTTTGTAGTCTACCCAGTTAGCGAGCTTCTTCTCTTGCATGGTCAGAGTGCGTTTTGCATCTGCAGCCTTGCGTTTAACTTTAGCTTTAGCCTTCTCAGGACCAGTTTTAGGGGCGTACTTCTTGCGCTGCTTACGCTGAGCCTTCTCCCGCACGTTTTTAGGGTCAGTTCCCCGGCGGTCTTTCCAGATCAGGTTAATGCCTTGGTGGCTAATCTTCTGCCCAGTTTTCTCCGATAGGTAGGCAGCGGTCTCTCGCAGAGAGCCCTTAGCGTCTATGAAATCCAATGCCTCTTTAATGAACGGCATAAAGAAAGGATCTGGAATTAAAACCAGAGGGTCATCTTCGGATGGCATGTAGCCGAAGGCTATACGGGCAGTCTTATTAGCCCGGTATTTAATTGGGAAATCAGGATCACTCATCTTGTTTCGGAGGTAAGATAAACAAACCGCCTTCAGCTCCTTTAATCTCCAGCGTCTCTTTCTTCACAACGCCAGCTCGATCTAAGATCTCTTTAGATGCAGCCACTAAGTTACGGGCCCCAAGCACATTAGGATCCTGTAATAGACCAACCATGCTGGCAGCTGCTTTGGGAGCGTTTACCGCCATCATCATAGAGGCGGCAGCAATCACATCGTCCTGTATCGGGCGGATAGCTTCTCTAATACCAGTGGCCTCCGAATACCCAGCCATAGTCATTGCTGTGCGGAGATCTCCATTGGCCTCGCCAGTGAGCTTATCAAGGAATATCTCCTGTCGCTCTGTGAGCGCCTTTTTCTTCTTTTCCATAGGTTACCTTAAATATACAAATATTAAGCCCACAGCCCCGGTCATAACGATCCAAAACAATCGTTCAGCGAAGGCTATGGTTTGACCGCGCTTGATGCTGGTTTGCTCAAGCTGATCCATACGTTGGTCTAATTTATTGAAGGTCTCATCGACACGATCAAGTCGCTTGAAAAGCGATATCATGCGCTCTTCCATCCGAGCCATCTGGACAATTGCTTCGGATAAAGTATCCAACTTGTCCTCCATGCGCTTCAATCGCGCATCAGTCATTTCTTTTTAGCCTTGTTCTTTTTAGAATTTGGCCAGCCAGCTTGCATGTCCTTGTAAGCTTTAGGGGACACTGTGCTTTTCTTTTTTGGCCGTGAAGTCCCAGCTTTTTTACGGGCATTCATATTTTTTACTAGTGACATTACTTCCGCCTCGACTTCTTACCGCTACATTTCCATTTAGCCCTAGATAAGCGTAGTGGGCTATTTGGGTCTTTAGCTGCTTTAGGATGTTTCTTCATCTGCCCGTGTGAACGGGCGCAGTAGCTGTCTCCCCGCTTTGTCCCGGGAGCAATGCTGTAGCCCTTAGCCCCATATCTAACAGTCTTCTTGCGGCCTGTTTTGGGGTTCTTAACAACCTTAGAATACTTCTTAGCAGTAGCCACAATTACACCACCAAGTTAACCATGTTACCGAGGGATACCTTCGGCACTAGGCGGGAAAAGCGGTCATATGTAAGGTCGTATGCTGTCGGCGGTACAACCGCCGGGATAAGGTTCTTATTGTGACCAAGTGCTATAGGGATATTCGCTGGCTGCGTTTGCCGAAATGCTGGTGGGCGGTACATCGAGGATATATTTGTTATGTCAGAAGCCATCCGATATACCTTTCATGATATCCTTGATTGAAATCTTAGCTTTAGCATTCGGTACGTAACGACATTGGAACTGGCGAGGACACTCTGTGTAACTGCGCTGTGCATAGTGATATGCTATTGTTCCGTTAGCCCCTCGATAGATGCAAACCTTGCCATCTATGCCCTCTGTACGCTTCCATAAGCTGCAGGTTACATATTCTGGATTAACCAGAGACCCGATAAGGATAAGCGGTAAAACTGCATTCATAGTGCTAGCATCAGGAGGTACACACCGCCCCCCAGCACACCTAGAATTGCGGTGGATAGGGCTGCTATGGCAGAATTGTTAGCTATCTGCCTCTTAGTCTCGATCCGAGCATGTTCTTGCTGTCTGCGCTCTTCACGCATCTGCTTACGCATATCTGAGAGCTCGGTGTATGTACCATGACCCCATTTCATGTCTAAGAGGAACTTGATCTCTTTTTCCCTACTTAAGAGTGTCTTCTTATGCATTAGGATCTTAATAGACTCAGCGTCTATATTGTCCGTACCTGCAGACATCTTTTCAAGAAACGTAGGCTGTTTTCTTTGGCGCTCAGCTGCATTTACATCTGCACAGGCACCATACCAATCCCCCAAAGTCTTAGAGATGGATTCGACATCCTTGGCAGCGCCAATAACTTTCTTAAAAGTGTTAAATGCCAGCCCAGCTGCAGCCATAGCAGAAAGAGGATCTATCACGATACGCCCTCCCCAGAGCTACGATTAAAGAGCCACTCCATAAGTCGGGAGAGGTAGACAATTCGAATGGCCCCAGCCACCAAATCTAGAGATCATCTGATCCAATTCTTGGGGCACCGTTTCACGGCACTTTTGCTCATTCTCGAAAAGGAGTGTGTTGCGGACCATTGCTTGGCAGCTGTGGACCGACTGCATATTAGTGCAAATTAATATCACCCCGATCCACATTCCATAATTCCTACTCTCTGACGTAGCGAAGAACATAATGTATCTCACCGCGAGATAGGCCTATGTCTCTGAGCTGAGAGTCAGATAAATGCTGGAGCTGCCAATAAGAAGCTCGGCGTAGTTGATAGTTTTCAAAGTTCTTCCATAGGGTGCTTAGAAATTTCCGCATAATAACCTCCTGCGCGTTAAGGTTATTATATCATCTTAATAAACGTCTTACTTATGGTGGTATTTAATACCTGCTATGCCTTTTTAGCAGTCTTCTTTTTAGCCATGCCGCCCATCATCATCTTCGGCGTAGTCTTCTTAGCCATACCGCCGTAGTTCATCTTAGCAGACTTCTTCTTGTCCTTCGGTGGCCGACCAACCTTACTCCCGTAAGTCCCCTTACCTTGTGGCATCTCAAGTTCTCCTAAATACAGTTATCTGGTAAACCTTCATTAACGCTTTTATCCTTGGTATCCTTGGATGCGGAATCATAAGAATAGAAATCCCGGTAGCCGCTGAAGATGGTAGCTTTCTCTCTAGCTTGCTTTGCAGTGATCAAGCCCTCCTCTACGAGGAGATCCCTTACACGCTCTAAAGTTAGATGTTGTCCCGTGGCTTGCTCAATGGCAGCACGGATGTAGATCAAATTGATCATCTAATATCCATTATATCATATATAGGGCTGAAGTCAACAGTTAGGGTATTTACAAAGTGAGCTATTCATGATATAGTGGGAAGTACACTCCCGGGCGGTAATATATAGTATAGCCCTACTTTAAAGCTTACGCTTAAGAGTATGCCGCCTTAAGACGGCTTATATCTTCCCACATAAGCTCTTCAGTGAAGAAGGAGCCCTTGCGCCTAAATGACCCGCCGGGGCATAGGCGCATCAGGGCGTCCCTCGATAGAATACGAATTAATGAATTATCAGCGCAGATCAGCACAAACTGGTCTGCTGTTTTGTTTCTAACACAAAAAACATAGGAATCTTGAATCAATGGCTGAGTCCGGGCTGATTTAACCTCTACAGAGAAATACTGTCCGCCCGGTCCCCGGGCCCAGATGTCCGTACCAAAGCGGTCCACAATGGAGCACGGCATACCGCATCTTTCGAAGTAGTAGCTCGCCAGTATCTCCCCCGCCCGACCACTAGAGCGGTTCGTTGCGCGGCCAGAGGCCTCGGCCAAGTGATCAGGGAAGGCTATCAATCATCCATGTCCACATCGAGCAAGTCATTCACATCAACATTAAACATATCATCCACTAAATTCGCATCCTCAAGACGGTTCGCGCAATCACGCACCCGCTCAGAATGCCGATTGAGCTCATGAGCCACGCAATACAAATTCTGATAGTCCTCAGAGTACTTCCCGAGCTCAATAGTCTCATCAACCATGCTCTCAAAACGGTACTGCTCATGTATCGGATCATCATCCCCCAATGGATGGATCAAACAATCAACCACTAAGCCCGTATCGGGATCAAAACTGAGCGAATTGGATACATCAACCTGATTAGCTATCTCAATCTTGCGAGATTCCATAGGTATACTCTTCTTATAGCAAAACTACCTTAACATATACATTAGTATATACCTTAAGTCAATGCTTTAGGGTGTATATTTACAGCAATACCGCCGAATATCCGGGCCTCATAAAAATAATCATGACAGAGGGGGATCTGTGGACGAGGTTTACAGGTGGGGTTTCCTAAAATTGGGTAGGAGTTGTATACGCTACCGGGGGAGGGGGGGGTGGCGCTCGCCCGGGTCGAAATTTCGCCGGGATCTGCGAAAACTGCTCGATTTAGGCCCCAAATAGCCCGATTTTACAGTTAAAAGCTCGATATTCTATACATCGCCCGGGCAGCTGGACCGATAAACTAAGCAAAACAATAGATTGCGAGCAGCTGGCTAATAACCTTGTAGTAATAGGGCCCCAGATCCACCGGGAATAAATAAAAATACAGATCCGAGCAGCTGCCGGGAGCATAATGACGGAATCAAAAGCCCGGGCGCAGGGGTCCAGCTGGTGCATCTATAGCGCTGCCGGGAGCTCTGGATCTGTGCAGCTGCTTACATCGAGCTAGGCCCGGGAGCTCTGGATCCGGGCGATTGCTCTTTATCCACAAGCCTCGAGTCTACTTAAGGTATTTTTGCCTATCTGATTTAATTGGATATTGTGAGTCCCTGGTCAACTTTTGCACTCGCTTAAAAAGTGTTGCCATAAATAACCACCAGGAATCTAGATTCAGCGCTCGAGCTGCTCAGCTGGCTAGTATGCTCGAGCTGGCAGGTAATCCCCCGGGATCCGCTGGCCAGCTGCTCGAGAGCGCCTATTACCGGGCTTGGATCTAAGCAAAAGCGCCCGGAAAGTTAATCCCGAGCGCTCTTTCTGAATCAATCGTTGTGCAGCTGCTGGCTACATCTCGCCCCAACCAGCGCTTGCGAGCGCTGCATTATCTGCTCGGATATTATCCTCGAGCTGCTCAATATCTCGCATTGCTACCGGGCTGCTGCTGCATGTGTCACAGATAGCCCGGTCGCCGTGCGGATCCGTGCGGCCACACTGAACGAAATATTCTGTATAAGAATATCCCCGGGGGATCCAATAACTTACTTTGTTGCTGCAGCTGCTCATGCTGTAAGCTCCGCTCTTTTAGTAACATCAAAAGTTATTTTCAAAACGTCACACGCCAGAACACCAAAAATGTAGGCGTCATGATATTTCAGAAAATACGGTTCATCGCTGCAATCTATTGCATGGCAGCTGCCATAATATTTTAGCATGTTAGCCTCGAAGGCGTCGAGCTGGCGACAATCTCGAATAGATAGCCCGGAGATATCCCCATTGATTAACGAGCTAGCCCAGTGCGCCGGGAGCTCGAAGATTTCCAGATCTAAGGGCATATCAGCCTCCCAACATTGTCTACGTTTGGCAGCTCGAACAATTGGTCCGCCAGCTGCTCAGCAGCTGCGCTAATATCCTCGAGCGTTGCTATGGTATCCAGATCTAGATCCGGGTTTTCCTCATCCTGCATTAGATCCGTGCTAAGTTCCTCGATAGCTGCTCGAGCATTATCTATAGCCAGATAGATTTTATATATCCCGGCAGCTGTATTTATCGCCCGGCATTCCGATTGATATACCGGGTGAAATAGCGGATTGATCTCTTGCCCGGGCTTGTAGTTTTTCCAAGCGCTAGCCCGGAACCGTTTTTCTTCGTCAGCTGTTAAGATCTTAAAACCCCCAACAGCTGCATGATTTGCGGTTATCTGTGCATCGGTCATGCTGCAATACTCCCATTTTCCCGGGCTTGGTCCGTATACTCTGAGATAGTCATATTTGCTTCAAAGTGAATATCTCGCTCTATTCCCGTATTTCCCCAACCCGGGATCTTAAGCGCTGCCAGCTCATCTATCGACACATAGCCGAGCTCTGGTGATCCCATGCCCATGTCGCAAAGCCCGAAAGCATTGTTTGTGCCGGGCTCTATTTCTGTAAGCAACCACGTTTGGGATCCGCAAGGGTTAAAGAGCTTTACCACTGGCCGGGGGTCAAAATTGCGCTCGCTGGTTTCTGCTGCTTGCGTCTCGAGGTGATTAGCCTCGAGCTGCTTTCTGTTTTTTGTGCTGATTAAAATCATTGGTCGTTCTCCGTTTTGAGGGTTCAGGCTGGTAAAATCTCATAGGTCCAAGTGAACGGAATAATTAAATCCGCGTCCCTAATAGCTGACCGGGCGTCCCTAGTGCTTTGAAAGCTGGTCCACTCGGCGCACTGCTCGCCGTTGATATCGGTAAAAATCACTTTAAACATTTTGGTCGTTCTCCGTTTTGCCGGGATCTGCCCCGATAAGTTAATTGTTAAGGTAATAATTAAATTTAAGCAAATAAAAAAGAGCGCCCCTTATTGGACGCTCTATTCTTTCTTATCCTAGGTCTAGTGCATAACCGTAAAGCATCGCCAGATAGAGCAGCATACAGATAGCTATCACTGCCAAAACATCCTCGATTATTTTAAGCATAGGCAGCGGCCACGTCCCAGAACTCCCGGTTAACTTTCACGCTTTTCGGAACGCTGGTTAACCCTGTCGCTTTGCGAGTCGTGCCGGTCGGGCGCAAATTGCTAACGCTCTGTATCTCCGTTTTGCCCCGGATTAGCCCCTCTTGCACTCTGTTGAATACGTGCCAAAGGCTAGCGGTTTCTTTTGCTAGTGACCTTTCACCCGTGCGCTTACTGCTTAACAGGTCCGAAATAGTCTGATCCGTGTAATATGATCCCCGGGCTAGCTCTATCTCATCCCCGCCCTTGGAATCTATTGCTGCTATTTTGGCCTTCCAAGCTCTGAACTGCTCTTTTTCCCAATTGGCCCAACGCAAGCTTGCACCTTGCTCGGCTATCTCGAGCCCGGTCTGGCCGTCGATTAACGTGCTTTTCATTTTATCAACCAAGCCAAGCATTGTTGGTAATCTGGCCACCATATCGCGCAATTGATCCTCAAAGCTCATGACGTTTTTGATATTGTGATACACCCGGCTCTGGAATCCATCGCCAGCGACTAAACCATTCGAGCATATCCCCCTAAAATATCCCGCGAAGCATTTTAAAGCGCTCGATCTATCGGAGCTGTTGTAGATCACAATTTCTGGCCGTCCATCTGTGGGCTGCAATAGATCCTTTTCGTGGGCAAATGCTAAAAGGTGCGTTTGGTGGCCGATTTTATGGTTTTTCCGGGCGCTGGTTTGCGCTGCTTGTACTGGCAAATATCCGTAATCTTTTAGAACCGGGAGCAGGTCTATAGTTCTCAGATGACCATAATTTTTGGAAACGCCTTCGATTGGCAATTGTGTAAATGCAGCGGATGCTTTTGAATGAATAGCCGACAAAGGCAGCTCGCTAGCGGATGCACTCCGCGAATAGATAAGATCTGGCATATTGGTCGTTCTCCGTACTGATTAAAGTTAAAGATAAGAGCATTGATTCCGCTCTTAATGTTTTTGTTAAGGTTACATTGCGAGCGTTGCAAGCGTAATATTAAAATGGTATTGATTGCGCTATGGTGTACCAGAACGCAAAAAAACCTACGAGCATATAAAAATAGCTCACAGTGTGATCACTTCGCTTTCGGTTTCTATCCACACTTTAGCTCCGCACGGCAGCGGATCCCGGGGGCGATAGACTACAGTGCAAGGCCCGGACACATGAGCTTCGAAAGCTTTGCGGTTTTGTTTGTAGTCTTTCACAGTTAGGGGAGCGTCATGCGCTGGCTTATTCTTATTTCCCCGAATGATATGTTGGTTAACGTGGATTCTAGTTTTCATCGTCTGCTCCGCTCTTTACGTGCTCAACCCACAGATCAGCTAGCTTTGCCATTCGCTCGAGCTCTTTTCTCATATCTTCGCGGTTGCCGGGGTCGTTTGTATGCAGGAATGCATCGAGCAAAAACGGGGTTATCGCTGCCCAGCTCGGGGTCATATCAATCGTTCTTTTCATGCTGCCATCCTTTCGAGCTCTGGATTGTCTACTATGAAGTTGGTTTTCATGGTCTGGATCCGTTTGGGGCCTTTAAGCTTAAGCCCCAAGACAACAGCGCCAGCGTTAAAGTTAACAATGTCAGATTTATCGCCGTCTATTACCGGGCGGTCTAAAAATCGCTCTGGTAATCCCCCCCGGAATACAACGGCAATTGGCGCATTAGTCTTAAGCGCCATTGCTACACTGTTTTGATATTTGGGCTCCGCTGAATAGCTAAACATCAATTTATAATTGTCTGGCGTCCTGCCGAGTCGAGCTGCTAATTTTGTATAGTCATACAGAACTATATTCGGGTGGTTTTGTGGGATCCCATGCTTTTCGTATGGAATATCTGAGATTGTGTTTAATCGAGCCAGCGGTGTTTTGCCTTGGCGAGCGCAGGAACGCTCGAAAGCAAAAAGCTGGTCATTAAGTAACTCGAAAAACCGCTCCGGGTCACTATGATAAAGATCAGTTTTAGACTGGCGAGCGTTAACAACGCTTTGCATGCATCCCCGGCCAGCTGATTTAAGACAAGCGTCCATACAATTAGCTAGGGCGCTGCCCGGGCAAGTTAAGATATCGGGATACAATGAAAGGCTAGCGATTCGGTACTCCGTACCGCTAGCGCTCTTTCTAATTTTCGTGTTTGATTCATTGGTGTTTAGAAGCTGCATTTTTGGTCGTTCTCCGTGTTAGATTTGAGAGAGCTTGCGAGACTCTAATGGTATTTTGATACATTAGCTAAGCAGAGTCAAAGGATTAAATATTACTTTTTCAGTTCGGATTTTGAGAATAAATGATAGTATCATTATTGTACAAATTTAGGATAAAGTCTTCCAGACCATTGTATATATAGCGTTTATATTGGTTAAGACGTGTGTGAAGAAAAAACCCCCCCCAGCTGGAGACTGGGAGGGCAAGTAGGGGAGGAGTAGTAATATACCCGCTAGGGTACATAACAACTACCTTAATAATACATACTATACAAGACGTGCGCGAAAATAATTATGACTACACGCTTGTTTTGATAGCGGTAACATTGTACGTAATAGGTCTGTAAGTATTGAGAGGGTTATTCTGTTGACTACTGTACTGTTTAGAACGAAGGCGGATGCCATAAACTTCCTAGAAGATCCATTTAAGACACTTGAAGCAGCCAATGCATTGTATGAGATGAAGGATGATCCAAATCCGACTATTCATATTGATGAACTAGCCAGCGAGGATGACCCTCCTGATTAAGATCATTAAAATAGTAAAATTAGGGGCCCTTTGGGGCCCTTTTTTATTGCTTTGTATGTATTTTACTTGGGGCCAGCCGCCCTTTGGGGGCGGAGGGCCTAAGAGATAGTCTATATAGGTATAGCTCGGGGCTAAAGACCCTCGCAGGGTACTACCCTTAGATACATTTGTAAATCCCTTAGTGAATTTTATTTTTTATTTGACATCCGACTCAGGTAGCTACTAATGTAAGAGTATACGACCAAGAGGAGATAAAAATATGCCAAAAATTAAGCCTGTAATACGTGAGCGGCGAGATGGGACATTTGGATACATCATTCAAATAAAGCCTGATATCCAGAAAGCTACAGGGCTAAGCACATCGACATTTAATACTGAAAAGGATGCTCTGACGTTTGCTGATGAGGTTGAAAGACGCAAAACATCTGTTTATAAGCAATCGTTTAGCACCGTTTCAGCAGAAACTGTAGATGATCTGTTCAGGTGGTACACCACTACCCAAGAATTTAGGACAATTAAGGAAAACAGTAAGACCAGTTACTTAGGGCAGATGAAAAAGTCATCTGAAAGCAGACATCTCCCTGACGGTAGTAAATTCGGTGATATGGCAATAGCTAATGTAAGTCGTAAGTCTGCTAGGGCATTTATTAATCACTTTGCTGCGACTGATGATAGTAATAGTGCCTACACATTAACTAAAATACTGCGTTTAATCTGGAATGTGGCTCTGCAGGACGAGGATGACACTTGTGGTGTGGAACTCAACCCTTGGACGAACCAACGAGTGGCAAAACCAAAGCCCCGCAAGGCTGCATGGACCGAGCGTCAGTTGTTAGACTTTGTAAAACACGCAGACAATACGTTTAACTACACATTTGGCTCGATGGCTTTGTTTTGCTTCCGCCTGTGCCAGAGGCCGGGGGATATACGCCAGCTCAAATGGGACAACATCAATGATAACCATTTACGGGTAGATACCGAGGGCCTGATTAATCTTGATTTTACCCAAGAGAAAACTGGGGCAGAATGCTGGTTCGAGCTGCCTAGAGAGCTGCGTGAGCGCATCAAATGGCACCGCGAGGTGCATGAGATTGCTAAAAGGATACGTCCACCTAGCGTGACTGATTTTATATTTTTGGGCGACAAATTCCTGCAGCCACACGACAGGTATTACTACCATGATGCTCGCAAGGTGATGGACGAGGTAGGGCTTCCGCAATCTATTCGCTTTGGGGATTTTAGACGCAGCGGGATTAGTTACATGGCTGATCGAGACGCTACTGAAGATCAAATGATGGCGGTCACTGGCCACATGACCCGAGAGGGTCTTTCCCCGTACCTACACCGCTCTAAAAAACGAGCCAATCAAATACTTAACAGGGTGTACGGCGATTAATACCCTAAAGGAGAACGACCAATGACCACCGAACAATATAATGAGTGGAAGATAAACAAAATGGCAGGTTTAATTGCAAAACGTGACGAGCAGTTGTCACTAGATATGCTGGCCTTTGAGAGGCTCCAGCACAAGACTAGGGACCGTAACAACAAGCCCCTCAGAGGCCCTTTACCGTGCGATATAAAGGACGGCCCTAAATCCCCGCTGGGTAACTTTGCGAGGAACATCCTTGAGATACTCAATGTTGCGCCCCGCAACGCGAAAGAGATTGCCGGGGAGCTGCAGTGCCATCACAGGGCATCTTCATCGATGCTATCGGCTCTCGCAAACAAATCTCTGGCTTTTAAAGTCGGTGAGAAACCAGCTGAGGGATACGCGATAACGCAGGTTGGAAAGGAAGCATTAGCAGCATGAGTAAGCAGCGCAAAAGCAGGGCAATCAATCGTGAACAGTGGTCTGTGGGCCATGTTACATTCGAGCTGTCTGAGGATCCGCATCGAGGTGGGGCTACCTTTGCACTGATAGCTGGAGAGGCCCCTACAGGGCCTCGCAAGCCGCTATTTACCGGGTCTGTACAGGAAGGCATGGGAGAGCAGCTGCGCTGCCTTTCACTGCGCTTTGATGTGATGGAGCAGAGGAAGAGAGCAGATGACTCACAAGGATAAATACTACCAACTTGAGATCGATAAGCTGCACGAAGATATTGAGTGTCTTAAAGCCAGTGAGGCTCATTGGGAGAAAAAAGCAAAGGCGCTTGATATTGAATTGACCAAAGCGCTAGCGGAAGTAAAACTGTGGATGGGGACCGGGGTATGACGATCAAGTGCGGTACATGCCCAGCTGCAGCTGTAATACGTGAGCCTGACGGTACATACACATGCGGTGTGTGTGCAATGAACAGGATAAAAGAGGGAAAAGGAGTAACATTTGATGAAACGCTTAACAGTATATACAAACAAACTGGTGTCTCTCGGCGAGACTTACGTTGGTCGGATCGACAAGGACAGTTATAAAACGTCCACTAAGCCGACCACTTTTTTTACAGGGGAAATCGGTAACTATAATGTACCGCATGTGATCGACGCACCCTTGTATATCGGTGGCCCAGCTGATTGGGAAATCAACCCTGATTTCACTGCAGAAGTTGCTGCTATTGTTGAAGGAGCAAGCTGATGACTGATATAAATGGTAAAATTAGGATATTTTTAAGCCAGAAACAGCTTAGTGATTACGATCTGCACGAACAAGGCGCAATAAAAGCAACTAATCAAAGCGAGAGCGGTGATTGCGAACTGGGATACCCAGAGGATTGGTTGGGTGATGAACATGTCTGGGTTGATGCAGCAAAGCAATTAGGAAGTCTTGCGCTGGAATTTGGAGACATGTGTGGTGTTAATGGATACGAAGACGCAGCGGCGTATCTGGGGGAAATGGACTATATTATTGAGTCGGTGAGTAAATTTATGGATACAACAAGAGGACACTCACCATCTTTAACATCGTTGATGGATGAGGTTTTCCCCACCCGCTCAGAGGCCAAGCAGCGAATTGAAGATTTAGATCAATCTGTCAGTTTTAAAAGTAGCTTATTTGTTCAAGCGAGGGGCTATCGTTTAATGTGTGAGGGAGCAAGCTGATGATTAAATCACGCTTGGAACACGGCTCAGCTTGCGACTTCATATCGCTAAACGATGCCGAGGCTGAACTGTATCATGGCGCTGGCTATGCGATTGCTCACGTTGACCATGACCAAATCACCAAGCTGGTCTATCTAAACCAGTTTGAATATCAGAATGAGGAACAAAACTCCAAAGCCGCGATAGATGACGCCATGAAGCACGGCAATGCATATTTCGGCATGGCGTCAGGTTACACGTTTTGCGATGGGCGAAAGATGACCCTAGATGATCCGACATTATTTGCACGGATTATGCGCTTATCTGTTGAAGAGGAGGTTTAGGTATGACTGATCTTACAAGATCTAACAGTGCAGCGACGCCCATCTTTAGGAGAGATACAATGAACATTTCAGAAATTAACGACATCGCAGGCCGCTTTGATATTAGCGACTCAGAGGCAAAGCGCATTGCGGCAAACGCCAACAATGAAGCCGAGTTCATTAAGATTTGGGAAAACGACAATTGGTGGACTGACGGCAACACGTATACAACCTTGCAAGACGAATCAAAGCAGCCTTAAGGTAACACTATGCTTATAGCTAAAAACTCACCTAAAGTAGTAAGCATGTACAGAAATGTACAATGTACTGGTACATGAGATGGCAGCTTATTCTCATGTACCGGGTCGTAACCCATTGATATTAAACACTTGGTTGCGGGAGTAGGATTTGAACCTACGACCTTCAGGTACTTGATTTATCGTTTGTCATCAATGGCTTAGACTCAAAAACAGGGCGTGTTATGGTACTATTGCCATTGTAGAGGTAGCAAGGGAGGTAAAGTAACTACATGTATAGCTACCGTGATCAACTTAGCCTCTTGGAGCCAATAGAGCTCCGAGAAAACGAGACAAAACGCATTGACTGCCCCTTTTGTGGGGGCAGCAAGACCTTCTCTATTACTAGAACTGACGGTAAGCGCCTCTGGGGCTGCTTCAGAGCCAGCTGTGGCGTCAAAGGTATCAAGTCTGTAGGTTATTCAACAAATGCCATTAAAGCTAAGCTCGGGGGAGATAAGATGACTTCGATAGGACAAAAAAGCAGAGATTTACCAAAGGTATTATCAGCGCCGGGCAGCCACCCGGCAGTAATCCAATATTTAAAAGACAGCCATTGTTATGAGGCTCATGAAAGTGGGCTAGTACATATTCGATATGCCCCGGCAGTTGACCGGGTTTTATTCTCCCTACCTAATGATAAATTCGCTGCTGTAGGCAGGGCCTTGGGCCCTGACAAGCCGAAGTGGCTAGAGTACGGCATTATGGACAAGCCCTCCATTGTGGGTAAGGGCAGTATCGCTGTGGTTGTAGAGGACATAGCTTCTGCCTGTTCGGTAAGTAGGTTGCCATTTTGTTCTGGTTGCGCTTTACTTGGAACTAGTTTAGCGCCGTTAACAGTACATCAGTTAGCGCAATACGAGGAAGTTGTAGTGGCACTAGATCAGGACGCATCAAGAAAGAGTGTTGATTTGGCAAGCCAGCTAGAATCAAGAGTGAAGACTAGGGTGCGTTATTTATCTGAAGATCTGAAGTATCTTAATGAAGAACAGATCAAGGCAGCGTTGGCTGTGTAATGAATCGGCTCTCGTAACGATACAGACGAGAGTTCGGGGGGACAAAGTATGCAAAGGTCCAACGATATAAAAGCAATATCGGGTTGCGTGGGGACATCCCTTTTCCCGTTGGAGAAACGAAACGTAGTTTATACGTTGTGTGGTGGGCGGTCAGGATCAAGCGCTAATAAACAGATACAGCAGATGCTCGCATCTGCCACGCTTAGCACACCCTCTGTAGCAGCATCGGGCGCAACAACTGTCTGGGCCAATGGACCCATAGCTCCACCCACTCCAATGTATTTGTAATATTAATCCCGCTACTATAAGCGGTAAAATTAATGGCGATAGTTATCGCAAAAATACAGGAATAAAAAATTGAAAGCTCGAGGATTAATCTTGGTAGATTATGATCTACCCAATGGATTTATGGACGCCGCCGAAGAACAAAAACGATTGCAAAATGCAATGGAAGAGCTTGTTCGTGGCAATAACAAAGTAACGTACTTCCAATGCGACATCAAAGAAAGGCGCGGGGATCAACGTCCTGACTTGCGGAAGCTCAAGATCCGCACCTCCTAAATAAGCTAACAACTAAAATAAAAAGCCCTCGCACTCCAGCGGGGGCTTTTTGATTCAGCCTCACTGTGTTAAGAAAGCTACCTTAGTAGCTCACACTGTAGGGGTAAAAGCTTGGATTTATCGATTGTAAGGAGCTTGTGTAACCATGAATTTTACATGGAGAACGCAAGTAAGCTCAACGAATCTCTTTTCGGAGATGAACTGAAAACGCTCTATCGCATACTGAAAAAAGCGCATGAGAAATACGAAACAAATATAACCACAGCTGAACTGATCATGTTGTGGAAAGTGCAGCACCCAGTTGCCACTCGAGCTTTTACTGAAGAAGCCGAGAACTTGATCCGCTCAATCAGCTACGCTGATGAGCTCAATCCAGCAATGGTAGCTGATACTATCAAGCTGTTGCACATGCGAGATTTGGGTAAGAAGATTGCAAACAAAGGGCTTGAGATTGCCGAAGGCAATTCTAGCGCATTGTCTGAGGTATTGGATTTAGCCGAGCTTGGCCTAGAGGGATATTACGAGGACGAGTTTGGTCCTAAACAATCGTTGCTAGTTGATGACGTATTTGATGATGATTTAATCAACGGTACTTTCCCCTTCAATATAAGTTCCTTGGCCAAACATTTACCCGGTGTGGGCCGACAAGAGTTTGGCATCGTGTTCGCGGTGCCCGAATGTGGTAAGACTTCCTTTGTTGTGTCACTTTCAGTAGGCCCCGGTGGATTTGTTGATAAGGGCCATAAAGTTTTAGTTTTAGGAAACGAAGAGGCTGTGAAACGGACGGTAAGACGCGCGTATCAAAGTGCTTTAGGCTGGACTAAAGAAAAAGTTGAATCGGATAGGAGAGCTGCAGAGGTTGCCTTTTTAGAACAGACCGGGGGCCTCTTTGAGGCCCGACAAGCGCAAGACTGGGATCTCACCATGATCGAGCGCTACATCAAAAAAGAGAAACCTGCCGTGGTCTGGGTGGATCAGGCAGACAAGGTTCAGATCGGCGGTACGTTTGCTGCTTCACATGAGCGCCTTAAAGAGCTCTATCGCAGATTGAGAGAGACAGCAAAGCGCTACGATTGTGCTTTAATAGGCGTCTCGCAAGCATCAAATTCAGCCACAAATGTAAGCTATCTCGACTACACCCACATGGAGGGCTCCAAGATTGGTAAGGCAGCGGAAGCTGACTTCATCATTGGTATCTCTAAATCAGGCACTCCGCTCGATCCTATGCGGACACTCACTGTTTCCAAGAACAAGCTGACCGGGTGGCATGGACAAGTTGTCTGCAGCCTCGATGCTGATATAGCGAGGTATGAGGCATGATTGTATGTGTGCTAGATTTAGAAACCACGGTATCACAGCTAGGTGAAATCATGGACCCCTCTGCCATGCATGAGGAGAATGCTTGTGTGATGGCTGCGTGGCTTATGATTGAGGATGGTAAAACCCTCGGGCCTGTTAAAACCAGCGTCTGGTATCACAATGACCAGCCTCATCCAGATAGCCGACAGCCTTTCCAAAATGATTTACTGAGGGCTGATTTAGTTGTGTGCCACAATACAAAATTTGATGTGACTTGGTTGGTTGAGATGGACTTTGTGCTTCCAGCAAAACTGCATTGCACAATGATAGGAGAGTATATTTTTGCGCGGGGCATACAGCAAAGCAAAAGCCTCAAAGCTACAGCTGAGCGGCGTGATGTCACTAGGAAAAAATCTGAGCTTATCGATGAGATGTTCGCGCAGGGCGTAGGTTTTGAGCGGATGCCCTTAGAAATAGTTTTGGAGTATGCAGCGGCGGATGTCATCAGTTGCGCTGAAATATATCTAGCCCAAATTGCAGACCTCAAAGAAGAGCACAACAGTGGGCTGTGGCCCACCTTTGAGCTGATGAACGAAATGACTTGGTTTCTTATTGAGATCGAACGTAACGGTATTTGTATCGACCTGGACTCGCTCTCGCAAGTGCGTGTTTTATTTGAGAATGAGCGAGAAGAAATCAAAAATGAGCTAGAAAAAGAGACCATCGAGGTGATGGGGGACACAGTCACTAATCTCTCTTCGGGGCAGGATATGACCCGGTTAATCTATGGGTACGAGTTCAAAAGTGACTACAATAAGAAAGCTTTCATCAAGGCGTTCAACATTGGTCTAGGCCCAGATGGCCGTCCCACATATCCTCCCCGGATGTCTGACAGCGAGTGGGTCTTTCACGTCAAAAGCAATATGAAGCTAGCTTACAGGACTATAGCAGAGCGTTGTGATCTATGCTCTGGATCAGGCAAGCAGCACAAAGTCACTAAGAAGGGAGATCCATACAAGCGCCAGCCAGCATGTAAGATGTGCGAGGGCTCTGGGGCGGTCTACAGACCGACCACAAAAAAGGCGGGTCTGGGGCTGATCCCCGAGGGTCCAGCTGATGCTACGGCTAATGGGTTCAGGGGCGATAAAATGACTATTCAGCGTTTGCTGGTACAAGCTGAGCGTAAGAATAACACTCGAGCGATTAACTTCCTGACCAAATACTCCCGGCTAAACGCCCTCAATACTTATCTCAATTCGTTTGTGAAGGGCATCGCTAATCATACTCGGCCAAGCGGTCTGCTCCATGCGAACTTCAACCAGACCACCACTGCTACTGGTCGGCTGAGCTCTAGTAGGCCCAACTTTCAAAACCAGCCCAAGGGCGGTAAATTTCCAGTTCGCAAGGCTGTGGTTAGTCGGTTTGAAGGCGGCACTCTTGGAGAGATTGACTACTCACAATTAGAATTTCGCGTGGCAGGGATCCTGTCAGGGGATAAGCAGATCTTAGACGATGTTTTAAGCGGCAAAGACATACACACCCAAACCGCTATGATTATTAATCAATGCAGTGCTGATAAAGTTACTAAAAAGCTTCGTTCACAGGCAAAGAGTCTGACGTTTAGTCCCCTGTATGGCGGGATGGGTATGTCTGAGCCACCCCACGTACAGGAATACTTCAAAACATACTTTGACATCTATTCTGGGCTTAAGGCTTGGCATAAGAAGCTCATGGATGGCGTTATCGAGGATGGCTTAGTTCGCATCCCATGCGGACGCGAGTTTAGCTTTCCAAACGCAGTCAGATTTAGAAATGGCCGTGTATCTGGGGCCACCCAGATTGTTAACTTCCCCGTCCAAAGCCATGC
>Ga0209816_1000850_pt1 | contig 23249 bp, 21 predicted proteins | sample CoawatmetaG01DNA_FD_187509 | JGI IMG/M metagenome (GOLD analysis project Ga0209816, IMG submission 187509) | Marine microbial communities from the West Antarctic Peninsula - Coastal water metaG017-DNA (SPAdes) (version 2) | ecosystem: Environmental > Aquatic > Marine > Coastal ...
TAGCAGATGAGCTAATTGAGCTATGAGGAAAATATGTGTAATCACTGGAACTCGCGCTGATTATGGCCTTTTAAAATGGGTGATGGAAGGAATTAAAAATGATTCCAAGCTCGAATTGCTAGTTGTTGTAACTGGATCGCATCTGTCGTCCATTTTTGGTAACACCTTCAAATTGATTGAGTCAGATGGTTTTAAAATTGACTATAAAGTTGATATTTTGAGTGGCTTTGATACGCCTCAAGCAATTACTAAAGCTATGGGTGAAGGGTTAATTGGGTTTGCGGATGCTTTAAAGGAGCTTAAACCAGATTTAATTGTGGTTTTGGGTGATCGTTTTGAGATTTTTTCAGCTGTATCTGCTGCCCTTGTTGCAAAAATTCCAGTGGCTCACATACATGGCGGTGAGAGTACAGAGGGAGCATTTGATGAAGCAATGCGTCATTCAATAACAAAGATGTCTCATTTACATTTTGTTGCAGCGGAGCCATATTTTCAGCGTGTTGTTCAATTGGGTGAAATGCCTGATTCAGTATTTTTAGTTGGTGGCTTAGGTATCGATAATATTAATCGTTTACAGCTTTTAGAAAAAGAAGAATTGGAATTTTTTTTAAAGTTTAAATTAGGATTAAAAAATTTATTAATTACCTTTCATCCCGTTACTCTAGAAAATACTTCATCTGAGCTTCAATTTAAAGAATTATTAAAAGCTTTGTTAGAATTAAAAGATACAAAGCTAATATTTACACTTCCAAATGCTGATACTGATAGTAATATAATTATTGAATTAATTAAGGAATTTACTTCTGATCATTCCAATGCATATTTTTTTAAATCATTAGGACAATTACGATATCTTTCATGCATTAATCATATTGATGGAGTAGTGGGAAATTCTTCAAGTGGATTAATAGAAGTTCCAAGTTTTAAAAAAGGCACAATAAACATTGGGGATAGACAACGTGGACGTTTGCAGGCTAATAGCATTATAAATTGTAAGCCAAACCATAAAAGTATTTCTTCTGCTATCGATAAACTTTACTCAGATCATTTCCAGTCTTCTCTTAAGGAAGTAGTTAATCCTTATGGAGTTGGAGGTGCAAGTGAAAAAGTTGTTGAAGTAATAAAAAAATATCCATTAGAGAATATTGTTAAAAAAACATTTTATAATTTACCTTCTTTTAAGGAATCTAAATAAATGAGTGAATCTGAAAACCTATGGCGAAAAGTAATAATGCCAGTTAATAGCAATTTAGCAGAAGTTGTTCAAAATCTCGAGGAGTACACACTTAAGATAGTCTTAATAGTAAATAAGTTAGGTGTGCTAATAGGGACAATTTGCGATGGTGATATTCGCCGAGGCTTGCTTAGAGGGCTGGATATGGAAAGTGGAATTGATACTGTAATTCAGTATGATGCACTTTTAGTTCCACCTGATATGGAACGACAACTAGTAATGCAGTTGATGGAAGCTAATAAAATAAAACAAGTGCCTATTGTTGATGAAAAGCATCAAATTCTTGGTTTACATCTATGGGATGATATATCTATTGCGCCTGCTCGACCTAATCTAATGGTGATAATGGCTGGAGGAATGGGGGTGAGGTTACGCCCCCAAACTAATAACCTTCCAAAACCTCTTTTGTCTGTTGCTAATAAGCCAATGTTAGAGCATATTATTGATCGTGCTAAGGTGGAAGGATTTACTCATTTTATAATTGCCATTCATTACTTGGGTCATATGATTGAAGAATATTTTGGTAATGGCGATAGATTAGGAGTGAAAATTGAATACCTTAGAGAAGATGTGCCTTTAGGAACTGCTGGCGCTTTAAGTTTACTTTCTCCCCCTAATGAGGCATTTGTAGTAACTAATGGAGACGTAATTACTGATATTCGTTATGGTGAAATGATTGATTTTCATAATAGATATTCATCTAGTGCAACTATGGCAGTTAGAGTTCATGAGTGGGAGCATCCATTTGGTGTTGTAAAAACAGATGGAGTTGATATTGTCAATTTTGAAGAGAAACCAATAGCTAGAAGTCATATTAATGCAGGTGTATATGTTATAAACTCTGAAAATTTAAGCGAATTGACCTCAAATGAGCATTGTGATATGCCAGATTTATTTGAGCGTTTAAAGTTAAATGGTAAGCGCATCATTGCTTACCCAATGCATGAACCTTGGCTTGATGTTGGAAGGCCAGCAGATCTAGAAAAAGCTAATAAACAAAATTAAATTTAAGTAATAAAGGATCCTAATAATGGAAAAAATTTACTACCCTAAAGCTGTTAATCTAAATTCTTTTAAAAAAGACTCTAAAAATTTAAAAGCATTATATGGCCTTCCTCAGGATGTTTTATTCTGCAAAAAATGTCTTATATCTAATCAGCGCCCTAATTCTACTGTTGAATTTTTAAATAGAAAAGATTCTAAAAAAGTAACTATTCATTTTGATGAAAATGGTATTTGTGATGCTTGTAATTTTACAGAGCGTAAAAAAACATCTATTAATTGGGATGATCGTGATAGGCAATTACAAGAGCTTTGTGATAAACATCGAAAAACTGATGGCTCTTATGATTGTGTTGTTCCTGGTTCAGGTGGTAAGGATAGTTTCTATGCATCCCATATTCTGAAAACAAAATATGATATGCACCCACTAACAGTAACCTGGGCACCTCATGTTTATACAGATTGGGGCTGGAAAAACTTTCAATCTTGGATTCATGCTGGACATGATAATTTTTTAATGACTCCAAATGGCCAAGTTCACCGATTATTAACAAGACTTTCAACTGAATTATTATTTCATCCTTTTCAGGCTTTTATGCTTGGACAAAAGGCTCTCGCTCCAAAGATGGCATTAATGTTTAAAATCCCATTAGTTTTTTATGGTGAAAATGAAGCTGAATATGGTAATCCAATTGAAGATACTGATAATGCGAAGCGAGACTGGTCTTATTTTGCTTCAGATGATCAGTCGAAAATTCATTTAGGTGGAGTATCAATTTTAGATTTAAAATCTCAATTTGGACTCAATCAAAATGACTTACAACCTTATTTACCTGCAAACGTTAATCAAATAATTGATAATAATATAGAAATTCATTATCTGGGCCATTATTTAAAATGGCATCCTCAGTCTTGTTATTACTACGCAGTTGAGCATGGTGGTTTTGAAGCTTCGCCTGAACGTACACCTGGAACTTATTCAAAATATAATAGTATTGATGATCGTATTGATGATTTGCATTATTTAACAACAGGCATAAAATTTGGACTTGGACGAGCTAGTTATGATGCAGCACAAGAGATACGTTCAGGTGATATTAATCGAGACGAAGGTGTTGCTTTAGTCAAGAGATTTGATCATGAGTATCCAGAAAGATTTATGGATGAAATGTTTACTTACTTAAGTCTAAATCCTAGTGAATTTCCAGTAGCAAGTCAAATGTTTGAAAACCCAATTATGGATAGAGAGTATTTTCGCTTACTGAGTAATCAATTTCGTTCACCACATATTTGGTATTCAGAAGATGATGAATGGAAATTACGAAAAGCAGTTTGGAGTGATTCTTCTTCTTTAAGTGAAGTAAGTTTAGAAGATTGTGTTAAAGATTTAATTAAAAGTGAAGTAAATGAATTAACAATAATAATGTACCACTATGTGAGGCCAGTTAAAGGCTCTAAGTACCCTAAAATAAACTCTCTAGATTTGGTAGAATTTAAAAATCAATTAGACTATTTAACTAAAAACTATAATTTCATAACTGCTGATGATTTAATTGCCTATTCAAGGGGCGATAAAGAAATGCCATCAGATGCATGTTATTTGACCTTTGATGATGGGTTAAAAGACCATATAAATTATGTTATGCCAGAATTACTTAAAAGGAATATACAAGGATCTTTTTTTCCTTCTACAGAAGCTATTTCCAAAAGAAAATTACTTGATGTTCATGCAATACATCATATTTTAGCAACTACTGATTTTGAATTAATCTTTATTGAACTAGAACAAGAAGCTCTAAAATTAGGGATATCAGTATCTGAATTTAATTTACTCAAGAATACCTGGTCTATTGCAAGTGCAAATGATCCTGCTGAAATTATGTGTTTTAAGCATCTTTTACAACATGCTCTACCATCTGATATTCGTAAAAAATTAATTTCCATTTTTTTTAAAAAATATGTTGGAATCAGTCAGAGAAAATTTGCTGATCAACTTTATCTTTCATTTAGTGATATTAAGGTACTAATTGAGAATGGTATGTATGTTGGGAGTCATGGTTTAAATCATGAATGGCTTAGTAAAAAAACATATTCTGAGCAACTCCTAGATATTAATTTATCTTTAGAATTTATGGAAAAAATTGGAATTAAGACTAAAAATTGGATTATTTGCTATCCTTATGGTAGTTATAACAATGATACTTTAGAAATTTTAAAATCAAAAAACTGTGCAATAGGATTGAAATCTAGTTCAGGTATAGCAAGCCTTGACAGATCAAAAATGTTAGAACTTGTGAGATTTGATTGTAATTCTTTCCCTAAATAAATTGTAATGTATAATTTTTCAATTATTTTAAATCTATTGTTTTTTTAGGCTTACATGTCATTCATTAATTTAGTTATTATTAAAAAAGGGTAAATATAATGAGTTTTATATTTGATATACCATCTAAAAGAAATCCAAGAGAGGTTGAAAAAGCTTTTGAAAATGGGACAACTTATTATGGACTTCCAAAAGATATTGTTTTTTGCAAATCTTGTGTTATATCAAATCAAAGGCCTAATTCTGAGTATGAGTTTAAGCACACTTCTGATACAAAAAAAAGAACGATAGGTTTTAAAAATGGTATATGTGATGCCTGCAATTTTACATCTCTTAAAAAAACAAAAATAAACTGGCAAAAAAGAGAAAAAAAATTAAGAGAACTTTGTGATAAACACAGAAAAAATGATGGTTCTTATGACTGTATAGTGCCCGGTTCTGGTGGAAAAGATAGTTTTTTTACATCTCATATGCTTCAACATAAATATGGAATGAATCCCTTAACAATTACTTGGGCTCCAAATATGTATACCCCATGGGGCTTAAAAAATATGGAAAACTGGGTTAATTCTGGTGTAGATAATTGTTTAACTAGTCCTAATAGAAGGGTACAGAGATTGCTTACAAGGCTATCATTAGAAAACTTGCTACATCCATTTCAGGCCTTTCAATTTGGACAAAAATTTCTTGCTCCAAGGATTGCGATGCAGCACAATATTGAGTTAATTTTTTATGGCGAAGCTGCAACTGAGTATGGTAATCCTCTTGAGGAAACCAAAACTCCAATAATGGATATAAATTATTTTGTTAATGATAATATTAATGATCTTTATGTGGGAGGAGTATCTCATTCTGATTTAATAAATAAATTTGACCTTAGTTTGTCTGATCTTAAGCATTACACCCCTTTAACAACAAAAGAAATAGGTAATTCTAAAATAGAAGTCCATTACTTTGGTTATTATGAGCCTTGGCATCCTCAGGGTAATTATTACTATGCAGTTGAGCATGGAGGTTTTGTTACTGCCCCTGGAAGATTATCAGGGACATATAATAAATATTCATCAATTGACGATAAAATGGAAGAGTTTAATTACTATACTCAAGGCATTAAATTTGGTCTTGGATGGTGTTCTTATGTGGCTGCTTTTGAAACTCGTAGCGGAGATTTGACTCGGGAAGAGGCTGTTGCTTTGACTAAAAAATATGATATTGAATTTCCTGAGACATGGATAAATGATTTCCTTGAATATGTCAGCATTACTCCAAAAGAATATCCCATAGCATCAGAACATTTTGAACAGCCAGTTATGACTAGAGACTATTTTGAAGCATTAGTTGATAAGTTTCGTTCACCTCATATTTGGAAGCTACATAATAATAATTGGACTTTAAGGAAAAATTGCTGGAATAACTCACATTTAAATTTAAAACAAGATGATTCAGCAACTTCATGGACTGGGAATAATTATTTTAAAGATAATCAATTTATTAAAAAATAATTAAAGTAAATTATAAAATGCAATTTAGAGTAAAAATTTTAAGATGAGTAATATCCGATTAATTGCTAGGCTTGATATTAAAGGTCCTAATCTTATTAAAGGTATCCATCTGGAGGGCTTAAGGGTTATGGGCTTACCTAATGAGTTCGCTTTAAAATATTATCTGCAAGGTGCTGATGAATTAATATATATGGATTGTGTAGCCAGTCTCTATGGGCGTAATAATTTGAGTGAGATCATTATGTCAGCAGCAAAAGATATTTTTGTGCCAATGACGGTGGGGGGTGGGATTCGAACAGTTGATGATGCCACAAATGTTTTAAGATTTGGTGCCGATAAAGTAGCGGTTAATACTGCTGCAGTTTCGAATCCAAAACTTATTACTGATATTGCTCAACGTTTTGGATCCCAATGCATGGTTCTATCAATTGAAGCTAAGCAAGTTGGGCATGATCAGTGGGAAGTATACACTGACAATGGACGTGAACATACTGGCTTAGATGTTATTGAATGGGTTAAATATGGTGTGTCAATGGGAGCTGGTGAGATACTATTAACTTCAGTAGATAAAGAGGGTACTCGTAAAGGTTTTGATATTGCACTTATTAGGGCGGTTGCTGCTGCTGTTGATGTGCCATTAATTGCAAGTGGTGGAATGGGCAAGCCAGAAGACCTTTTGGAAGTTGTTAATGAGGCTAATGCTGATGCTGTAGCTATGGCTGATATTCTGCATTATAATCGAGCAGTCATTGGTGATATAAGAACATTGGCAAGTAATGAAGGGTTAAGTGTGAGGCATTATGAATAAACCTGAAATTATTGTTATTGATTATGGAGTAGGCAATCTACTTAGTGTTCAGCGTGGATTAGAAAAATGTGGTGCAAAAGTTAATTTAACATCTGATCCACAAAAAATTCTAGAAGCTAATCGAGTTGTACTTCCAGGTGTTGGAGCATTCTCTAATGCAATGAAAACCTTAAAAAACCTAGGATTAACTGAAACTTTGATTGAGCTTGCTAAGCTTAAAACACCTTTGCTTGGAATTTGTCTTGGAATGCAGCTCTTGTTCGAAGAGAGTGAAGAATTTGGAATAACAGAAGGTTTGGGATTAATTCCTGGTCGAGTAATTTCTGTTCCAAATCAAACTATTTCAGGTGAAAAACAAAAAATACCACATATTGGTTGGAGCTCTCTTTATAGTCCAATTATGAAGGATTGGAGTAATACTCTATTACAAAATAATAAAGCTGGTGATTGTGCATATTTTGTTCATTCATTTATGGCCATGCCCTCTGATTCTAATAATCTTATAGCTGAATGTAATTATGGCGGTACAAAAATTGCTGCTGTGGTTGGTAAAGATCAAATTACAGGCTGCCAATTTCATCCTGAGAAAAGTGGTGAGGTTGGTTTAGAAATTCTAAGAAATTTTTGTGCTGATTAACCGTGTCCTTATTGTCGGTTTTGGAAGTATGGGTAAGCGTCATTTGCGTTTTGCAAGAGAGTATATTCCAAACGCAGATATTAGAGTTCTTAGACATGAGCCATCAAATATAATTCCTCAGTATTCAAATGGATCGTTTTCTAGTATTGAAGAAGCAATTCTTTTTTCACCCCAAGTTGCAGTAATTGCCAATCCTGCTTCATATCATGTCCATATAGCATATAAATTAGCAGAAATTGGAACACATCTGTTAATTGAAAAGCCTATATCAAATAATTTAGATGGTTTAAGTGAATTAATTGAAATATGCAATAAACAAAATATTTGTTTATTGACTGGATATAATCTTAGATATCTACCATCACTAAGTTATTTTCGTGATATTTTAGATAAAGATATTATAGGAAAAGTTTTATCTGTTCGATGTGAGGTGGGTCAATATTTACCATCATGGAGAGTTGATAGTGATTATCAGAAAGGAGTTTCAGCACAGAAAGAACTTGGAGGAGGTGCATTATTGGAACTCAGCCATGAGATAGATTACTTACGCTGGATCTTTGGTGAAGTTAAGTGGGTAAAAGCATCCTTAAGTAAACAAAGTAATTTAGAGATTGATGTTGAAGATACAGCCCATATAATTATGGGCTTTATGCCTTCATCTACTGGGCATGAATTAATTGCTTCAGTTGATCTTGATTTTATTCGTCATGATACTTCTCGATTATGTACTGCTATTGGAGAAAATGGCAGTCTTCAGTGGAATGGTTTAACAGGAGAAGTAACAATTTATGAGTCAAGTTCAAAATCATGGCATCGACTTTATAGTTCTGCACCTCAACAAGATGAGAGTTATATTGCTGAGTGGAAAGATTTTATATCTTGTATAAGAGAAAATAAAACCCCCTTGATTTCAGGTGAGGATGGCTTAAAGGTAATGCAAATTATTGAAGCAGTCCGTAAATCTTCAGATATTGATAGACTAATATTAGATGAAATAATTTTGAAAACAAATAAAGGTACTTAATGAATGCAGTAGCTATTATTTTTGCTCGTGGAGGCTCTAAAGGATTACCTGGGAAAAATATTCGTTTATTAGGGGGTAAGCCTTTAATTGCTTGGTCAATTGAGCAAGCTTTGTCTATCAAAAGAATAATTCGGGTAATAGTGTCAACAGATTCTGAGGAAATTGCAGAAGTTGCTCGTCAGTATGGTGCAGAAGTGCCATTTATTAGGCCAGAAAAATTTTCAAAGGACGATAGTCCAGAATGGCTAGCTTGGCAACATGCAATTAAATATTTAATGGAAGAAACAGAAGTTTTGCCAGAGTTAATGATTTCACTTCCTGCTACAGCTCCTTTGAGGATTGAGATAGATATTGAAAACTGTCTTGATGAGTATGAAAAAGGGGGTTCAGATGTGATAATCACAGTAACAGATGCTCATCGGAATCCATACTTTAATATGGTAAAAACTAATGAAGATGGAACTGTAGGAATCTTAAATTCTATTGATTCAAAAATATCTCGCCGGCAAGATGCACCTGAAGTTTATGATATGGCTACTGTTTGTTATGTTGTAAAGCCTAAGTTTGTAATAGATAATAGCTCGATATTTGAAGGTAGAGTAAAAGCTGTTCATATTCCCTCAGAGCGAGCAATTGATATAGATACCTTATTAGATTTTCAGATTACTGAAAGTCTTTTAAACATAAGAGGACAAAAGTTATGACTACTATTAAAGAATTAATCAATTTAAAAGGCCGTCGTGCGCTAATTACGGGAGCTGGAGGTGGCTTAGGTAGGGTTATGGCCTCTACTTTAGCAGAGCTTGGTGCTGACTTAATTTTAATTGATCTTCCTGATTCAGACATAAATAAGCTTAGTAACGATCTTACTAATAAATGGGGAGTAAAGGTTGAGTCATATTTTTGTGATCTAGAACAACAAACTCACCGAAATGATTTGATTAACTCTATTAAAGCCTCTGAAAAAAGGCTAAATATTCTTATCAATAATGCAGCTTTTGTTGGTTCATCAGATCTCCAGGGTTGGAGTGTTCCTTTTGAAGAACAAACTATTGAAACTTGGAGACGCGCTCTTGAAGTCAACTTGACAGCTGTATTTGATCTTTGTCAGAACTTAACTCCACTAATGACGATTGCTGAAGGCGCTAGCATAATTAATATTGCTTCAACTTATGGATTGTATGGCCCTGATTGGGGTTTATATAAAAACACAGAAATGAGCAATCCTGCAGCTTATGGGGCGTCAAAGGGTGGATTGATTCAATTTTCTCGATGGCTATCTACTACTATAGCGCCAAATATTAGGGTTAATTCAATATCACCGGGTGGTATATTTAGAAAGCAACCTAAAGTTTTCGTTGAGCGTTATGAAGCTAAAACGCCATTAGGGCGAATGGCTAGTGAAGATGACTTTCGTGGAGTAGTGGCTTATTTGTCTAGTGATATGTCTAAATATATGACTGGACAAAATCTATCAGTAGATGGAGGATGGGGTACTTGGTAAATCCTTTTAAATATATATCAAATAAATACTTTTTTGTTACACCTCTTTTCTATTCATATGGAAATGCTGCGGAGGAACTTCTTTGGGCATCTGCAAGAGCTAAGGTATTAGGCCGCAAGTTAGTAGTAATAGCTCCTGCCCGTTATACTCAGATATTGGGATTTAGTATCTGCAATTCTGAATTATTCAATTTGGATTTTGGCTATCAATTTAATTCTATTGAGAAAATTGTTAAGTACATTATTGTATTTATTGTAAATTTGATTTTCTTTTTTAAAAGACTATTGGCCCTTACTCTAAAAAAATATTTCAAATATAGTCTACATGAGAGATATTTTTTTCCACAAATAGGAAGATATTCTTATTGGCCAGCAGTACATGTTAATGATAATAATTTAAAAAAATATGGAGAGGATCCAATATTAAAGGAACTTTTATCTATAACCCCACCAACTGTTAATTTGAAAAATAAAACTCAAAAATCAGCAGTTTTTGACGAACTAATGCTACAAATAGACTCAAAATATGTATGTTTACATGTGCGCGATTTTGCATACCATAGTGATTCTCATAAACGTTCTTATCGAAATGCTGATATCAATAACTACATTCCTGCAATTCAGATGTTAATCGATGAGGGATACGCTATTATTAGAATTGGTGATAAGTCAATGCAAAAATGTAATTTTGCTAATGATAAATTTATTGAGTTATGTAAGTTGAAATATCAAAGTGAGTTATTAGATTTATTAATAATTCAACATTGTGAATTTTTTATTGGTATGCAGTCAGGTCCACTAGATGTTGCACAGCTTTTTCAAAAGCCTATTCTTATTTTGAATATGTATACATGGTTTTTCGCAACTCCATTTAAGCCAAATGATAGAGGTTTGCTTAAAAATCTCATTATTAAAGATATTGGGGAAGTCAACTCACTAACTAAAAGATTTAATCTGCCTTATAAATTTACTGATAGTGTCGAAATCCTATCTAATGAAGAAGTAACTTTTGTCGAAAATTCACCTTTTGAAATTTTAGAAGCGACCAAACTTTTTTATAATGAATATTTATTAGAATTTAGTAATGAGCTAAATGAAGGTATGCTTTCTAATCGTGATTTATATAGACTAAGCTCTAAAAAAATCTTGAAAAAATTTTTATCTTTTGATAATATCAGGCCTCATGAAAATGAGATTAATCGTATCATCTATCGGGAGCTAAGTTCTTTTGGCATCTTTTATACTAATCCCTCTTATAAAAAAAAGTCAATTAAAAATTATTTAAATTAGATTGATATGGCTCTTTTTATTATGATGAAAGTAAGAAATTTACTTGCAAAGTAGGACTTAGTATCTTTAATCAATTTTTTCAATATCTAGTGTAATTTGTTAAATAAAATTCACATGTTGTGGAATTGCATTATTGGAAACATCAGCTAGCTTAATATCATTTTCAACTAGATCATTTAATGCCTCATTAACCTTATCTTGTAAGCAAAGAGTTGCACAATCCCTTCGTGCATCAAATTTATCAGATGCAAGAAATGACATAACATAAAGAATATCTTCTTCAAACTCAATCAAGTTAGTTTCAATAATTTTGACAGAGGTATTTCCTCCACCGTGAAGGACAAGAGAGCTTTCTTTACCCAGTAATTTTGAAGTATATACTCTTAAATCTAAATCAGACTTATACTGAGTGGCATCAATTTCATTCCATAAATTCTTCAAATATCAAGTTCTCTATAAGAAGTTAACATGCAAAGGTTTTTCACCTGAAGTAGGAGCCACAAGCCTTTTAATTCCTCTAACATGATTATCTAATGCAGTACTTACATAATGTGCAATAGATAATGAGCCCATATGAGACTTCGCATCAAAAGCAGGAGATGCAATATAATTCATTGCTCTCCAGTATCGATCTGAATTAAATAAATCAATAAAACGTTCAGTAGTAAAGTCCCCAACATGGAGTTTAGAATGACGGGCATTAAAAAACATACCAGATGGAGCTACTAGACCACTGCCGCTAATTTGAAGTAAAAAAGCTGGTCCATAAAATCTATTGTATGAGTGCTCGCCGTCAGCATCCATTTTGTCCCATTTTATGACTATTTTTGTTTTGTCAGTACTCATCTCTTCTGCTTCTTTCAACAAGTCATACATTGAAGCATACTTACTGTAGTCGACTCCTAGAGTATCATTTTCATCATCCGAACAATGTTTTATGACAGCATAATCAACACCTAGATCCAATCCTAATTGTGCAAATGGAATGATTTCATCAACAAACTCAGGCATTAAAACCATCTGGATACCGATAGTCACTTCAAGATTATGTTTTTTCTTAAATGCAACTGCATGACTTATGTTCACCATCGCCTTATCAAAAACTTCAGTATGCTCTTTACCCTTATACATAATTTCTGCATACCTAGCTGGAGTTCCTGCGGCAACAGTAAATCTTATCCATTTCATATGGGGTAACACACGCTCACTTTTTTCTGGTCCAAATAACCATCCATTAGTTGCATTTCCAATATCAATTCCAAGATCTGCAGCATGCTCAATAAAAGGAACATAAGCTTTTGAAAGTGTGCTTTCACCATCAGAAACTAAAGAAACTGCTTTAACACCAACCTCAGCAAAATCATCTAATAAATGCAGGGCATGGTCTGTTTTGATTCCATGCCTATTCTGGGGCTCCTGAACCATAGCATAACAGAACGAACACATTGAGCCACAAGCTCTAGTTAATGCCATATCTACAGATACTGGTGCAATTCTTTCTCCAGCCTCCCATGCATTAACACGCTCCATATGGTATGAAAGCTTATCTGAGTCAAGTATGAGCTCACCATCATTAGTCATTACAGATTTACTCATTATGAATCCTCCTTTATAACTACTTCAATACCACGTAAATTTCTAAGTGAATTTTTATCACCTAAAGGAATATGCCAAATAGAAATACCATTATCTATTTCTTTTTTTAGAATAGCTTCAAGATTTAATAGAAGAGTGCCTCTTTCACTTGCATCCATTGCTTCATTTATTTCAACTGAAACCTGACCATTACTTAAGGCATTCCTTATTTCAAGTTTATCATTTCCAGTAAAGTTTTTAATTACAGATTGAATTCTATCAATTCTTTCTTTTTCTGAAAAATTTAGCCAGTCAGATGAAGATGATGGAAGTGGGGTAGTGATATTTGCGAATTCAAGAGAGACACCGTTCATAATTTGTAAATCCTTATATATTTTAAAACAGTTAAAGGGTTAAATAGAACCCTACTTTAACAATATTAAAGTAGATAATACAATAAAGAGCCCCATGAACTCAGTATTTTTTACACATTTTAGTTTAATAGAAATAGGTTAAATAGCTCAAAATTTCATATTTAGTTTCATTTCATCTTCTGGCAAATGAGGATACATATCTTCAAGAGGTCTTCCAGAAGATAATTTAGGTAATATTTCTTGATTAGTTTTAATTTTAACATTGCATACAATTGGTCCATCATCATAAGACAAAACGTATTGCATTATTTCATTTAATTTTTCATGGCTACTTATATCAATTGTCTTTATGTCATAAGCTTGGGCTATTCTAAGAAAATCTGGGCATGCAACCCCAGAAGCAACATCTGAACAAACATAGTTAGAGTCTAGCCAAGTAGATTGGGTTTGTTTAATAATTCCATACTCTTCATTATTAAGAATAAATATTTTAATTGGTAAGTTTTGCAACGCAACAGTTCCAAACTCCTGTAGATTCATGTTGAGTCCACCATCACCGGTTATACAAACAACTTCACATTCAGGCCTTGCTAACTTAACTCCAATAGCGGCGGGAAAAGCATACCCCATTGGAGAATGGTTAAAAGCTGAAAATATTGTTTGTTTGACCCTTGGTTCATAGCCTTGCATTGTCCATGTAAGGTTTCCACCTGCATCAGGAATTATTACACTATCTTTTTTTGTGAATTTAGACAATGAATCCATAAAGACATAGGGATCTACATAATCTTTTGCATCAAAATATTCTGGCTGACAGATTGGGTACTTTTCTTTCCAAAGCTCAATTCTGTTAACCCATTGAGAGATATTTCCAATTTTAAATTCTTCATCTAAAATCCCACTAAAAAAATTAATTAAATTGATATTAATTGGAAGGTCTATTTTTAGACCATTTTCTTTTTCAATCTCTGACTGATCTATATCTACCATAATCTTATAAGATTTAGTGGCAAATTTTGAAGCATTCGCGCCTGTCATATGAGTATCAAGCCTTGACCCAAGGCTAATTAGCAAGTCACAACTTTGCACTGCAAAATTACCTGGACGGTTTGAAGAAACGCCAAAACTTCCTATTAAATTATTAAAGCTGGATGTGAACATATCAACTGTAGACCAAGTCGTTACAAAAGGAATATTAAGCATTTGAATAAACTTAATTGCCTGTTCTTCTTGATTTGCTAGCTTAACACCTGACCCAACAACAATTAAAGGACGCTTTGATCCTTGAAGAGCTTTTTTTATTTTTTCAATATCTGTAATATCTAATATTTTATTTTGTAAATTTTTAGGGGGGGTAAAGCCTATTAATTCTTCTGGGTTAATTTCAGCCCTTGCCATATCATCTGGAAGATCTAGGACTACTGGACCAGGCCTTCCATTTTCAGCCTCCCACCACAATCTTTCTAGCTCATATTTAATATTTTTGGGCTCTGTTAAACATACTGCATACTTGGTATAACCTTTAACTGATTCCACAACTTCCATTTCTTGAAATCCAATCTGTCTTGACTTTCTTTCTCTTTTTAAATCTTTAGTAACAACTTGTCCAGTAATAAATATAGCTGGAATTGAGTCATAGTATGCACAAGCAATGCCTTGAATTAAATTCACAAAACCAGGTCCACTAGTGGCTATTGCAACTCCTGGCTTATTTGTAACTCTATAGTATGCCTCTGCAGCAATAGAAGCACCTTGTTCATTTACAAAGGGGATTAAACTAAAATCAGCATGCTTATCCAAACTATCCAAAATATGCACTACAGACCCACCATTTCCAACAAAGGCGTGCTTAGTTCTTTTCGTTATAAAGTTAGCAATATAATCTGTTAGTTTCATAATCAACCCCTAATAAAGTTTTATTTACCTGCAGCAAGAAACTTATTTAGCCTTTCAAGCATTTTTTCAATATTTTGTATTGAATTTACATAACAAAACCGAAGGTATCCTTCTCCTTGTGGTCCAAAAACTGGTCCTGGCGCACAAGCTATACCTGCATTAACTAACAATTCATTTGCCAATTCTCGGCTTTTATATCCAGTTTTAGATATATTAGGAAATGCATAAAAAGCTCCTTTAGGTTTATAACAGCTAATACCAGAAATACCATTTAATCCATCAACCATTATATCCCTTCTTTTCCTATACTCCTCTAACATGTTTTTTACATCTGGCGTGCTCCTGTCACTAAGTGCCTCTATTCCAGCTTTTTGAATAAATCCTGGCACACAAGATAATTGTGTTTCTTGAAGTAACGCAACCCTTTCAGCAACATGACTCGGTGCTGTCAAAACTCCTAGTCTCCATCCAGTCATTGCATATGCTTTAGAAAAGCCATTTACAATAATTGTATTTGTTTTGCATTTATCAAATTCAGAAGGAGAGAAAAATTTTTCTGAATCAGGATAGACCATACGGGCATATATTTCATCACTCAATATATATAAGTTATTTTTTACAGCAATATTGTATATTTGCTGCCACTGTTCCTTATTAACAACCCCTCCAGTAGGATTAGAGGGTGAATTGATAATGATCATTTTGGTACGAGGTGTTATAGCCTTTTCTATATCCTCTGGTTTCATTGTAAATCCTAGCTCTTCTCTAAGAGGTACTGGCACAGACTTAACATTAAGAAAGTTTAAAATTGAATAATAACTTACAAACCCAGGGTCTGGAACGATAACCTCATCTCCAGGATTAACAGTGCATGCAATAGCATAATATATTTGAACATTTGCTCCTGAAGTAACTACTAGTTGATCAATATCTGGAATAAATCCTCTAGATTTAAGTGTTACCTTCTGCGCCATTAACTTTAAATCATGCAAGCCAGATGATGGAGTATAGTGAGTATCACCTTCATTTAAAGATTTAAATGCTGCCTTAACAATATTATCTGGAGTTGAAAAATCAGGATCTCCTAACTCGAAATGTAGAATATTTTTACCAGTTCTCTCAAGCTCTCGAGCCGTCGCAAGAATCTGAAACATTTCTTGACCTTGAATTCTTGAAGCAGCATCTGAAAGTGGTAGCATAATTATCCTAGTTAAGTAACAATTTCAAACAGAACTTTTAAAGTCATTAAGAGCTTTAATGATTCCTTGTATATCAGTTTCAGTAATATATTGGTTTACAGGCAAAGTTAAAATCTCTTTTGACTGTCTCTCAGTAATAGGAAAATCGCCAGCTTGATAACCTAATTTTTTTGAAGCTGGCTGAAGATGAATAGGGAATGGATAGTGAATTGCTGTATCAATATTATTAACCGATAAATATGCTTTAAGCTCATCACGATATTGTGTTTGAATAACAAAAGTATGATATGTATTGTATTCGCTATCTTTTTCCTTTGGAAAAAATAAATTCTGATTATTAATACCTTCAACATATGTATTAGCATTTCTTCTTCTTTTATCTGTTGTAGCTTTAAGTTTATCTAATCTATAGTTTAAGATTGCTGCTTGAAGATTGTCCATTCTTGAAACACTTCCAAAATTATGGACAATATTGCGGTCAGCCATTCCATGATTTCTATATAGCTTTGTTTTATTGAAGATATTCTCATCATTTGTTGTTAAAAACCCTCCATCACCACATGCATTTAAATTTTTTAGAGGGTGAGTAGAGAAACATCCGACATCCCCGATTGATCCGCTAGACTTTCCTTTGTATTGAGAGCCCACAGATTGAGCTGCATCTTCAATAACTAATAAGTCATATTTTTTTGCAATAGCCATAATTGGATCCATATCGCACATCCTTCCAGTTAAATGGACTGGCATTATTGCTTTGGTCTTTTTTGTAATTGCATTTTCAATTTTGGATGGATCAATGTTCTGGTCTGGAAGAACATCAACAAAAACAGGTATTGCACCAATATGAACAATTGCAGCAGTAGAAGCAATAAAAGAATTTGGAGGCGTTATGACTTCATCACCCTTTCGAACTCCAGACATTACCAATGCTAGCATTAAAGCATCTGTTCCGCTATTAAGAGCACATGCATACTTAGTTCCACAAAGTTTCGCAATATTTTCTTCAAACTTATCTAATTCTTCACCACCAACAAATTGTGCACTTGCAAAAACCCTATCCATAATTGGCAAAAGTTCATCTCTCTCTTCAAGCCATTGTTCTTGGAGGTTTACATAAGGAATTCGTATAGCATTATTTTGCATAGTATTCACTAACAGTAGAAATCATATAATCTAACTGATTTTGATCTAAATGCTGATCACAAGGAAAAGTGATTATTTTTTCTACATGTTCATCAGTAACTGGAAAATCTCCATCCTTGTATCCTAAATAATCTAAAGCTGATTGTTTATAAATAGGAATAGGATAATGAATTTTTGCATCAATACCCTTGTCAAGACAATACTTTAAAAGACTATCTCTATCTTGTGCAAAAACAATATAAAGGTGAAAAACTAACCGAAAATTCTTTGGTCTAGGTGGAATAGAAATTTCACTTATTTTTTGAAGTCCATCATCCAAATACTTGGCATTCTTGATGCGCCTATCAGATATAGATTTTGCTTGCGGCAATATCCAGTTTCCAACAACTGCTTGGATTGTATCTAATCTTGAATTACATCCCATCATTACAACTGTATCACGATTCTCAAACCCATGATTCCTAAGCAACCTAAGTGTTTTATAAAGCCCCTCATCATCAGTTACAATAACACCTCCATCGGACCAAACATTTATATTCTTAAGTGGGTGAAGAGAAAATGCACCAGTTTTGCCCCATGTACCAGCATTTTTACCATCAATTGCACCCAAAATTGATTGGCATGCATCCTCAACTACTGGAATATTATATTTTTCAGAAAGGAGATTCATTTCCCTCATATCCGTCATGTACCCAGTGTAATGAACTGGAAGAAAAGCTTTTGTTTTATCTGTAATCTTCGCTTCAACTAAATCAGTATTCATACAAAAAGTATCATTACAGTCTACAAAAACAGGCGTAGCACCGAGTTCACAAATAGGACCAACAGTCGCAACAAAAGTATTCGCAGCGGTAATAACTTCATCTCCTGGTCCAATATTAAGAGCTTTAAGAGAAAGTTTAATTGCATCAGTTCCTGAGTTCACACCAACTGCGTATTTGGTTCCAATCAACTTAGCAAAACTTTCTTCAAATCTAGTTAAAGGCTCTCCCAAAGTAAAGTCACCTGTTGCTACAAAATCTTTTAAATCTTTCCATAAATCTTCACAATCATCAAATTGTTGTGGAAGGTATGAGTACCTAACTTTCATATTAACTGAGCTCCAAGTTATTCATTCTTTTAATATTAAAATACATCTCATCATCTAGAGAGTTTGGTAGTAAGTTCTGATCAAAAGCTTCGCACAAATCTACTACAGCATCTCTAATTGTATGTTTAGCAACAAACCCTAATTCATTTTGAATTTTTTTAGAAGACACATGATAAGAGCGGTTGTCGTCGGAATGAGATGTAATCAGTTTAACGTCATCTCCAACAGCATTTTTCACAGTTTCTGCTATATCTTTTACTGAATGGTTCTCATAACCTGCATTATAAATCTTCCCAGCAATCTTTTCCTTTGGAGCCCTAAGTAGAACCATATATACCTCAACCATATCTTTTATATGAATATTTGGGCGCAGTTGATCTCCACCAAAAATTGAAATTTCTCTTTTGTGGTATGCTAAGTTAGTCAGTATATTTACAACAACATCAAGACGTTGTCTTGGGGAGTAACCACAAACAGTTGCAGGACGAATCGTTGTAGTTGTAAAATTATCTGATTGATACTCCGCCAAAATTTTTTCACAGTCTGCTTTAAATATAGAATAATCTGTGAGTGGCTCTAACTCCATTTCTTCATGAACATTTGGCTCTTCTTTAATACCATAAACACTTGAAGAGGAGGCATAAAAAAACCTTTTGACGTTGGCATTTTTTGAAATTTCTACTAACGGCCTAAACGCATCAAGATTTATACTCTTTCCAAGGCTTGGATTCATTTCAAAGCTAGGATCATTTGAAATACAGGCTAAGTGAATTACAGCATCATGTCCAGGAATTAATTTTTTTAACAAGCCTTGATCTCTAATATCACCTTTAACAGCCTGTAAATTATCATGTTTTGGTAAAACATGATCACCATAAATCATTAAATCTAAAACTGTTACCTCAAAGCCCTGCTCAAGTAGATGTGGGACCATAACTGCACCAACATAACCAGCACCACCAGTAATAAAAACTTTTTTCATAAACTATTTCCTATATTAATTTAATTAAATTTTTTAAGCGGAATATTCTCTTTTACCAATAACTAAATCTACAATTGCTAAAAGCCAAATCTGATGAATATTTTCAACAAAGTTATAGGATTTATTGTCAACCCAAAGGTTAATGTCTCCTAATTTATTAAGAGGATTGCCCTTGGAGAATCCCGAAAGGGTTATCACTGAATGGAAATTACCATTACGAGCAGCCTTCACTGCATTAATCATATTCTCAGATTTGCCACTGGAAGAAATTATAATTAACAGATCACCCTCATCTCCATAGAAATCTATAGCTTTTTCAGCCCAATGCTCAAATCCATAGTCATTAGAAAGGCATGTAATTAGACCTGATTCGTTAAAATTAAGGCATCTAAGTTTTGCATTTTTAGTAAGATCAACACTAAAATGGCTTGCAATAGCTGCGCTCCCTCCATTACCAAATATTAAAATTTTATTTTTGTTATTTGTCACATTTATCAATAAATCTCGAATCTTAACAAGGTTATTAATTGTATTGTCATTTGGACTCAAAAGCTCAATAAAATCGTTTAAATAGTTCTTAATAAATTTATGGTCTGACATATTATTACTTCAAGAAATGAGAAATTGTTTTTAAGAGTAAAATTTTACTAACATGAGAACTATTGCCGATAGATTCTACAGATTGAGCAGCAGCTAAAGAGGCAATAAATAGAGATAAATTTTCAGAAATACCACTATAAATACAAATTGATAATAAAGCTAAGAAAGCATCTCCCGAGCCAATTTTATCTACTACTTCTGATGCAAATGCAGGGCAATTAACAAGAGGCTTATCATTATTTATTAAAAAAGCACCATTTTTACCTCGTGTAACAGAAATATAATCTGAATTAATTAATTTTTTTAATTCTAACGCAAGAGCCTCAAGGTCTCCATCTCGTTTTCGCATTTCATGAAAAAGTTCATTTGCATTAATAATTAAGCAATCAATGTTTTTGTACTTTCTGATGCTATGAGTACCAATATTTGCGGCATTGACTTGAGCATTTAAGCTAACAAATTTATCTAATTTGGAAATATGTTGGGCAATTCTTGGAGTTATAATTCCATGACCATAATCTGAAACAATAACTAAATCATTTTCTTTTGAAAGCTTATCAAGTGATTTAATAAATTTATTTTCCTCTGAGGTTGTTAGATCATCATCATTTATAGAATAGACTCCTAATATTTTTTTTCTATCAATATTATCTAAAAATCTTCGTTTTAAAATGGTCGGAGATTTACTTTTTTTCAAAAAATTAAGATTAACATTTTTTTCTATGTTGTCTTCTATAAATGATTTATACTCATTTCCTTCACCAATAAAGCTTAAAACTGATACTTTAGTGCAAAATTCAGATAAATGTTGCGCAATAGCTAATGCTCCACCCAAATAATCTTGAGTTTCTAAATCACGCATAACTAAAACTGACTCTTTCCCAGATTTACCAAGGGCTTCACAAAAAACATATTGATCTATAATTGTTTCGCCGATAATTAGAACCTTTAAGTTTTTCATTTTTTCAAACTTTAAATTAATAGACTCAAAAGTATTTTGATTTGCAATATCTTTTATGAACTCCTCTTGCTCATGAGAATGAATATCGCCATATTTATTTAATAAACTACTAGAGCTAAATGTAATATCATCTGTATAAACAATTTCGCCACCGATGGAATGAACGGAGGCTTCTTCATCTGTGATTTTTCCCGAAATATCATCTGAATGATCTTTATAATCAGGCCCTTTACAATAAAAATCTGGCTTAATGATTTTTATTGTTTCTTCAGCAGTCTTCCATTGATTTGTAAAGACAAAGTCTATAGATTCGAGAGATGCTAATGCCTCCATTCTAAGTGAAGAAGTAAATGCAGGTCGACCTGGGCCTTTATTTACAAATTCATCTGGAGTAATTGAGACTATAAGAATATCGCCAAATGTTTTTGCTTCATTAAAATGTTTAATATGACCGATATGAAGTAAGTCAAAAACACCATGGCAATGAACGATTTTTTTACCACTAGATCTAAGAGTGGAAATAATTGCAGGTAATTGTTCGATTTTTTTAATTTTTTCTTTCATACCAACTCTAGCTTAAGTATTTAAACCATTTTTCAGTTGCTTGGGCAATGGAATTTTTATCCCATATTGGAGCGTCCTGCCAATAATTCATGTCTTTTAGTAAAATCTCTACACCTTCTTCTAAGGTGACTTTTGGTTCCCAGTTTAAAGTTTTTTTTGCTTCTGTAATATCAGCCCAAGTGCAGTCTGGCTCTCCAGGGCGTTTTGGAATATACTCTACATCACCACCAAGAAGATGAACTAAATGATTTATGCTATATGTTTTACTAGAGCCAATATTAATAATCTTACCACTCACATTGCTTTTGGCAGCGCTCTGGATTGCTGAGACAATATCTGAGACAAAAGTGAAATCTCTAGTTTGTGTTCCATCACCAACAACAGTGTAAGGTTTATTTGCTAATTTCTGTGCCAAAAAAACACCAAAAACTGCCCCATATGTTCCAGATGTTCTAGCTCTTGGGCCATAAACATTAAAAAACCTAAGTGAGATGGCAGGCAGGTTGTATAGTTGACACCAGTGCATAACAAGCTGCTCACCAATATTTTTAGTTAGTGCATAAGGGTACTGCGGCTTTATGGCTTCAGTTTCTTTCGTGGGGTAATTGTCTGGAATTCCATAGCAAGAAGATGAAGCAGTATAAATTATTTTTTTTATTTTGTATTTTTTACAAGCTTGTAATACGTTGAATGTCCCATTAACATTAGAAAGAAAGTATTCTTTAGGATTTTCAATTGAAGGAACAATATCTGCGAGAGCTGCTAGATGAAAAACCCAGTCAACTTTCTTAAAGATGCTTTCTATTGAATCATAATCAATAATATCAGCTTTTAAAAATGTAAACTTGGGGTTTTCCAACAAGTGACTAATATTTTCTACTCTCCCAATACTAAGATTATCAATCACAATAACTTCATGTTCGAGTTCAATAAGAGAGTCTGCTAAATGACTTCCAATAAAGCCAGAACCACCTGTGATAATTACTTTCATTAAGGATAATTAAAATTAAAAAATAAAGCCCAACATTATGGGTATTTAAAAAATAGAGAATATCAATTTAATATGAACATATTATATATAGTTATTCATTGATTATTTTGATAGTATCTTATCTATTACTTTATAATTTATTCTTCAAAGTTCTTTTGAGCAACAAAATTAAGCTAAAAAAATTATGAAAAAACTCATTTATTTATCGAGTATAAGGCTAACTGATTCAGTTTTACGTGATTATTACGTGGACGTTGCTATAAAAAAATGCGCTGAAGTTGAAGTTTGGGACCTTGTTCCTTTATATCGTGATGATTATGAAGAAAAAGGTGCGTTAGATGTTGATTACTTGCGTTATGTTAAAACTTTTAAAGAATTTAAAGTCTTAATCAACATGCCTGAAAATCGAGATGCGGTTTATGTTGTGGTTGTTACTTATTTATTTGAATATGTAGAGTTATTTAAATTATTGAGTGAAAATAAATCTAAGATGGTTTATACATATGGTGGTGCAATGCCACTTACAAAAGTAGTCTCAAAGTTGCAAAGAA
>Ga0209816_1000853_pt1 | contig 23195 bp, 23 predicted proteins | sample CoawatmetaG01DNA_FD_187509 | JGI IMG/M metagenome (GOLD analysis project Ga0209816, IMG submission 187509) | Marine microbial communities from the West Antarctic Peninsula - Coastal water metaG017-DNA (SPAdes) (version 2) | ecosystem: Environmental > Aquatic > Marine > Coastal ...
ATCTACCTAGCCCATGCCCAACTAATTCCCTAACTACACCATAACCTCTTTTTTCACAATAATCTTGAATAGCAAACCCAACATCTCCAACTCTACTTCCAACTTTAAAATTTCTTATTCCTTCATATAGGGACTCTTTTGTGGTATTTAGAAGTTTGTTGGTTTCTTCTGAAATATTTCCTATTGCAAATGTATATGCGTGATCCCCATAAAAATCATTTTTTAATACCCCGCAATCTACAGAAATAATATCTCCATCTTTTATCGGGTTGCTATTTGGAATTCCATGTACTACTTGACTATTTGGACTAATGCATAATGTGTTAGGAAAATCGTACATACCTAAAAATCCTGGAATCCCATCATTAGACCTTATGAAGTCTTCCGCTAGTTTATCCAATTGCAAAGTAGTTACCCCTTCTTTAATTTCACTAGCTATCATTCCTAATGTTTTAGAGACAAGTAATGCACTTTCTCTAATCAATTCAATTTCTTCTTTCGTTTTAATAATGCTCATTCTATATAAGGGATTCTTGAGTCATAGAGATAGGTTTCTTTATACCCATAAGTTTTAAAATTGTTGGAGCAATATCTCCAAGGATACCATCTTTAATATTTTTAATATCATTATCTATGATAATTACAGGAACTGGATTTGTTGTGTGTGCTGTGTTAGGACTTCCGTCGGGATTAATCATAGTTTCGCAATTTCCATGGTCTGCTATTAATATAGTTGTGTATTCGTTTTTTAGTGCGCTTTGAACTACTTTCTCTACACACTGGTCAACTGCTTCACACGCTTTTATTGCAGCTTGCATACTGCCTGTGTGGCCAACCATATCTCCATTAGCAAAATTTAAACAAATAAAATCTTGGTTCTTTAACTCTAATTCTTCTACTAATGAGTCTGTAATTTCAAAAGCACTCATCTCAGGCTTAAGGTCATACGTAGCTACTTTAGGTGAGTTTTTTAATATTCTAGATTCTCCAATAAATTTATTTTCTCTTCCACCGGAAAAGAAAAATGTAACATGAGGGTATTTTTCAGTTTCAGCAACTCTTAATTGCCTTTTATTATTTTTTTCTAATATTTCACCTAAAGTATCATTTAGATTTGATTTATTAAAAATGACATTAATATTAGAAAATGAGCTGTCATAATTTGTCATAGTAACAAAGTGAAGGTTCATTTTTTTCATATTAAACTCTAAATTATCTTCTTGAGATAATACTTTAGTTAATTCTCGACCTCTGTCTGTTCGAAAATTAAAAAATAAAACTATATCATCTTTACTAATAGTTGATATGGCTTCCCCTTTACTGTTAATTTTTATTATTGGTTTAATAAATTCATCTGTACATCCATTTTTGTAATTTACTTCAATACTATTTACGATATCTGCAGTCTTTTCCCCTTTACCATAAACTAAAGCATCGTAAGCTAGCTTTATTCTTTCCCATCGATTGTCTCTATCCATCGCGTAATATCTACCAGTTATAGAAGCAATTTTTGTTGAGCTATTCTTTACATAATTTTCTAAATCAGATATGTAATTTTTTCCTGACTTTGGATCAACATCTCTTCCGTCAGTAAACCCATGAATATAGGACTCGACATTATACTCTTTTGAGATATCAATAAGTGCCTTAAGGTGACTAGTGTGAGAGTGAACTCCTCCATCACTAACTAAACCTAAAAAATGTATTTTTTTATTATTGGACTTCGCGAAATTGAAGGTTTCGACGATAGTTTTTTCATTTATAAAGGAGTTTTTTTTGATTGACATGTTGATTTTGGCTAAATCCTGGTAAACAATTCTACCAGCTCCTAAATTCATGTGACCGACTTCACTGTTACCCATTTGCCCTTCAGGTAATCCTACATGTAACCCATCGGTTCTTAATGTTGCGTAAGGATACTTACTGTATAAGTTATCAATATAATCTGTATTTGCATTATCAATTGCCGAAACCAGTGGGTCAGGAGAGTTGCCCCATCCATCTAATATCATTAAAATCACTTTTTTTTTCATTACAAACATTGATAATCAAAGATAAAAAAACATACTTAGGCTTTCTTTGTTAATTAATATTATTTAATAATAATTAAACCCCATTAAAATATAATAAGTAACATTATAATTTATTTAAATTAAAGTTTGTGTCAACTTCATAAGGTTTTTTATTTTTTTCAAAAACTATTGCTTTTTTGTTTCCTTTTAAAATGTGATTTTGTCCATTTATAATTAAAAAACTTCCTTCTCTTAGGCCAATAACTTTTTGAGAGTTAAAAAAATGAAATTCTTTAATTCTAGTTTCTCTAGTTTCTCCCATATGCTGATTGTTAGCTATTGGGTCTTGATAATGTGGATTAATATTAAATGGAACAATGTTTAAAGCCTCAAAACTAGATGGATGTATAATTGGCATATCATTACTAGTGCAAATTGAAGGACCACATATGTTAATTCCTGCACTAGTTCCAAGATAAGGTTTTCCACTTGTAATCACCTTTTTCAAGGTACTAGTCAAATCGTTATCAATAAGCTGTTTAAGAAGTAAAAATGAATTACCACCTCCAATAAATATTCCATCCGAATCATTTATTGCTTTTTTTAAATCTTTAAACTCATGAATACCACTAATATGAATTCCTAATTTCTTAAAAAAACTAAATGCTATACCTGTATATTTTTCATGACTTAAGCCGTTAGGTCTTGCGTAAGGAATAAATAATATTTTTTTTGAATCTTTAAATAAAGTTTTAATCTCATCCTTTATATAATCTAAATATGTACTACCAAAAACGGTTGAAGTACTAGCCAAAATCATTCTTTTCATATAATAAATTTAAAAAAAAATCAAGTTTTATAATTCAAATTAAACATACTGATTATATTTGTAGAATGCTACTATATTTTTTTAATTTATTTATAAGTGGAGCCGAAATTGCAATAATTCTTTTTATTGCTGTTATTTTTTTAGGAGCTGATAAGATACCAGAACTTGCTAGGAATCTAGCTAGGGGTCTTAATGAAATAAAGCATGCTACAAATGATATTAAAAGAGAAATTAATTCATCTTCTGAATCTATAAAAAAACATTCTATAACTAAAGATGTTGATAAAGAGTTATCTAAAGTTAAAAAAGATCTTGAAGAGTTTTCTGGCTCAATAAAAAGAAAGCTTTAATTTATTTAATTTTTCTACTGATAGTAAGTCCATCCCTAATTGGTAAGATTACAGTATCCATATCCTCTCTTTGACTTAGTAATTTATTATACTTTACAATAGCTTTTGTGGATATGTCTTTTTCTGATATTGGATTTAACACCTTTCCATCCCAAAGTACATTATCAGAGAGTAAAACTCCTCCTATTTTTAATTTACTAATTAAAACATCTAAATATTCAGGGTAGTTATTTTTATCTGCATCTAAAAAAATTAAATCAAAGTTATTATCCATAGTAGGAATAACTTCTAATGCATTTCCTAAATGTTGGATAATGTTATCATTAAAAGGGGATTTTTTAAAATATTTCCTTTGAAAATCATATAACTCCTCATTAATATCTACTGTATGAATTCTACCTCCCTTAGTTAGACCTTCAGATAAACATAATGTTGAATAGCCCGTAAAAGTACCAATTTCTAATATTTTTGTAGGACTAATAATTTTAGAAATAATACTTAATAGTCGACCTTGATGTGCTCCGCTTATCATCCTAGGTTGAAGTACTTTTAAATTAGTCTCTCTATTTAAATCTTTAAGTATTCTAGGCTCTTGCTGGGAGTGTTTAATTATATAATCCTCAAGATGTTCATTTATATAATTCATAAATTATATTAATTGCTTTAATTTTTGTACAAACATATAAATATCTGTAAAGGAATTATACAATGGAGTGGGTGCACAGCGTATAACATTTGGATCTCTCCAATCCGTTATAACGCCAAGATCAGTTAAGTTTTTATGAAAATTTTTATCAGGGTCACTAATTTCTATTGAAATTTGACAACCTCTTGATTGCACATCTTCAGGAGTTATTATTGTAATTTTTGTAGTGTTAAGTTCCTTTAAAAGAAAATCCAAGTAGCTTGTTAGTAAGTTAGATTTTTTACATAGAGCTTCCATTCCTGCGGAGCTAAAAATTTCTAGTGATGCTTTTATTGCAGCCATTGCTAAAATAGTGGGAGTACTAATTTGCCAACCTTCAGCACCTGCCATCGTTTGATAGGGCTCCCTCATATTAAATCTATTTTTCAGATCATTGCCCCACCATCCTCTAAACCTATTAATATCATTATTATAAGCATGTCTTTCGTGGACAAAACATCCAGATAAATTTCCCGGACCTGAATTTAGATATTTATAACTACACCAAATTGCAAAATCAGCTCCAACTTCATGTAGTTCTAACTTAACATTACCAGCAGCATGAGCACAGTCAAAACCAACCATAGAATTGTATTTGTGTCCTAATTCTGTAATTTTTTTTAAGTTAAAATATTCTCCAGTATAATAATTTACTCCTCCAATTAAGATTAGTGCTATTTCATCTTTGTTTTCCAAAAAGATATTTTCTAAATCTTTGTATTTATTTTCTTTATTTTTAGTTTCCCATAGAATTATTCCATCATCAATATTATGACCGTGATGAGATAGTTGAGACTCAACAGCATAAATATCCGAAGGAAAAGCATCAGCCTCTAGAATAATTTTAAACTTACTTTTTGTAGGTCTATAAAAAGAAACCATCATAAGGTGCAGGTTTACAGTTAAAGTATTCATCACAACAATCTCTTGTGGTTTAGCTCCAACTATACTGGCCATTTCATCTGTAAGATAGCTATGGTATTTAAGCCAAGGTTTTTTTGCGTTGCTCCAACCTCTAACACCAAGGTTAGCCCAATCTTCCATTTCTTTATCTATAAAAGACTTAGTTGACTTAGGTTGCAGGCCTAAAGAGTTACCACAAAAGTATATAAGTTCTTCTTTGTTTGAGTTTTTTGGAATATGAAAAAGATTTCTGTAATCGGAAAGTGTATCTTCTCGATCTAGTTGTTTTGCAAAGCTTAATGAGTTTTCTAATTTAATCAAAGTTGTATATTTTTATTAAACAAAAAAAAGAATTATAAATATAGAATTTTGATTTATTGATTTTGATCAATTATTTCAGAAAACTTATACTTAAATCTTTTAAATCTCGGGTCAGATACATTAATTATATATCTATTATTCTTGTTGTTTTTCTTAAAGTCCTGATGATATTTTTCTGCTTTCCAAAATTTAAGAAAAGGATAAGCTTTAGCTGCAACATTAACTTTTAAAGAATTTTTAATCTCTTCAACTTTTTCATTAATGATTTCTTTTTGTTCTTGATTTTGATAAAATATTATAGACCTGTATTGTGTCCCATTATCAGGGCCTTGCCCATTTATTTGCTCAATATTTTGAGTACCAAAATAAACTTCAACTAATTGTGAAAAGCTTATTAGTTTAGGATCATAAATTACTTCAATTGTTTCTGCATGTCCAGTTCTTTGTGTATTAACAATTTCATATGTAGGGTTAGATGTAAAACCACCTGAATAACCACTGATAACTTCATTTACTCCAATTATACTCTCGTATATAGCTTCGACACACCAAAAGCAACCACTTGCAAAATAAGCTCTGTGAACTTCCTCTGTGTTTACTAGAATAGGATCTGAGTTTATGATTAACTTTTGTTTATCTGAAACTTGAGCTTTAGAGCAACTTGCTGCTAATACTAAAATTATAATTATTAATTTATTTCTCATAATTATAAATATAAAAAAAAAGCTCCTATAAAAATAGAAGCTTTAAATTATTTATGTTAATATTTTTTAAATCTTAGAAAAAACTTTTTCCATTTTAGTTGTTTGTTCGTTTGCTAATTCTTCATCAACTAATATTCTACCGCTATGTTCATCAGTTATTATTTTTTTTCTTGAACCAATTTCCATAATAATTTGTGGTGGTATTGTAAAATAAGATCCACCGGCAGCACCTCTTTCTATTGGGACTACAGCAAGTCCATTCTTAACATTATTTCTTATTCTAGTGTAAGCTGAGACTAATCTTTCTTCAATATCTTTTTTACATTTATCAGATTTTATCAGCAAAGCTTCTTCTTCTTTTTTCGTCTCTTCAAGGATAGTATTTAGTTCACTCTTCTTGTGTTTTAAATGTTTTTTTCTCTCAGATAATTTCAATTTAGCTTCATCAATCACCTCATTTTTATGCTCAATTTTAGCAAAAAATTCCTTTATGTTTTTTTCAGCTAACTGTATTTCCAATTCTTGAAACTCAGTTTCTTTAGTTATGGAATTAAACTCGCGATTATTTCGAACATTTTTTTGTTGTTCTGTATATTTTTTTATTAAAACTTTAGCTTCTTCCATAAGATTTTTTTTCATCTTAATCTGCTCGTTTATTGTGTCAACCGAATCGGTTAACTTTCCTAGTCTTGTAGTAAGTCCAGCAACTTCATCTTCTAAATCCTGAACCTCTAATGGAAGCTCTCCTCTTACACTTCTAATAGTATCAACTCTTGAATCAATTAATTGCAAATCGTATAAAGCTCTTAATTTATTTTCTACTGTGATTTCTTTCTTTTTTGCCATGGTTAACTATATTTTACTGGATTACTATTAGTTTCTGTTAAAACGATTGCAAAATTAGTAATTTTTTCTGTAAGAAAAGTATGTATTACGTTTTTTGTGTATTGTTCACTTTCGTAATGTCCAATATCTGTTAATAATATCTTTTTATCAGCCTTAAAAAAATCATGATATTTTAAATCTGAAGTTATATATGCATCTGCTTTTGAAGTAATTGCATTATTAATAGCAAAACTTCCTGACCCTCCTAAAACAGCAACTGTTTTAATTTTTTTACCTAAAAATTCAGAGTGTCTAATTAGTTTTGTATTCATTTTATTTTTTAAGTGACTTATGAATTTTTCTTCATCCATACTTTTATTCAGCTTGCCAATCATTCCTAAGCCAATATTTTGATTAATGTTTTCTAATGAAATTATTTCATAAGCAAATTCATCATAAGGATGTTTTATTTTTAATGCATTCAATATTTCAGTTTCTTTATGCATTGGAAATGTAAAAGAGATTTTAACTTCTTTAACTTCTGTTTGAATACCTTTACTTCCTATGACTGGATTTGATTTGTCATTCCCTCTAAAAGTTCCAATTCCATTAACAGCAAAACTACACTCATCGTAATTACCAATTGTTCCTGCACCTGAATTAAACAATTCAATTTTTATGGCTTCTAGATTTTTGCTTGGTAAGTAGGTTGTTATTTTTTTTATTGTGCCTTTTTTTGGAACTAAAATCTTAGTGTCTTGCAATTCAAGTTTATCACATATTACTTTATTAACTCCAACAATTGAGTTATCCATTGCAGTGTGAATCGCAATAATTGAAATCTCATTTTTGATGCATTTATTTACAATTCTCTCTACATAATTTTTATTCGTTAGCTTTTTTAGTCCATCAAAAATTATCGGATGAAAACTTACAATTACATTACATTTTTTTTGAATAGCTTCATCCACGACACTTTCAATCGTGTCTAAGCAAACAATTATTCCACTTACCTTAAATTGATCATCTCCAACTATAAGCCCTACATTGTCATAGTCCTCTGCATAACAAAATGGATACTTGTCGTTAAGTATTTTAATTATATCTTTTACAATCATTTCTTTTTGTATTTATTATCAAAGATAAATAATTACTTTAGTTGGATGAAATTGATAAGAAAGTTCTTGTTTTTTATTTCCCCTTTGTATTATATGGTTTCTTTTATTAGAAACTTATTGTATGACACTTCTTTAATTAAATCAACTAAGTTTAATCTTCCTGTTATAGGAATAGGCAATCTAGCAATTGGAGGTACTGGTAAGTCTCCCATGACTGAGTATTTGATTAATTTACTGTCTAACGAATTTGATATAGCTACTTTAAGTAGAGGCTACGGTAGAAAAACAAATACTTTTAAAATTGCTACTAAAGATTCAACTCATTTTGATATTGGAGATGAGCCACTTCAGTTTTATAATAAATATGATAATTTAATTGTTTCTGTGGATAACAATAGAGTTAATGGGATTAAAAATTTACTACAAATTGCTACCCCTCCTGATGTAATTCTATTAGATGATTCTTACCAACATAGAAAATTAATTCCAGGTTTATCAATTTTATTATCTGATTATAGTAACCTTTATTACGATGATTATATTTTGCCATTTGGAGATTTAAGAGAGCCTCGTTCCTCTAGTAAAAGGGCAGATATAATAATTGTAACGAAATGTCCTAATAATTTATCTAATAGTAAAAAACTTTATATAAAATCTAAGCTTCAATTAAAAGTAAGTCAAAAATTATTCTTCAGCTCTGTAGATTATTCTAAAAATGTATTTATTGGAAACAAAAGCGTAGAATTTATAAATTTCATCACTCAAAAATTTACTTTAGTTACTGGGCTCGCTAACTCAAATCACTTAGTGAATTATTTGTCTGAAAACAATTGTGATTTTAATCATATTAAATTTAAAGATCATCATAATTATAAATCTAAAGATTTAGATAATGTTGATAATAATGGGAATATTCTAACTACAGAAAAGGATTATGCAAAATTAATTGAGACATTTCCTGAAAGAAATATCTACTACTTACCGATTAAAGTAGGTGTTGAGTCTAAACAAGAATTCGATAAAATAATTCTTAATTATTGTAGATAATTAATTAATATGTTTTTGAGCTTTGTAGGAAGATCTTACTAGCGCACTACTTTCTACGTGTTTGAAGCCTAAGCTTAAACCTATATTTCTATATTCATCAAATTCGTCTGGAGTTACAAATCTTTTTACACTTAAGTGTTTTTTACTAGGCTGTAAGTACTGACCAATTGTTACAACATCCACATCAGCGTTTTTTAAATCATGTAAAGTTTCAATAACCTCTTCTTTAGTTTCTCCTAGACCAAGCATAATTCCTGATTTAGTCCTCCTTTGTCCTTGGTCTTTCATGTACTTAAGTACCTTCAAGCTTTTTTCATATTTAGCTTGGATTCTAACTTCTCTAGTTAATCTTTTTACGGTTTCAATATTGTGAGAGATAACTTCTGGTTTAGCAGCTACTAACCTATCAATATGTCTTTCAATTCCTTGGAAATCTGGTATTAATGTCTCTAATGTAGTTCCTGGATTCATTCTTCTTATAGCCTCTATAGTTTCAACCCACATAAGACTTCCCATATCTTTCAAGTCATCTCTGTCAACACTAGTGATAACTGCATGCTTTATGTTCATAATTTTTATTGATCTTGCAACCTTTTCAGGTTCTGACCAGTCTAATGATTCAGGTCTACCAGTTTTTACTCCACAAAACCCACATGATCTGGTACAAATATTTCCTAAAATCATAAATGTAGCAGTTCCTTCTCCCCAACACTCACCCATGTTAGGGCAGCTACCAGAAGCGCAAATGGTATTAAGCTTGTACTTATCTACTAGTCCTCTTAATTCAGTGTATTTTTGACCTGTTGGTAGTTTAACCCTTAACCATTTAGGCTTGGGTAATATTGACTGAAATTTTTTTGTTGTTTTAATGCTTTCCATAAATTATCCTCAAAGATATGAATTATGTCAAATAAACAACTATAATATTGATAAATACCACACTCCAAAACCTATTAAAAATATCACTCCAAGTATACTTAATAAGTGCATTATTTTTGATGGTCTATACTTTTTTGGAGTATGTGAACTGCTAATCAATATGTAATTAATTATAGCATAAAAGGGAGCTGTTATAAACGACACTATTGTTGCGATTTTAACTAAAGCACCCATTTCTGATATAAAATTAAAAAATATAAAAATAGTACCTACAATAAGCAATATTAGCCAAAACAGGTATCCGTTTTTAAATTCTTTATTAAAAACTAATTGAGTGGCTTTATGCATTGATCTTGGCGAAGCATCTAAAGTTGTTATTGTTGTACTAAACATTGTAGTGAATGTGGCTAAGCCTATTATTAGATACGCCCAGGACCCAAAGTTCGAAGTATACATCTCAATTAATTGGTTTGCAAATACACTTGCAGAGTTACTAAAACTTAAATTATTATTGTTCATTACAAAATAGCCAAGTAGCATAAAACTAACACCTAAGATAATAGTTCCTAAATATCCTATATTAAAATCAAATAAAGTAGTTTTCATTTTTTGTCTTCCATCTGATTTTTTCTTTTCAATTGTCCATAATGAATGCCAGACTGAAATATCAAGAGGGGCAGGCATCCAGCCCATAAAAGCTATCAAGAAAATAATTTCACTATTATTTTTGGGTAATACTTGAGAATAATCAATTTCATATGTAAAATTATTAAATGCTAATATAGTAGCAAAGACAGTGCTTATAGCTAATATTAAAATTACAATCTTAATCATTCTGTCCAGCATTTTATATTTTCCAAAATATAAAAGGATACCACTTAGAGATAAGATTATGATTGTCCAAACTTCAACGCTTATTATATTATTGGTTAAAGAGCTGGCAATACCAGCCGTAACTATAGTAACAGCAGTTTGAATTGTAAACATTGTAGCAAAAGAAATGAGGATATAAAACCTTAAAATATTTTTACCCAATTTTTTGTAACCTTCCAAAAGGCTTTCTCCAGTTGCATTGGCATAACGTGGACCGTATTGAAAGAAAGGAAACTTAAATAAATTAACTAATAGTAACGCCCATATTAAACCAATACCAAAATCTGCACCAGCCCTTGTTGATTGAACTAAATGTGAAACACCAATTGCAGCACCGGCAAATAGTATGCCTGGACCTAATTTTTTTACAAAACCGAACATAGATTAATTATTCTGTTGAACAGTCTTTAAACTCTTCAGGAAGTTTTCCACAGTAGCCACAAGGATCATTATTTTTATTTAACATAGGGTTTTGACTGGCACATGTGCCTGAAAATTCTCCATCTTTTTTAGCCCATATTTTAATGCTAATTCCAAGGACCGCTAAGCCCATAAAAATTATTGTAATTAAAATTAATCCCATAGTTCTCTAATTATTTAGTTGCTTATTGATGGCTAATTTGTTGTGCTTTATTTTTTTTGTTTATTAATACTCTAAAAGTAAGTTATATAATATTCACTTCATTTTCCAACTTTATATCAAAAATAAATTGAATAGCTTTCTCAATACTTAAGGAAAATTCAAGTATCTCTTTACCTGTTGCATTACCATAATTCACTAATACGAGTGCTTGATTTTTATGTACCCCATAGTCCTTTATTCTTTTACCTTTAAATCCTGCTTTTTCAATTAGCCATCCTGCAGGAATTTTATAATTTTCATCTGATATTTTATAATTAGGAATATCCTTGAAGTTAAGTTTTAATTTTTCTAGTTGTTTCTTTTTAATTATAGGGTTTTTAAAAAAACTCCCACTGTTTCCTATTTCTTTAGGATCTGGTAATTTTTCTTTTCTTATTTGAGTTACAATGTTAGCGATATCATTTATTTTAGGATTTACTATACCTAATGATATTAATTTTTCATTTATAGAGCCATAATCAACTTTTAACTTATGATTAGCGTGGGTTAATTTTAATTTTACACTTAAAATAATGTAATTTTTATTTTTCTTAAAAATTGAATTTCTATATTCAAACTGACAATCAACTTTAGAAAATTCTACAATTTCATTCGTATTAACATCAAGTACTTCACAAGAAGTAAATACATCCTTTAATTCAACTCCATAGGCACCTATATTTTGAATTGGTGCAGCACCTGTGTTTCCAGGGATTAATGATAGGTTTTCAATGCCTCCAAGATCATTTTTCAAACACCATATAACAGCTTCATTCCAGTTTTCTCCTGCTTTTATATTTACTTCTGTATAGTTGTTGTCTATTTTTTTAGAGCTTATGCCTTTTATGTTTAAATGTATGACTAAGCCTTCAATTTTTTTTGTAATTAGGATGTTACTACCACCACCTATAAATATTTTTTCTTTTGACTCATTTGAAGATATAATTTTTTTTAATTCGTTTATTGATGAGATGCTAGTGAATTGATTTGCTATGGCGTCAACTCCAAAAGTATTATGGTTGATTAAAGAAAAATTATTTACAATTTTCATTAGCTATTGTATTTTTCTAAAGCTTTCTTTAGTATTTGGGTTGAAGTTTTTAAATCCTTCTCATTTAATACATATGCAATTCTTATTTGATTTTTACCTAAACCTTCAGTGGAATAAAATCCTTCTGCAGGCGCAACCATAATAGTTTCATTGTCAAGATTGAATTTTTCTAACATCCATTGAGCAAAGTCACTAGCATCTTCTATTGGTAGTTCAACAACACAGTAAAATGCACCTTTAGGAGTGGCAACCTTTAATCCATCAATTTTTCTAAGTTCAGAAATTAATAAATCTCTTCTTGAGACATATTTTGCATTAATTTCTTCAAAATAACTTTGAGGAGTTTCAAGAGCAGCTTCACTTGCAATTTGTGCATAAGTTGGAGGTGATAATCTAGATTGGGCAAATTTCAAAACTGTTTTAATTACACTTTTATTTTTGCTAACTACACAGCCTATTCTAGCACCACACATGCTATACCTTTTAGAAACACTATCTATCATTATAGCGTTCTGTTCTATTGAGCTTTCTTCCATTATAGAGTAGTGTGAATCTCCATCATAAGTAAACTCTCTATATACTTCATCTGAAATTAGAAATAAATCATGCTTTTTGACAATTTTAACTAATTTTTTTATTTCTTCTTTTGAGTAAAGATATCCAGTAGGGTTATTTGGATTACAGATTAAAATAGCCTTAGTTTTTTTTGTTATTAATTTTTCAAAATCTTCAATAGGAGGTAATGAAAAATTATCTTCTATAGTAGAAACTACTGGTACTATTTTCAGGCTATTAGCTACTGAAAATCCATTATAATTAGCATAGAAAGGTTCTGGGACTATTAGTTCATCATCTTTATCCATAATGCTCCCAAAAGTGAATAAAAGAGCTTCACTAGCTCCACTAGTGACTATAATTTCTTTAGAGTTAATATTTATATTTTTTGTGTCATAGTACTTAACTAGTTTACTGCGATACTGTTCTGACCCTTCAGATCTTGAATATGCCAAGACCTTAATATTATTATTTCTTACCGCATCCAGTGCAATTTTTGGAGTTTCGATATCAGGTTGACCAATATTTAACTGATAGACCTTGACACCTCTTTTTTTTGCATCTTCAGCGAAGGGAACTAATTTCCTTATGGGAGATTCTGGCATTAAGATACCTTTATTTGAAATTTTTGGCATTAAATCAATATTTAAAATTTTTCAACAATACTTTTAGGTTTTTTTTTAGCAATAACTGGTTTTGAGTTGTCTTCAACTTTACCTTTTATAGTTAGTAATACTGTTGGGTTTGTAGCATTTGAACCAACAGAAATTGTTTTTTTAAAGGGCATTACTCTTCTGGTATCATATCTCACTTCAATCTCTCCATTTTCACCTGGTAAAATAGGTTGTTCTGGTTTTTTTGGAATTGTACAGCCACATGAAGCTTTAACATTAGTAATAATTAGTGGTGAATCACCTGTATTAGTGAATTTAAAAACTCTTACTCCATCGGCACCTTTCTCCATAGTTCCGTAATCAATCACATAGGACTCAAATTCAATTAGAGCACCTTTATTTTGTGCATAAACAGTTAAATTTATTATAGCAACACAAATTATTATTATTAAGTTTTTCATTAAATTTAGTTTTTATTTTTTTTAAGTAAATCAAGGAGATAAATATAATTATTATTCCTTAGATAAAGAAATATAAGTACTTTTGTAAATCAATTTATAATTTATATTAATATGAGTGTTTTACCAAACTATATTTCTTCTGACGTCGAACAAAAATGGTATTCATATTGGTTAAAAAACAAATACTTCCATTCTACTCCTGATGACAGAGAGCCTTATACTATAGTTATTCCTCCACCAAATATTACAGGGATCTTACACATGGGACATATGCTTAATAATACTATTCAAGATATTTTAATTAGAAGAGCTAGGTTGCAAGGTAAAAATGCTTGTTGGGTTCCAGGTACTGATCATGCTTCAATAGCAACTGAAGCTAAGGTAGTAGATAGTTTAAAAAAACAAGGGATTAATAAAAACGACTTAGATAGAGAAACTTTTTTAAAACATGCATGGGAGTGGAAAAATAATTACGGTGGAATTATTTTAGAGCAACTAAAAAAGTTAGGGTGCTCTTGTGATTGGGATAGAACTAAATTTACTATGGATGACTCTATGAGTGATTCTGTAATTTCTACATTCATAGACTTACACAAAAAAGGTCTTATTTATAAGGGTTATAGAATGGTTAATTGGGACCCTGAAGCTATGACAACCCTTTCTGATGAAGAGGTTAATTATATAGAAAGAAAGGATAACCTTTATTACATAAAATATAGAATTGAAAATGAAGATAATTTTATTACAATAGCAACTACAAGACCTGAAACAATTTTTGGTGATAGCGCTATTTGTATTAATCCCAATGATATTAGATTCAAAAATTTAAAAAACAAGAGGATCATTGTCCCTATTTGTAACAGATCTGTTCCAGTTATTGAAGACGATTATGTAGATATTGAATTTGGCACAGGTTGCTTAAAAGTTACTCCTGCACATGATTTAAACGATAAACTAATAGGGGATAGGCATAACCTTGAAGTTATAGATATTTTAAATGACGATGCTTCACTAAATAAGCATGGATTAGAATTTGAAGGAAAAAATAGATTTGTAGCTAGGAAAGAGATTGTAAAAAAATTGACCGAATTAGGTTTGTTAGATAAAACTGAACAAATAATTCATAATGTTGGAGTTAGTGAAAGAACTAATGCTATTATAGAACCAAAGTTTAGTGATCAGTGGTTTTTAAAAATGGAAGAATTAGTTAAGCCTGCTATAAAGTCAGTCTTAGAGGATGGTGAAATTAAATTATTTCCAAAGAAATTTGAAAATACCTATAGACATTGGTTAGAAAATATTAGAGATTGGAATATATCTAGGCAACTTTACTGGGGTCAACAAATCCCTGCTTATTATTACGGTACTGCAAAGGAAGATTACGTTGTTGCAAGTAATATTGAAGATGCATTAGTTATTGCTATAGAAAAGACAAAAAATAAAAGTTTAAAATTAACTGATTTAAGACAAGAATCTGATGTTCTTGATACTTGGTTTTCATCTTGGTTATGGCCAATAAGTGTTTTTGATGGTATTAATAATCCAGATAATGATGAAATTAATTATTATTACCCCACTAATGATTTAGTTACCGGTCCAGATATTTTATTCTTTTGGGTAGCGCGTATGATAATAGCAGGTTATGAGTTCAAGAATGCTAAGCCTTTTTCAAATATTTATTTAACTGGATTAGTTAGAGACAAACAAAGAAGAAAAATGAGTAAATCATTAGGTAACTCACCTGATGCATTGAAATTGATTAAGGATTATGGTGCAGATTCTGTACGAGTAGGCTTATTACTTAGTTCTTCAGCAGGTAATGACTTAATGTTTGATGAATCTTTATGTAAGCAGGGTAAATCCTTTTCAAACAAAATATGGAATTCATATAAATTAATTAATGGCTGGGATGTTAAAGAAATCGATCAGCCTGATCATTGTAAATCATCCATACACTGGTATGAAAATAAGTTTCAGTCTGTTTTAGTTGAAATAGAAGATCATTTTAGTAAATATAGACTTAGTGATGCTCTGATGTGTGTTTATAAACTTATTTGGGATGATTTTTGTAGTTGGTTTTTAGAACTTATTAAGCCTGAATACCAGCAACCTATAGATAAAACTACTTTTGATTCGGTAATAAAAATAGTTGAAAATAATTTAAGAATTCTTCATCCATTTATGCCTTTTATTTCTGAAGAGATATGGCAAAATATTTCAGATAGAGATCCAAGTCAAGCTTTGATAGTTTCAAGATGGCCTTCTGTTAATAAAATTGATAAAACCATTATTGAAGATTTTGATTTTATTTCTCAAGTAATAAGTGCAATTCGAACTATTAGAAAAGAGAAAAACTTGTCGTTTAAAAATCCAATTGAGCTACATGTTTTAAATAATGAAAATTTCCCTTCTAATTTAGATTCAATGATTATAAAACTATGTAATATTAGTAAAGTAGTTTATACTGAAAAAGAAGTAGAGAACTCACTTTCGTTTAGAGTTAAATCAAACAATTATTATGTACCAGTTGATAACAGTCATGTAAATGTTGAGGAAGAAATTCTTAAACTCAAAACAGAATTAAAATATACAGAAGGTTTTTTAAACTCGGTTCAAAAGAAACTATCTAATACTAGATTTGTAGAAAATGCACCAGAACAGGTGATTCAAATTGAAAGAGCTAAGGAACAAGATGCAATATCTAAAATTAAAGCTTTAAAGGACTCATTGAATAGCCTAGAAGTGTAGATGTTTTAAATATTTGCAATGATATCTTCTGCCCCTTTTACTTTTTGATTTAGTTTGACATTTATCTTTGTATTTAGGGGTAAAAACAAATCAACTCTTGATCCAAATTTTATAAAACCGGCATCCTCTCCTTGATTAACTTTTGAGCCTTTTTTAGCATAATTTACAATTCTTCTTGCTAAGGCTCCAGCGATTTGTCTGTAAAGAACCTCTACAGATGATTCATTTTTTATAACTATAGTTGTTCTTTCATTTTCTGTACTAGATTTTGGATGCCAAGCAACCAAGTATTTGCCAGGATGATATTTAGAAAACAGCACTTCTCCACTTACAGGATACCTTGTTACATGAACATTAATAGGGGACATAAAAATACTAACCTGGATTCTTTTATCTTTAAAATATTCAGGTTCATAAACTTCTTCTATTACAACTACTTTTCCATCTACTGGAGATACTACTTGGTTATCTCCAAAGCTTGTAATTCTTTTAGGGTTTCTAAAAAATTGTAAAACTAGTATTAACTCTCCAATTAGTAGAAGTTGAATATACATCTTGTAATCAATTGAAAAATAATCCAATAGAAAAAATATAATTACAATTAAGCTAAATGTAATTAATATGATTTTATGACCTTCTTTATGAAACATAGTCTAAAAAAATTAAAAATAAATATATAAATGGTGATGCAAGTATTACGCTGTCTAGCCTATCCAATAGCCCTCCGTGTCCAGGTAGTATTATTCCACTATCCTTTACTTTAGCTTGTCTCTTGTATTTTGATTCTAGTAAATCTCCTATAGTACCAAAAACACTCACAATAATACTAATAAATAACCAGTTTGAATTAGTTAAACTGGAATCTGTAAAATAACTAATTGCATAACTACCTAAACATGTGAAAAACAACCCTCCAAAAAAGCCCTCAATAGTCTTATTTGGAGAAACGCTTTCAAATAGTTTTTGTTTGCCAAAGTTTTTGCCAATTATATAAGCAAACGAATCATTTATCCAAGCGAGTACAAAGAAACCTAGTATAATACTGGAATTAAATCCTGTAAAGAACATTGGGATTAATGCAATAAACACAAATGAACTAGATAAATAAAAAGTAGAAGCTATATAATTTTTTGATAAAAATCTTGGTAGATCTTTTTTTATAAAAAGATCTCTAATTAAAAATATTAAAACAAAAATACTGAATACCAAAAGTATCTCTTTGCTTTCGTTGAAAAAAGAGTTGCTGATTAAAGTATATTCAAAATATGTAAAGTAAAAATAAAGAAGAGTAAAAATTATATGAGAAATAGTTCTTTTTTGATTAACTAATCTGCTGAACTCAATATTGCATATTATTCCAAAAACAAACACTAATATTATAAACGCTATTTGTGATTGTAGAGACAGCAAAAACAATGATGCATAAACTAAACCAGAAACTGTCCTTTTTAAAAGCTCTTTCAACTTAATTAATTATTGATTTTCTAACAATATCAAATATAAGTTTTTTGAACTACTTCCATAGCTTAAAAAATCTTTATCATTACAATCTTTAAAATGCTTTAAGTTTGTTATGTTACTTGGAATTAATTTTCCGCTATTTTTAATCCCTGTTAACCCTTCACTTATGTTATTGATTAGTTGATCAGTTTTAGCTAAAATTATAATATCAGTTGGAAGTTCAGCTAGTTTTTTTTCTGCAACTTGATTAGATGATATTAATATAGACCCATCATCAGCAATTAAATATTCACATGTGGATACAAGACAAATAGAATTATCATTGATATCTTTTGAAAAAGAATATTCTAACCTAAATCTTTTAGAAATAGTTTTATCAATGCAAATTAAATTAGATTTATCCCAACTATTTTCATTTAGAATTAATGCTATATTTTCATTTACTTCCTTTTCGTTATCGGAGTATAAAAATTTACCTCCATTTTGTATGAAATTTTTAACAAATCTATTATCAGTTGGAGATTCAAGTTTAGGCATAAAATCGCTTTCCTCTTCAAGATTAGTCTTGCTAGAAGCTTTTGTTTTTTTACCCTTACTGAATATATTTTTGAAAAAATTCAAATTAGAAAATATAGATTACATGTATATCCAAATATATAAATTCAAATATTAATTATATGTATATATATTATGAATTTATCACTTCTTTATCAAAAGGCCTTTTGCCAAATATTTTTTCTAAATTATCTTTAAAAATAACTTCTTTGTCTAATAATACTTCTGCTAGTTCTACTAATTTAGCTCTGTTGTTTTCTAATAACTTTATAGCTCTTTGATATTCTTTTTCAATTATTGATGAAATTTCTTTATCAATTGTTTCTGCAGTTTTTTCACTATATGGTTTTGTAAACCCATATTCATTCCCGTTCGAGGAATCATAATATGTTATATTTCCAACTTTGTCATTTAATCCATACACAGTAACCATTGCCCTTGCTTGTTTTGTTACCTTTTCTAGGTCACTAAGGGCTCCAGTTGATATCTTATTAAAGATGACCTTTTCTGCAGCTCTACCACCCAATGCAGCACACATTTCATCTAGCATTTGCTCAGGTCTAACAATTAGTCTTTCCTCGGGTAAATACCATGCTGCACCTAGAGATTGTCCTCTTGGTACTATAGTTACCTTAACTAATGGAGCTGCGTGTTCCAACATCCAACTAACTGTCGCATGCCCAGCTTCATGATACGCCACAGCTTTTTTCTCTGCTGGAGTTATTATTTTATTTTTTTTCTCTAATCCACCCACAATTCTGTCAACTGCATCTAAAAAATCTTGTTTACCTACTGATTTTTTATTTTTTCTTGCAGCTATTAGTGCAGCTTCATTACAAACATTTGCAATGTCAGCACCAGAAAAACCTGGAGTTTGTTTTGATAAAAACTCTACATCTAAATTTGTAGCTTTTTTCAACGGTCTTAAGTGAACTTTAAAAATTGCTTTTCTTTCTCTTACATCTGGTAGGTCTACAAATATTTGTCTATCAAATCTTCCAGCTCTCATCAATGCTTTATCTAGTACATCAGCTCTGTTTGTTGCAGCTATTACAATAACATTTGTATTAGTACCAAAACCATCCATTTCTGTTAGTAATTGATTTAATGTATTTTCACGTTCGTCATTACCTCCAGTCATGTTGCTTTTACCTCTAGCTCTACCTATAGCATCAATTTCATCAATAAATATGATTGCCGGAGACTTATCTTTAGCCTGCTTAAATAAATCTCTAACTCTAGATGCACCAACTCCAACAAACATTTCAACAAAATCTGATCCAGATAAGGAGAAAAACGGAACTTTTGCTTCTCCAGCTACAGCTTTTGCTAGTAGTGTTTTACCAGTACCCGGAGAACCTACTAACAATGCCCCTTTTGGAATTTTTCCGCCAAGTGCTGTATATTTGGACGGGTTTTTTAAAAAATCAACTATTTCTTGAACCTCTTCTTTAGCTCCTTCCATACCTGCTACATCCTTAAATGTTGTTTTCACATCTGTCTTTTCGTCAAAAAGTTTAGCTTTTGACTTACCAATATTAAATATCTGTCCACCACCACCAGAACCGCCTGATGACATTTTACGCATAACAAAAATCCAAACACCTATAATCAAAACAAATGGTAGCATAGATAATAACAAATCACCCCAAATATTTTGCTCAGTTACGTAATTAACTTCTATTACTAAATTATTTTCCTCTTCATTTCTTTTTAATCTATTTTCAAAATTCTGTAAATCACCAAATTCAAACTTATAACTCGCTGTTTGGGCAGATAGAGGAAAATATGCTTTTATTGTTTCTTTATGAATATCTTTAGAGGAAGCCTCTTCAGTTAAATAAACTTTAACTTCTCTCTTATTTATTATTTCAATTCTCTCTACATCACCCATAGAAACATACTCAAAAAACTTTGAGGGAGTTGTTTGATTAGCATCATTTGATGCTATTCCACCTGAAAACACTTGTAATAAAATGAATAAAAATATTATTCCACCATAAAACCAATATTGATTAATTTTAGGAGCTTTTTTATTATTTTTTTTATTTGTCATTTATTTTATTTTAATCTTTAGATTTAACTTTGGTTAATTTTGCATCCCCCCACAAACTTTCAATATCATAATATTCTCTTTTATGCTTTTGAAAAACATGTACAACTACATTGATATAATCCATTAAAACCCATTCTCCATTGTCATTTCCTTCAATATTCCATGGCTTATCTTTTAATTCTTTACTTACATGTTTTTGTATAGAACCAACTATTGCATTTACCTGTGTGTTGGAGTTTCCTTCACAAATGATAAAATAATCACATACAGAATTCTCTAATTCACGTAAATCTAAAATATTAATATCTTTTCCTTTAATTTCTTCAATTGCCTCAATAATACTATAAATCAAGGAATCCTCACTATTTTTTTTCTTAACCACTTATCAGTTTTATATTTGTGCAAAGTTATTATTTTTTTTACTTTAAACACATGAATATAATCAAACTTAATGCCATTGATTCCACAAATGATTATTTAAAGAATTTATTGGATAAAAAACCTGTCATTAATTATACAGTAGTTACCGCAAATTTTCAAAATAAAGGTAAAGGACAAATGGGTGGTTTTTGGGAATCTGAAGCGGGTAAAAACTTGATATGTAGTGTATACCTTTCTAATTCGATTATCAAATTGAGTAATCAGTTTGTTATTAATATAATAGTTTGTCTAGCTATTAAAAAATCATTACATAAATTTAATATCCCTCAGCTTTCTGTTAAATGGCCAAACGACATTATGTCAGGAAGTTCTAAGATATGTGGAGTGTTAATTGAAAATATTATTAAAAATAGCTCCATTCAAGATATTATAATTGGAATTGGTCTAAATGTAAATCAAACAATATTTAAAAACTCTCCCAATGCTACATCAATAAAAAAAATTAATGGAAACTTTTATAATACAGATGAAATTCTTTTTGAAATTATTAGTAATATAAAATTTTATTATACTTTTTTAGAAAAGGATAATCTTTCATATTTATATAAATTATATGAAAAAAATCTTTATCGTGTAAATAAAGTATCTATGTTTAGATTAGCAGATAAAAAATTGGTTTCTGGCTTTATTAGTGGAGTCAATGAATTTGGAATGTTGAAAATAATTATGGAAGATGATCTAGAAAAAACTTTCGGAATAAAAGAAATTTCAATAGTGAACTAATTTTTTAATTTACCACTTTGAAGGGTTTTTGTTCCAGGATTTAAGTTCTTCTAGTTCGGATGAATTTATATAGTTGTTCTTGAGTGCACAATCAACAAGTGTTTTATAGTTACTTAATGTTTCTAATTTTAATTTTTCATTTTTAAAATTTTCAAATGAAATATCAAATCCATAAGTGAATATTGCTACCATTCCGGTAACTTCAATTTTTTGTTCTCTTAATGCTTTTACAGCATTTATACTGCTATTACCCGTGCTAATTAAGTCTTCAATAACTACGACCTTTTGAGAAGAGTTTATTTTACCTTCAATTTGATTTTTTCTACCATGTTTTTTTGCCTCTGGTCTAACATAAATAAAAGGAAGATCTAAAAAATCCGCTACTAACATACCAATTCCAATTGCCCCAGTTGCTACTCCTGCAATCACATCAGGTTTGCCGAATTTATCTATTAATAGTCTAGATAATTCTTCTTTAACTTCATTTCTCACATCGGGGAAAGATAATATTGTTCTGTTATCACAATAAATTGGCGAATTCCAGCCAGAAGCCCATTTAAAAGGTTCTTTAGGGTTTAATTTGATGGCATTTATTTTTAGTAAAATTTCCGCAATTTTTACTTCTACACTATCTTTTCGACTCATATATACAAAACTAATCAAAAATTAATATGTTTGCATAGTAAACAAATATAAATGTATCAAGTATTTTATAAGGAAAAAGTTATTTTATTGACTGATGTAATAGAACAAGATACAGGCTTGGTTGTTTTACCTCTGAAAAATATTAAGCTCAAAAAAGTTATTAAAATTTTAAACAAAAAAAGCACAAAATCTCTTCATTTGTTCCATAAAAATAGAGATAATCTATTAAAATATTTTTTTAAATTAATCAAAACAGTAATTGCTGCTGGCGGTAAAATCATTAATTCTAAATCGGACACACTTTTTATATACCGAGACAATAAATGGGATCTACCTAAGGGAAAATCAGAGAAAAATGAGTTATTATCAGACACAGCCATAAGAGAGGTTATTGAAGAAACAGGAATTAAAGGAGTTTCTATAAAAAAACCACTTGATGTTACTTATCATATATTTAAAAGAGATGATGAGTATAGATTGAAAATTACTTATTGGTTTGAAATGTTTAGTGATTACTCAGGAAAATTCACACCACAATTAAATGAAAACATAACTGATGTATGTTGGGTTAAAAAAGAAAACCTTGAAAATATTAAAAATAATTCTTATCCAAATATAAAATTACTTTTTTAGAAGTAGTCTTTACGTACACACGCAGGAACTAACTTAGTGTAATCACCATTGTTGATTATTACTTCTCTGACAATTGAAGATGAT
>Ga0209816_1000855_pt1 | contig 23155 bp, 23 predicted proteins | sample CoawatmetaG01DNA_FD_187509 | JGI IMG/M metagenome (GOLD analysis project Ga0209816, IMG submission 187509) | Marine microbial communities from the West Antarctic Peninsula - Coastal water metaG017-DNA (SPAdes) (version 2) | ecosystem: Environmental > Aquatic > Marine > Coastal ...
TCATGGACGCTATTGAAAAGGAGAAAGACGAATGGAAGAACAAGGATCCAAAGATAGTAACCTCTTAGCAAACACAGGTGCTACTGATGCTGAACTGCTAGCTGCAGTTGCAGTGTTAAAAGGTGGAACAGATTATGATAAGCCTAATAACTTAACTGATGTACACACTTATGTAAAGGAAGAGATCTATAAGTTAAACATAAACGAAGACGCAGAGATGTTAATGAAAGATGGTATGTCTCAAGAAGATGCAATTAAGAAAGCAACTATATCCGCAGCAAAGAAACGTAGTGCTGTTGATCAAGCTATGAAGAGTTACTTAGCATCAAAGTAAAAAAAAATAACCTACACTAGTCGTAATGACCGGTGTAGGTTTTTTTTGTTTAATCCCAGAAGAATTGTTTAACAGCTTTATAATTTACATCAGAGTCTTTTGTTATACTTCTTACAAACTCTTTTCTAAAAGCTTTTCTTTTCTTCTCAAACTTCTTAATCTTATCCATAAGTCCGTTGCCTCTGTACAAATCCCAACGAAATCCAGCTCTAGCCATAGCCCTATACAATAACAATACATTACTATTATTAGGGTTGTTAGTTAAGAAATCATAGTTCTGTACACCTTCAACATAGTTATCAATGTTTTGTAAATCTTTAAACATATCTCCAGTACTTCTTAAAGGACCTCCTTTATCTAAATGTATATCAAGAAAATCTTTATTAAGCTGAGCTGCAAACTCACGAGCCTGCTTAGGACTTACTAAAAATCCATCGAAGATCTGAGCTATACTCATGTGATCTTTCTTCTTACTGAATGCACCTAACGATCGTGCAACATTTATTCCATCAAGAGAGTGTGTCATAAGTACTGCAGCTTGTGTTGCAGCCTTGATACTTCCAATTGGAATGTACTTAGGATTAAAGATAGGGCTTTCCTTAAACTCAGGATTATAATAAGGGTTAGGTTCTTTAGCACCAGTGATGCTTTTCATCTTAAAATTCTTACCTGTTTTCGAGTTGTTTAAGTATACAGAAGAGCCTTGAGGATATAATATCTTTTCAGCAGGAGTAAATTCTAATCCATTAGTTGAATCAATAAATGCTCTAACTCTATCTGCTTCCCAATTAGCAAGGCCAAAGTTTAAACGATGTCCTCCGATAGTAATAACTGAAAGATCGATTGGTGGACTGTGTAATGCTGCAGCGTTAGCCATTGAAGATAATATACTACTTAACTCTTTAAGCATTGGAAACTGAGTCTCAACAGATGCAACCATCATATCGCCCATACGGTCAATAATATAATCAGCATCTTTGAAAGTCTTAGTATCTACAAACTTACCGTCTTTAATAGCTTGAGCTATCTCTAACTGGCTAAGAGTGTTGCCGCCCATATCAAGAACAATTTGATTAAAAGCAGATGCAGTAGCAGCATCATCTTCAATCATCATTAGTATGTTCTCACGTACAATTTTTCTAATCAAGTTTCTACCAGCACCATACTGAAAGATCATTAATGGAGACTTAGAAAACTGTCTCATGTTTTTCTTATTGTCAAGACCTAAAGCTACAACAGCTTGTTGAATGAATCTAGAAGAAGCATCTGAGTTCTGATCTATCTGAGCTCTCATACCTTCACCAGTGAAGTTATAAACATCATTGTTTAAAGGTAATGCCTCGTCCCATTTCATTCTAGCTGTTCCTTCAGGAGCATTAAAATAAGGATTGATGTTAGTTAATGAAGCAGTTTTAAAATCACCTGACTGTAAAGCATTGTGAGCTAAGCCATTTCCTGTTCCGTCAACGTGAGTTAAAAACTTTGAAGAGTATATTGGATTAGTTTTAGTACCGTTTTTGATACCTTCTAAATGCTCACGTAGTTTTGTTGCCTCAACCATAGCGCTTACACTAGACCAACCATCTTCTTTAGCTGCTAAACTTATAACAGCATCACCATTTTCACGAGCATTAAGAATCATATCCGACCAAGCTTTAGCATTGCCATCAAATATTCTTACAGCTTCTTCAACTCCAACGTTGTGTCCAAACTTCTTAACAATACCAGCTTTAAGTTCATTTAATTCAGCAGTATTATCTGTGCTGTACATTTCTATAACATCACTTTGAAGAGCAGCTCTGATAAGCTTATGACTATGATAGTTTCCAGTGAACTGTTCTATATAAAACCTGTTGTTGTCGCCTAAGAAATGGTTGTAATAAAATACATTACCTTTCATTGCTTCAGCCCAGTCCATGTTATCATTAAAGATAGTGTCTTTAACTCTGTCACCTGCAAACCATTCCATCATTGGTTCACCAGTTGTAGGATCAATCTTATCTCTACCAGTCTTAGGATCTTTTACTTTTCGTTGACCTGATCTAGAGTTTAACTGACCTGTATCTTCTTTACCTGTGCCAATTAACTTATCAATGTTAGTTGAACCATCAGGATTCATTGATTGAGTAAGTACGTTAACAATATTAATCATGTCTTGGTCTATAGTAAACCCAGTGTTATCAAGAATATCTATTGTTTGATTGATTAAATCAAAGTTTCCATACTCAACATCACCTTCTTTTCGTACCTTATTACCGTACTCATCTTCACCAACGCTAACATATTTCTTAGCACTAGATCTTGGTCTGTTAATACGACTTGTGTTAGTTTTCTTTTTGTTTCTAACCCCAGTTTTTGTTTGAGGTAATAATGTTTGAGTCATTGGAAGCATTGCTTCAGCAACTCTTAAACCTTCAGGTGACACTGTTGTATTACCCTTATTATCTTTAATAAATAAATTAGGGAACGCTCTTACAATCATATCTCTAGCTATTGTTCCTGCTATTGTTGAGTTCATGTTGTTAGCATCAGGCTTTATACCCATTGATCCATTCATTATGTTACCAATAGTTCTAACTTCATGAGCACCTAATATTACTCTATGAGCGTCTTGCTCTGATTGACTAGGAGCTAGATCAGAATTGCTTATAGCTTCATCTCTTCCTCTAGTATCATCTGGTTTTCCTTTTCTTTTAAAAGCTTCTCTAACAGTATGAAACATAGCATGTAAAGCAACATCTGATAAAGCACTTGGTGCTCCTCGTCTAGCTAACTCTTCATGTGTAGCAAGCATACCTTCAAAGAAATCTGCTACAGTTTGAGGTTCGAATGTACCATCATTTATACGTTGCAACATTTCAGATCTTCTACCTGGTTCCATCATCTGGTCATAAGTAAAAGTGTCCATTAATTCCTGGACCTTTCTGCCCATAGAATGACTATCATGCATCATCTGCATCTTTTGTTGATAGCCCATTTTAACTTGGTTGATAGCGCCTGGTCTACTAGGTGTATCAGTATCATCATCAACTGTTTCACGATCAGCTGCCTGATTACGATCATAAACATCAGGACCAAGGTCAGCAAGTATCTGCCACTCTTCTTGAGTTCTATCTTGTTCTGGTCTACTAAGTATAGCATTTATAAGTGCAGCTGGTCCAACAACTGTATCACCACCACCTAAATTTGCAGCAGGACCAGTACCTAATTTCTGTACATCAAGAGGTTCTTGTTTAAATCCTTCTGCATAATTTGCTTTGGCTTCTTCAGGAGTAGTAAATACTCTTTGAGGTGTTACCGTTGGGACATCTACAATTGGAGAACCCATCTCACCAGTCTGGTTTGTATCGACACCACCATAGACGTCGTCTACTAAACCTTCGTTAAGCTTACCATAATTCTGATTAAGCATTTGCAGTTCAAGTCTAGACTTACGACCTCTTGCTCTATAGTCTACTGCACCTTGTGGATTAGCAGCTTGAGCTCTTTCTATACCAGCAACCTCATTTTGTTTACGAGCAATAAGCATTTGCATTTCGCTGTCTTGACTTGCATCACGTTGATAAGCTTGTTGTTTTCTTACAACATTAGACTCTTCTCTGACAGTAGGCGCTTCTAAAAAAACGCCTGACATATCAAATTGAGCTTGACCTAAGTTTTTTTTCTTATTAGCTGAGCTTGAAATTCCTCCACTCTTTGCCATACTTAACTCCTATTAATAAAATTGTGCTACAGGCTTATCACCTTTCATGTGTCTTCCAACTAACGGTATAAAGTTCTTACCATAATACATGAACTGAGCTCCGTTACCTTCAATAAGAGCACCAACCATTCTGTTTGTATTCTTAATTGTGCCACCACTTGGTCCACCAAACTCATCAAGAGTATGGCTAAAAAATCTACCCATTTGATCTAGTGTAGTATCATTATACCTTGGACCACTAGTATATATAGGATGTACATAATCTAACAACCTATGTCCTGTGCCTAATAAACCTGAGGCACTCAAAGCTCTTTGAGCATTCTTCATATTTGTATCTACATAAGGACTATGCTTACCAAACTTCCATTCATCTTTAGCTTCTTGTCCAAGTATAGCAAGAGCAAACATAGTAGCTGCAACCGCAAAGGCTTGATACTTAAGTGTTGGATCTGCTTTCTTAGCTCTCTTATATAGCTTCGGTATGATATGAGAAGTAAACGTTGATAAGAAACCTTGATACTGAGTAAGTAATCTGAAGTGAGGATTAGAATACCACAACGGTCTGTCAACAGACGTTGGTCTTGCTAATGCATTATCAACAAAAGATATCCTAGCATCTTCTAAAGTATTATAAAGATCAGTATGATTTTTAAATATATACTCATGCAACACTTTAGTATCTAACTTACCACCATCTTCAGAAATAAAACCTTTAGTACCAGCTTGATTAAGCTGACTAACTTCTTTATTTACTTTTTCAAATTGTCTTGCAGCCTTAACAGGGTCAATGTTTAACTCTCTTAATCTTTCAAAAGCATCATTAGCTAGATTGCTATTAAGCTTACCAACCTCATAGAAGCCTTGAACAATTTCTAAGTCATTGAATATAGCATCGTTAGCGATTGCAAGTCGAGCTATCCTTGATCCGTCTGTTAGAAACTTAAGACCATTCATACGAAAGAACGATTCTAAAACCCACGTCTTCCACTTATTAGTTTCATAAGCAGATGAATCAATATCAACTGCACCAAGTACACCGTGATGAGACGTTCCGTACTGTCCACCATAGAAACTTAACCTGTTCATGTTGATATCTTCTATAGTAATGTCTTTAGCTTTGTTGTGCTTCTTACCATCAAACTGATTGATTATTGTAGGTGTTGGACCAACATCTTTTAAATCAGGGTTTGTAAGGTTCTGACCTTTAAAGTATTGTTTAGTCTGCTTTGAATTAGTAGCATAATGTTTTATAACATCTGATGCACCTTGTCTAACAACATTAATCAAACCTTTATTGTAAGCTGCACCAAGCATAACTAAAGCTAGTTCTGGTAGTGAAGCTAACATTGAAGTATCTAATTGAGTTAGTGTATTGAAGAAAGTAATATTGTCTTGTACCTTCTTAAGCTTTTGATTCTTAATAGCTTTATACCTACCTCTTTGTGTATCAACAGAGTTTTTAACAACTGCAGCAATGTTAGCATCCCATTTACCTTCAGCACTCATTCGATCTTTGACTGCCATAATCATTGCATTAAGCTTACTATCATTACGTCCTAGATATTTAATATCCATAGCATAGTTAATCATGTCATGTATATTGTTTTCTAACTTTCCAAAATGATCTGTGTGTAAGAACTCTTGCATCAAAGGGTTGTCATTAACATTTAAAGTTCTTTCATTAGCAGCTCCAGCTGCTGTAGTGTTTCTGTAAATATCATCATGAGTTAATTCCATTTGACCTTTAGCATCGAACACTAACCTGTTGTATAAAGCCTCAGCATCTTTAGCACTAAGACCTTTTCTTGCATTGCCTTGAGGGTCTACCCAATCTCTTTGCAATGAAGATATAAATCTACCTTTACCTTTAAGTATTTTAGAGGTATCAAGTTTAGCAGAATTAAAAAACCAATCTTCAACCTTGCCAATCTGTATTTTCTTACCGTCAGGACCTATAAGATCGTCAACATTATTGTTTACTGTATCTAATAGTGCATCAGTTAATCTTGTCATTCTGTTATGAATCTGATCAAGCCTTGACATCATATCACCCCACTGCTCTTTGTGTTCCTTAGCAGTCTTCTCGCCACGCTCAAGAGCTCTTTTACTATCAACAAAGCTTTTAAAAGTCTTAGTTGCAGAGGTAATACCACCAGCAGTTTTCTTTTGACCAACAGTATTAAGTAATGCTTCTCTTAAATTTGAAGCTTCATTAACATAACCTTCAGTCAACCTACCTTTTATCTTTTGAAATCCTACGCCTGCAGCCATACCTATATTAGTACCTGCAAATGTTTGTAGCAAAGCAGACAGATGTCTTTTAGACTTGTTACTTAAGTCAGGATCTTTGAGAGCCTTAGCTACAATAGAACCGTACTTCATGAAAGCTTGCTTAGGTAATCTCTTAGCTTTATCCCACATAGATAGCTTACCAATAACAACACCGTCTTCGTTCTCTATACCTTTACCTTCTCCAAGTTTAACTTGCTCATCAACCTGTCTTTGAAGATCTACGTCACTACCTTTGGATTGGTTTAATATTTCTTGATTGATCTCTTCAACGTCAACAAAAGCAGGTTCCCAAGTGTTACCTACCATATCAGTTCTTTCTACAAGATCACTTTCTTTTCCAGTTCTTTTGTAATTGAATATAGATTCAGCAGTATATTTAAACGCTTGCTCTGTTAGCCTAACAGGATAAACGTTACCTGATGAAGCAACAGCATTACCTAACGCTTCACCATTTTCGTTTTCAGCGTAGTTAAAAAACCCATCTGCCGCATCATAAGCAGCCATACCATAATCAGACTGCATCTTCTTAACAGAGCCATAACCTCCAGCAGTACCCATGGTACCACTAATTGTACTACCCATAAGAAAACCACCGATGGCAGCATTCTTAGCTATGTCATTAAACTCATTCCAATTAAATTCTCTTTCTGAACCTGCTATAGATGCTAAGTAACTAGTACTTTCCTGCATTGCTTCAGTTCCTGATTCCCATAAACCACCTTTAACAAAACCCTGACCAAACTCTTTTAACAATAAATGTTTTTTAACTTGGATGTCAGCATGACCTGCCATAGCTTTAACAACGTCTGTCACTGCTCCTACTTTTGCAGCAGCCATTTCAGCATCTACTTGTCTAAGTGCTTTAGCTTTCATTGCTATTTGTTCTGCTTTAGATAATTTAAAATAACCTGGATCAGCTTCAATCTCGTCTATTTTTTTCTTAGTAAACTGAGCTTTGAGTTGTTTGTATCCATCTCTTTTCATTATTTCAGATGGCTTCATTATACCTTTCAAACCTAATCTATCTAATACTGTCATGGCAATACCACCAGTAAGAGCTATCTTAGGATCTTTAGTATTTATATCTCCTTCCATACTGTTGAAGATTTCACCAGCATAAACCATAGCCATAGGTGTTATACCAATTGCTCCGCCAACAACAGCTGCTATTCCAGTAGCTCCAGCTCCTACAGCTAAAGTACCTGCGACACCTGAACCAATAATACCTAGCATCCAAGGTATAGAAACACCTCCTAAACCTATCAAATAATCAGCAGCGTTCTCACCAAACTCTACATCGTCCCAGTTTTGAACAAACTTAGGCATCCTCATCATCGCATTTGATTTAGCTAAGGCATCGAGCTGTCCCTTTTCATACCAACCTTGATTGCCAGTTAACGATCCAAGCATAGACAATGCACCAGAAGTAGCTTCCGACATGCTAGCCCAGCCTTGAGCAATGCTTGCACTCCAAACATTGGTAGCGTTACCAGTCATGTCCATACCTTCATGTCTATACTTAACTTGATCGTCTAAAAAAGGATTCATAACTCCATAAATTTCAGAGTTTATTTGAGCGTCTTTAAGTTCCCATTCATTCATTGCAGCCTTCTTTAAAAAAGGACTACCAAATTTATTAAGCAGTGTTCCATTTTGCATGTGTGCATCTAACTCTATCTTGGCTTGTCCCCAAGAACTCTGAGTAGTATCAATACCCATTAAGCTATTGAAGTGTTTGCTTTCCCAAGCATTCCTATCTTTGTCAGAAGTCCAGCGATCAGGAGTTATTAAATCATTTGCATAAAGAGATGTAGAAAAAGATTCACCAAGATCATTTTGTAAGTCGGCTATGTACCTGTTGTACTTATCTTTCTCTCCAGTCTTAACTAAATTATTGTATCCAAGCTTCTTAGCTAATTCATAAAACTTCTTTTTTTGAAGCTCGCCACCATACTCTCCAGCCTTATAAGCTTGATCTTCCAAAGCCATATGATCTGTCTCAAGAGCATTCATTCCATTTATTCTATAACCTTGTCCTGTGATATCATCGTAGACAGTATCACCGTCTTCCCAACGATAAGATCCTTGCTCACCATCTAACATCATTTCTTGATACATAGCAGCAGGCTCAAAACCAGTCATGTCAAATTGAGCTGCATTACCTTTTTTCTTTATTGGAATTTCAAGCATTACTGCCTCCGTTTAATTTACTCAGCCTTAGTAGGTGTTTGAAATAACTTTATATTGTGTTCTTTCATCCAACCTTTATTCTCACCGTCTTGCATAAGTGTGTTTGCAAAGAATAAAAATCCAGTAGTATCCATAGCATCTTTTGTCGCACTAGAATCCCACTCTTCTCGTTGAGCTTTAGATAAACCTTTCCATTGTATAGCAAGCTGTTTCCATATTTGTTCTTTGGTAGGTTTTTGTATACCTTCTTTACTTGTATCCATATCAAACTTACCATTTTGGATTTGAGCAACGATTGTACTATCACCCATTATCATTGCTTCACCAGCAAACTCTCCATCTTTATTACTAGTAATTGAATTAAACATTGTTGCACTAAATAAACTTGTACCATCAGCATCTAAAACTTGAGCCATTAAGTCTGACTTAAGATAATACTGTTCTTTATAATTAGTAAACGTAAGGTTGTTATCAATATTACCAGTTGCTAAGAATTGTTTGTATTGTATTCTTGAAAAGTTTTCAACAATATTTGTCATATCTGAAATAACATCAGACGGTATTTGTTTAAAGTCTGGTCTACCACTAATTTTATCTCTTGGTAAAACATACTGACCATTAACTTGTCTATTGGCGTAGTCTAAAATCATAGCATTTAAATCACCAAGCTCAACACCAGCGTTTCTCTTAGCAAATGCTACACCATCTTCACCTTGTAAATCATATATACCAGTTGCTGCTTTCATAAATGTATCAGACTGAGACTGCATCCATAAAGTATTTTGTTCAGTAAGTTCGTTATACCATTTTTGATATTTAACTGCTGCAGCGTTCTGGCTTTTCTTATTCTCTTTTGAAATCCAATCAGTCATCTCTCTATCTTTCTTGGTGAAGTCTACTTTAAGATCTTCAACATTACCAGTAACAAGATATTTATTAATAGATGCTCCGGTATAACCATTGTTTCTTAAAGATTCTCTCTGAGCTTTCACTGACTTATCAGCAGCAGTCTTAAGAGCTGCTCCTTCTACAGCACCTTCTAATCCTTTAGCAGCAGCAACATACCACTTACCTGTTTGCAAGTAAGCTGATGCAGCTCTAATTAAAGCTGTAGCAACCTCTGGATTCTCTGAATAGAAACTTCTAATTTTTTCTATCCAAGCATTCTTACCTTCTTCAGTACGTATTGTTGTTACTTCTTCTAGATCTGCTGAAACAGTTTCATCTAAATGAGGAGAATTTATAGTAATGTCTGTAACAACTTTATCTTTATCTGCAGCGACTTCATCAGGATTGTCCGGTGTATCTGTTGCTGCTACTTCTATAGTCTGAATTTCAGCTGCTGCAAATACTGCTGCCGCTTCATCAACTTCAGTTATTTCTTCTACTATTACAGCTTGATTAACTAGATTTTCTTCTTCTACTTCAACAAGCGCTGCAGTTTCTATCACTTTATTGTTTGCTGCTTGCAGTTGAGTTTTCAATTCTTCTAATTGTCCAGGCTCAGCAAACTCAGGATTTAACTCAAGCGATTGTATTCTAGCAGTCAATGACTTAACATCATTAACAGCGTTGTCTGCTTGCTCTCCAACTGATTGATACTTATCTATAAATACTCCGTTCTCTTGCATGTCACCAAGAGGTTCTACTCTTTGACCTGGAGCACCAAGACTGTTATTAAATTTATATGTAACAGTACCATCAAGATTATCTGTTCTAGATATTACTCTATCTTTGTCTTTTGCATATTCTAGATCATGGTCAGAGCCTATATACGTTGTAGCCTCTTGAACAATTAATCCATTTTCATATGAGACAGTTTGATCTTTATATGTGAACTGTGTTCCATCAGCTAAGTCAACTGTAACAGGAGGTTCATAACTTGGATGTAATGTATTTGTTTCCCCAATAGTAGTATCTATAGATTTTATAGGACTGTCTGACATTGATTTAATCTTTGACAAATGTTCTTTCATAGTCGGCTTATAAAACTCGTCTTCTGTAGCAGTATTATATTCTTCCCAAGTGCCATTAGCAGCGCCACTAACTAAAGGTTCTAGTCCTAGCTCAGCATGTCTAGGAGTTTTATCAACATCACCTACAAGTTTTGGAGAAGTGGATGATGATTTAGCTTTAGCTAGAATTTCTTTACCATCAAATTCAGATCCTTCAACACCCATATTGTTTATATAATCAGTGATAAAGGGTTGTATATCCCCTAATCCTTTTGTAAAATCTTCATCAAAAAACGATCCCATTTTATTCTCCTTGACCAAATACAGATTTAACTTTTGTGCTAACATCTTTAAAATCTTTAGGTTTTTCTTTTCCTTCTTCACCTGGTTTTACTTTTTTAATACCAGCTAATGAATCTTGTATATCTTTAGATTTAACTCCTATCCCTGCTTTAGCAGTATCACCAGCAGTTTCTTCAAGACCTGAACCACTACCAAGAGCACCACCAGCAGCAGCACCAATTGATGGTGGTATACCTATTGAAGCAGCAACAATACCACCTACAACAGATCCAATGGCTTTACCAGTAGCTCTTTCTTCAGCACCAATTTGACTAGTATCTGCATGTTTTGCTTCACCTACTATAGGTTCAAATTCAGAAGCTTCTAATACAGTTGCGGCAGTTAAACCTAATCTTTCTTTTCTTTCTGATTCTAATTTAGGATCAACATAAGTAGAAAACTCTTCATCAAGATCTCTTTTTCTTATAATCTCTTCTAAAGTAACACCTTGACTTTTAGCTAAGACTTTCATTTTATCCATTTCTACTTCGTTGTAAGCCATTACTTTCCTCCTGAAGAGGTTGTCTTAGTTTCCTTAGGTGCAGCAGCTCCAAATACACTAGCGTACTGTTGTAAACCTTTGTAAGCAGAGTCAGCTTCGTTCTGAGCTTGTTGTTGAGTAGCACCACCAAGAGCTGAAAGAGTTTTAGCTCCTCCGCCTTGTGCAGCTAAAGCACCTTGCATATTACTAAACTGAGCAGCTTGAGCTTGTTGATCTATACCTGCAAATGAAGCAGCAAGATCATTTGATATACCTGATTGATTCATGTACTGTCTTGAACCACCTAACCCACCAGCACGACCAGCGCCAGCTGCATTCAAACCTAAAGCAGCTTGAGCTTGTTGCGAAGCAGCAGTTCTCATACCAGATAAGTTAACAGGTTTGTTTGCTAGAGCAGCGAGGTCTCCCTCCATACCTATTTGTTGACCGGCTAATGTCTTAGCCTGGGCTTGAGCTGCTTGTTGTTCAGGGGTTAAACCTGCTACAGCACCTAATTTCCCAGATCCGTACAAATCTGAAGCAGTATTAAGCATACCCGTTATCTGAGGTTTAAATTCAGCAGCAACTCCTGATTGAGACACCTGAGTCTTGTCACCACCTTTTACACGTGATACTGAATTAGAATCTACATAACTAATTTTACCTTCTTCTATTATATTACTTGTTGCCATGTCAATGACAATGCTATCATAAATTTTAATCTTAGACATCAAAACTCTCCTTTAGACTTTTACGCATTGTGGTATATTTTTCTACCCACCCTACCGTAGTTAATTGTTTTACAAAACCTCTACGGCCTGTATATTCAAGAGCATCAATGCTCTCGTGTTCTTTAATAATGTTTTCAAACTTATTTATTAGGTTAGGAATCTCAGAATGAACCTCAGATCCACCTAACGTAATAATATGTAGTGCAGTAAACTTTCCGTAATGCAATACGCGTGTTGTACTAATAGCAATACTAGTACCATCTCTCAATATATCCCATACTTGAAATAGATTTGGATCTGCAATTACGTGACCTACTATTTCAGCTGCAGTCCATTCACCACTTGAATGTTCCATAGCTCTATCAATTCCTATCTTAATTTCTCCGTACCTTGTGAGAACATCTTCTCCAACAATCTGCTTTATCTCATACATTACTTCAACACTCCGTTTATATTGCATTCGCCTTCTTGTTTGAAGGGTTTTTAAATTGTTTGTTCGTAAGTTTCTTAAGTTCCTTATTCTAAGTAAACTCATTACTCGTTCCTCTTATACTCTCTAGTTCTAATTATATTACCATCTTCCCAAGTAGTACCATAATAAGGGGTATCTACAACTGCAAAACTTTCTACATAATCTTCCTCATCTGACGATTTCATGTAGTAAATAGCTACTAAAGGTTCATCAAGATAAATTCCTTCCGCAACAATATTTTCTATACTATCAAAACCAGCTAATGTATCTGTAACGTCTGAGCTAAGAGTCAACCCTTTGTTGTAACCTTTTCTTTTTATTTGTCCTGTAGTTCTATGAATACGAACCGAGTATAAGAAAAAAGAATTAGAAAAAAACTGAGACGGAGGAGTGTGTCCCTCATTTACATAATAAAGATGTAACCAATCACCTTTTAAAGACATTGATGTAGGGTTTTCATCTAACGAAATAGGAACCATGTTAAGTAACTCTAAAAACTCTGCAGGGTGAAAATTAGCGCTGTACTCAAGTACGTCAGACTCTCCAACAGTAGTAGTTTTTATAGAAGAAGGTTTAGAGGGTGTAAGATTAGGAGAAAAGCCATTATTAGTAACAGCTTCTTCAATATCTTCATCTGTAGGTTCATGGTCAAATGTAAACAAATTAGTTGATACAGAAAAACGATGGCTATGTGATGTTAAATTCTCATGTAATTTATTATGTATTTCTTCAGTATATTGGTTAGGGTCTACAGAGGTCATGGTAACAGTAACTAAATGAGTATCCCCAATAACTTCAGATTTACTGACTTCCCAACCTGCTTCTACTTCTTCAATCATAAGTTATAATCCTTTTAAGCATACCAATCTGAGTTGGTAATAATAACACCTTGGCTTTCTCCAACATTTCTAGAAGAATTAGTGTAAGGTACCATACCTGCTGAGCCAACGTCAGCGTCTATGTTTCCTAATAAAGCTGACAGTCCTAGTACAAAACCAGAGTCAGCAGCAGTCCTTGCTAAGTGTCCTCTATAATATATTGCATAGCTACATTGTAAAGATGAAGTGCTTAGTATTCTAAAAGACGATCTGTAAAATGCCCAATATATATCACTTCTTGCCCAAGCATACCTATTCCAATCATGGATACCTGAATCTGATGCACTATGAGTATACTGTAATGCGCAGTGAGCTACTGAAGGTACATAGTATATCTGCTTATCAATAGCAATACTACTTGCTGAATGGCTCATACTACTAGGCGTACAATTTACATCTAAAGTACCTAACCAACTACTTCCTAAACTTCCTGTGTGTGCTAAACTTGGTGTTGTTACACTTCCACTACCTTTTATTCTCAATGGTCTGTTCTGAGAATCAAAAGTGACAGCTGATGATGAGTCCATAACCCTAAGCCCATAAGAATCAGAGCCAAGTGTTAACTGGTCTAATGTAGTAAACACATATAACACAGGTCCAGAACTAGTTTGAGTTGATTGTAGTAATTCTACTTTCCAATAACCAGATTCGAAGTACATTCTAATAATCCCTGCAAATGGGGCAGATGATCCAGTACTAGTAGGTTTAATAAAACACATAGGCGGTTTTGTACTTACATCAGCCTGTGTTATATTGTATTTATATATATGCCCTACCGTAGAGCCTAATGAAGTAAGGTTTGCGTATGGAAAGTTACCACCATCATTATCCGTATTACCTGTATGATTTTGAAGCGTTCCACCTGCAACACTTGAAGCTGAATTATATTTACCTGCAAAATGAAAATGAGATATATCGGAATCAATGATCACTTGTCCGCTGTCATTATTTACCGTTAATCCATATGCCATATCATCTCCCTAGTACCGTAAAAAGTGTAGCTGTTGTATTACTAGTATCTGGTGCAGTACATACCAAACTTCCTCCGCTAAGACTGTAAGTATGTATGTAAGCTTCGTCATCACTGGATAATTGATTTATCATTTGACGAATCACCTTGCGCTCTGTAGTTTGAGCAATACCTGTAAAAGTAATTGTAGTATTAGCAGGAGCAGTAAAAGAACCTATATGACTCCAAGTTACATCTAAAGAACTGTAAGTAAGTGTTCCTGCTGAATCCCATATCTGAATACCAAAACTCATGATAAGTTACCTAATTTTACCCTAAGAGTATCAACTCCTGAAGAAGTAGTATATACTTTAATTACGTCACCTTCTATTACTAGCTTGCCAGCGCTTGTACTCTGCTCAATAGTTACCGTACCATTTTGAGCAACTCTAAAAGGAGCTGAAGCAGGTGTAGCGTGACCAGCGTATATTCTATAAGTAGAATCTGCACCATCAAGGACACCTACATTGTTTCCAGTACCTGCTGTTATAGTCGTAGCAGAACTAATCTTAGCTCCTGTTACAGCATCATCAGCTATTATTGTTGTATCAACATAAGTTCCATAAGGCATAATAACCCAATTAGATGTTATGTCATTTATAGTATGTCTGATAGCTAACCATATAGCAGTAGAAGGTACAGCAGTTCCTGGATTTATAACAGTCCAAGTAACACTTGCGCCTGGTTTAGTAGGAGTGCCTAATAAAGACTCTAATCCTTTTGTTGTTGTATATTGTCTTTCAGAAGAAGTAAATCCTACATTACCTGAAGTAGCTTCCCAAGTATAATCCGTTGGATCACCTGAAGCATACACTGACTTAGATAAAAAATAACCTCTGTAAGTTAACAATGAACCAGCTGCATTATAAGGACTGTACTGAAAAGTAGTAGCATCACTTTGGTTAGTAATTTTACCAGCAGAAAGATTAGCGAGTGCATGAGCATAAGCTACATAGATAAAAGTTTTAGTATACTGGTATTGATCTCCAACTCTTTCTACTAAATCATTATTAACATCATTTCCTGACTCTAATTTTCTTAATCTTTTCTGTAACTCTGTTTCTGAAATCTTAGCCATAATGCCTCCTATCTAACTCCCATCAATTTAACACCGAACTGGAGTTTGCTTAACTGTGGATTAGTTGTTCCGTTCATAGTTACTTTAAGGTTCATATATCTACCTGAAGTTCTAACATCTACTTTATGATCAGTGTCAGGATTAAAAGTAACGTTTGTATAACTAGCAGTATCACTTAAGTTTTGAGTACCTGTTAAAGCTAATAAGCAACTGCCAACAGCGTTGACTTCTATTCTGCTTATATGCTTAACGCCTCCATTACTTGTTAAATTATCATTGATCCTTTCAAAATAACCACCTGACTCTAAAACAGTATTAGATAATGTTTGTAATGTTGTTCCTGATTTAGTTGCATATATTTTTAAATTACCTTCAAACTCTGTTTCAAAAACATCTGTAACACCAGGAAGAGTTCGCTTATGAATCTTACCTGAAGAGTAATCATAAACAAAAGCTAAGTCACATCCAGTAGTACTGTTACTATTAGTAGGTAAACAAAGCCAAACCTCTTTATCTCTTGTTTGTTGAAACACAAATGTCCTATTACGTTCTGCTGGTTTAACTAAAGCAAACATAGTATCTTGAAATAAATCTTTTGCAATGTCTTGTTTTTCTGATTGACCATCATGAATATATATACCATAATTACCAACAACTAAGTGCTGTGAGTTTCCAATATTAGCAAAACATCTTGTAGAATATATACCATCATCTTCAAATATACTGTCAACAGCTAAGACATATGTGTCACCTGTTTCTCTAATTCTAACTACACTGTCAGTTTTGTAGGCAATAAAGAACTCTCCTAATTGACCACCATCTAATATAGCTCCTGGCGTAGCGTTTAAAAATACGTCACCAGCTGTATTAGTTGTTGATGCTGTCCATTGTGCAGCAGTCAAAGAAGCTATAGTTGTAATATGAGATGAGAATAAAAAATCAATCGGTTGATATACATCATCTGCTGTTCCAGCACCATGTTCTTCTTTAACACTCATAGCAATCAATCTCTGATTGTAAGGTCTAAGAATTCTACATATAATAGGAGATCCTGTACTATCAACTTGCCATCCAGGTAATGGAGCTAAACTTCCTGCTGAATTCGTTGCTGTTGTAAATTGTGGTGGAGCATCAGTTCCAGGATTAACAATTATTAATTCATTAAATACAAAAATCTGTGGAGGATAATCATCATCAAAAGTAAATACATTAACTGCTGTTGCATTTGTTATGTCGTCCCAACGAGAATTGCCTGAACCTCCAGTATCATATAATAATACAGATCCGTTACCGTTGACTCCTTTAACAATATAAGCTATAACTAGACTAGATCCTCCTGCAGGAGTATATTGACATACTGCTTTAGCTTCTCCATTAGCAATGTTAGCATCTGTATGATGTAATAAAATGTCACTAGCGAAAGCATTAACACCTTGCACAGATCCATTTCTGCATCTAACATTTAGAGAATCGCTCCAACCACCTTGCGGTATTGCATTTGACGGTACATCTACCATTAAACCAATGGATGAAAAATCAATCTCTGGACTTGTTTGATAAGGCATACTACTTCCCCTTGGCCAACTGGGCCCCGAAATAAAACTCAATAATCATAGTAGCCCAGCCAAAGATTTCGTCCATCTTTAAAACTGAACCTGCTTGAATTGTAACATAGTCTACTATGTCTGGTGTAAATTGAATACCAAAAAAGCTGAAGCCTTCTGTTATTGTTGGTATTACTGTAGGCACATTAAACCATACTGGTGCTACTTGTGTGAATATAATTAATGCTAGTATAACTAGAATTATTATTCTTCTGTTCATAGCAGCCATAGGGGATTCTTTGTCTGCCCTGTCTCTAGCTTGGTTGATTGAATCATTACGTGCTTGTAAGTTTTGTATCATTAGCTTTTGACTTTCAGCTGCTGCTTGACTCTTAAGTGCAAACAGTTTACCAACAAAGCCTAACATTATTGGTGCTATATTTGTTATAAATCCTATCATCTTCTCTCTCCTATACTATTTTTAAAGCTTCCATAATTCCTATTTGAGTAATCACATAGAAACCTAGAGCTCCATACACGCCATATTTAATTTGTAATAAAGAATTATTAATTTTAACTATGCACCCGTTTGTGTCATCAATCCTACTAAACAATTTTGCTATCTGTATAGAATGCTTATCTAATTGCATTTCTAATCTGTTTGATTTATCTTCCATATTTTCCTTTAGTTGTTTAATTGATTGTAGCAATTGAAAATATAAAACCTACCACTATACAACTAAATAAAATTGCTAATCCTTTAGTCATAATAATTCCTTTTAATTTGCTAGTGGGTTGTTTAAAGCTTGTTCAATTTGTTTGTTCATGTCTTCTTTAGTCTTCTCTAGTTTTATTTCAAACCTATCTAACTTTGTATCGTAGTTAGTTAATTTAGTATCTACAGATTGTAGCTTACCGTCAACCTTTGACTCTAGATTCCATTGAGAATTTCGTAAGTCCGTCATATCTTTCTTTAACTCTATCTTAATTGCATCAGCATGTTCTTCTATACGAGTTACTGCTTCAGCTGTCTTCTTCATCTCTGAACTAATAGAGCCTAAGTCTAAGTTAGCAAGGCTTTCTACTTTCTGATATAAAAGAAAACCACCATATAAACTTCCGGTAATAGTAGAGATCAAAGCGAATGCAGCTACTAGTTTAGCAGGAGTAAATCTTAAACCTAGGAAACTAAGCCTTGTATCTTGTAGACCTTCGACTTGTTTAATCTTATCTTCTAGTTCCATTGTTATCTCCTAGTCATTTTCAAACTGCATTGTCTTCAACATCTCGATCTCTTGTCTTAGCTTTTCTATCTCTAGTCTTCTGTGTTGAAGCTCCAGTTGATATAATGTATTACAATTAATACGTTCAGTAGGAGCATCTAAAGGAATCACTAGACGTGCATATACACCTACGTCTTTACTTTGTGGATTGTTTATATCTCCATCACTAAAAAGACTAGTAACATTGTTGATGACCCCGGTCAAACCGAGTTCAAAATTCGTGCTACCTCCGATACTATTCTTACAGTCTAAGTCGCCTGCTTTAATACTATCTGTTCCATAACTCATACCAGAACTTGGTAGAGATAAACTCATTGAGCTGCTGTCAGCCATAGCTGTTCCACTTAGTAATAGCAATAGCAAAGCATAGCGGTTCATTTGAACCTCGAACATATCTTAGATGCAATCATCATATTATCTCCTCTCAGTTTAGATATAGAACAAATGTATTCAGCTCTAGGCGAATGTTTTGCACTCATATAAACATCAAATTTTACACTGCTCAAGTGTTTTATTTTTAAAATCTTATAGCTAGTTACAAAAGGAACTGGCTTCCACTCTTCATCAAAGATACCAATCTCATAATACTCAACATCTTTTCGTCTGTTAAATATTTCCATTGTTGTTTTATGTATACCTTGCATGTGTGACACCGACCATTTAGGGTAGGTAGGTGTCATCTCATGGGCTATTGCATTACCACATAGTAATACAATTAATATTATTGAGCGATACATTCAGCTAGCACTACTGCTTTATAAGAACCACCTGGAAAAGGTTTCTGATTTCCACCACCATAAGTAGCAGCTGAAGCAACATCAAACCAAGTTGTTCCTGCTATTGTGAGAGCGTATTGTCTCATTGAACCTGTTGTGGTAGAGGCTGCTTGATATCCCGACATGTCAGAAGAAGATGTTTGTACAGCATTTACAGCACCTGTCCATGCTACTGTGTCACCTAAACTAGGGCTTGAGCTAAAAGAAGTAGGATAACTAACTTGTGCATAATAAGCATTAGCTAGTGATACGTCTACACGAACAATAGGTTTTTGTCCACCATCAGCGGCAGTGGTGTTTAAAGTATAAGCATTAGGGTTGCCATAAGCTCCAGCTGTATCTGTATTTATAATACATCTAGATTGTACTGTTCCAGAAATGTCAATGTTCTCTGCATATGCAACAGTAACACTAAGCATTAAGCTCATTAGTAGTAAATATTTTTTCATTTGTATTGCTCCTCAACCATTTGGTTATGTAATTTGTCTTGTGTTAAATCTCTAAACACTTGTTTGTTGTCAACTATATCTCCACCAAATAGTGAAGTAGTTTCTCTATATGTTCCGCCTACAAGTTTTACAACATAGTAAGTATTCATATTTGTAGCCGCATTCATACCTCTTACAACGCTTGATTGTGTTGCTGTGTTTGCAATAGTTAAGGCATTTGTAGAAGAAGCTAATGCCATTTCTAAACGCATCTCATCTTCTTCCTCTTCATCGTCTTGTTCTTTCTCTTCTTCTTCTTCAATCAATTCTTTATCGGTTTCTTTCATAGCATCATCAACAAGATCATCATCTAATGCATCATAGATAATAATCTTAGGTACTACTGGAATTGGTTTAACATATCCAGCACAACCAGGATCACTTTGTGGATCGAAGCAAGCGTCAAAACGATACATATAAATTACATTAGCATCTTTTATGCTTCCTGTTCCTGTTGTTGCTATCTCACCTTTACCAAATTTTGCAATAGGTATATAAGGTAATGGTACAACCTTTCTAATTCTTATTCCATATTTACCCGACCAGTCCTCTGTATCTTCCCATACAAAACCACCGTCTAAATCCTTGTTTCTTACTGAGACTACGAAGTCATCATCTTTATCTTTAACTGCTGTGTACTGGTAGATGACACCTAAAATATCCATACCATCTGAAGCGTTTACTCTAAGTGATTGACTTGACATATCCCAAGAACTACCCCATAGTGCAGCGTTACCTGTATATCCATAAGTGTAATCAAAGGAATAAGAAGACACTGGCAATAGCGCCCATAATGCTAAGGACCTTATCACGTTTTTCTTTAGTTGTAATTTCATTTTCGCCCTCCGGCATAGGTATAAGGTCTTGTCTCACTTCCCAAGCTGCTTTAGCCTCGTTGCCTATGAGGCCATCTATCGGACAGGGAGTTCCAGCGTCCATCATCGCTTGCCACACGTCAGAATCTTGACACATCACAGAAACCGCTGCGACCTTCATTCCAAACATATACAATTTCTGAGATTTCTTTAATCTCAAACAATTTTCCTCGGTGAACGTAGAGCCTAATGAGATACCTAGTATCTGTGTTTGTACAGCGCCACCAGCCCCAATAGTACACAAGTCTGAGTTGCCACTACCTCCGAACTGGGGTGCTATTGCACTTGGAGGTGGAGATTTTACTGTAGTCGTTTGAGTACCAGTAGTTGTTACTACATTAGTATTGTCAGTAACAATTGGATCTTCAGCTGCCATTACCGGTATAACAAATACACACCAGAAAGCAAAGACTATTAGTCCTGCGATTAGATTGTTACGAAGTCTCTTAGTCATTAGACTACTCCTATGGTGTGTCTGCGTTGTCAGTTATATTTTCTGCTGTATCCACAACACCTAGACTATAAGCCTGCGTTACCTGAGCATCAACACCTACTGCTAAAGCTATACTATTAGCATTACAATGAGCTACAAGTTTAGCAATAATTTCTTCTTGTGCTATTCTTGCTCTGTTATGTATTGCGTTGTCACACCAATCTTGTACTGAATACGCTGCGTACTCAAGACATTTAGTTTGTGTAGCTGTTACTGCTACTGTTATATTTGCCATAATTGTTTCCTGTATTAAATTAACCTAATAGTTGTCCTGAAAAGAAATTTCTTGGAGTTGACCCTTGGATGGCATAACCACAATGCAAGGAAACGTAATCATTAACAGCCAAATTAAAAACCACGGACACAGTTCCACTAGTTGCACTTGAATTGACAGCGTGAGCTCCTGCGCCAGTGCCAGTTTGATTCTTCGCAATCATCACAAAATCATCCGAACCAGCTTGCGCCCAAAGTCCAGCGGTAAATAAATATCTTCCTGCTACTGGTGCAGTAAATCTACCAGTAGAATTAACATAATGACTTCCAATATTATGATGGATAGTGCCAAAACTATGTACGTAATTACTGCTGTCCTTAGACGGGCTAGCACCAACGTAAAAACTTGGTTGCTTAATAACAGTTAGTTGACCATTAACTTCTAAATTAGCATCATTAGCAGAACTACCAATATTTACACTTTCTGCGCCATAGAAATTACTATTCATAGACATCATTAAGTAATCTTCAGATTGACCTGCACCGTGGTTACCTGTGAAGTGTAATGAAGGATGTGACCTTCCATCTTGGTTTGTGTTTCTACTTACAGATAAATAAATACCAGCTGCAGTTCCCCAAGGGTCAGCTGCCATAAGTCCTATTCTTTCTTGTCTGTTAGCAAATCCTGTAGATGTTCCAACGTCTATATCTCTGTTTCCTACGTTGAAATGAGATGTCATTCCAGTACCTTGCCATGTACTTATCTTACCCTCATTATCAACTGTAAAGTGAGTAGTTCCTGCTTCTTTAATAAACAAACTACGACCATCAGGATATACAAGATTTAAATCATTTCCTGAAGCAGTTGTAAATGTACCACCAGCAGTGCTATTAAATGATGGTGATATAACAGTACCTGTCATAGTGCCACCAGCTTTTGGTAGAGCAGCACTTGCTACTGTACTAACAGTATCTAACTCTGCTTGAGTAGCTACGTCTGCTGCTACTTTAGCTGCTGTTACTGCTCCATCTGCAATCCTAGCTATCGGTAAAGTACCTGACGTTAAGTCACTAGCACTAGTAGACCCAGCAGTAGCCCAAGCATTATCACCTCTTAAGAATGTAGTGCTACCCGGAGTACCGGTTGCAGATAACATAGCAATATCTACTGCATCTGTTTGAATAGTCATTGCTCCGTCTGCTGCGGATACTACATCACCGCTATGATTAGGGTGAACATAATTGTTTGCACTGGCTGCGACACCGTCTAGCTTACTATGATCGGCATCAGTGAACTTATTAGAGTCACTAGCGCCCTCTACTGCTGCAGCAATATCGGATATACCACCGCTTGTTACTTTAGTTATTGCCATTAGACTACCTCCACCCAATTAGTTGTTTCTTCATTCCAATCATATCTTTTTCCATCACTAGGATAAACTGTTGGTGGTTGCCAATCATTATCAGAATCTAAAGTCCAACTGGCATAAGGCTGGCTCTCTACAAATTCATCATTTTCTTTGTCGTAAGAGTAACCAGTACCAGCAAATTGTTTTCTTATACTTCCGTTGAACGAGGTTTGAAGCCATTCACCGGGAGTAGTGTCAACAAATGTATCAAAGAATTCTGCCTCTGCTACAATTACTTGTGTCACTATTCCATCTACTATTTTTGCGTAATGTGCCATATTTGTTCTCCTATTAAGCTAAGTAGCGAATGATTACAATGCCAGATCCACCTGTCATCATTGAACCAACAAAGGGACTTCCTGTACCTCCTTGACCACCGAAGCCACCACCGCCACCACCAGTATTAGCAGTTCCTGGAGTTGGTGCATTACTTCCGAGGCTATTTGCACTATGGCTTCCTCTACCACCACCCCCTGCACCTCCAGCAGCTACATCACTCGCACCACCACCCCAAGTACCACCACCGCCACCTCCAGCGTAAGCTATATTTGAGCCTGTTCTATAATTATTATTTTCACCACCGCCACCACCGCCAGGTGAGTTAGTACC
>Ga0209816_1000856_pt1 | contig 23152 bp, 34 predicted proteins | sample CoawatmetaG01DNA_FD_187509 | JGI IMG/M metagenome (GOLD analysis project Ga0209816, IMG submission 187509) | Marine microbial communities from the West Antarctic Peninsula - Coastal water metaG017-DNA (SPAdes) (version 2) | ecosystem: Environmental > Aquatic > Marine > Coastal ...
CTAAGTGGTCATGCGTAGTCAACTCATCTGCCTCTACATTCCTAAGGTTGTACGTATTATATATATAATCCTTGAGCGGAACGATGATAGGCCCTTGTTCTGTTTGGACAGTTCGATCCAGTTGGTTGCTGAATACAGGTTCCACACCGCTACTAATGTTATCAGCAGTGAAGCTAATAGTGCCAGTGGGGGCGATAGAGGTGAGGTGACTATTGCGGATACCATGCTTTTGTATTAACTCCCGTATGTCTATGGGTAGACGTTGTATAAACTTACTTGAATTGTACTCAGGCTTGAACTCAGGGAAGACACCCTTCTCTTTAGCTAACAAAGCTGATGCTTCATAGGTGCCACACATGAGGGTCTTAGTTACCTTACGAGTGACACGAACGGCTTCAGGGCTACCATACCTGATACCCATAAGAGTAAGTACATTGGCGAGTCCAGTGATACCCAATCCCATTCGTCTTTTAGCTTTAGCTTCTTTCTCTTGAGCCACAAGAGGATACTGAGTACGATCAATAACATTGTCCATAGCACGTACAACATGTGGAATATCTTCCTTGAATTGTGAGTAGTCAAAGGAGTAGTAGTCTTTATGTTGATTACCACGGTACATATACTTAACTAAATTAAAACTACCTAACAAACATGCACCATAGGGAGGCAACGGCTGCTCACCACATGGGTTAGTCGCTTCAATAGTTTCTACATAGTTTAGGTTGTTATCCTCATTGATACGATCTATGAAGAGTACTCCCGGCTCTGCCCAATCCCAGTTGTTCCGCATGATCTCATCCCATAGGGCAGCTGCGTCAATGGTTTGGTATACTCTTCCCTCAAACACAAGATCAAATGGTTTACCATTAGTGACACAGGACATGAACTCATCAGTGACACCTACACTAATGTTAAAGTTAGTGAGTGTACTAGCATCTTTCTTGGCACGTATGAACTCCTCAATGTCAGGATGATCAACACGTAGGACAGACATCATTGCTCCCCGTCTGTGACCTGCCGATACAATAGTATTACATACGCTGTCAAATATAGCCATGAATGAAACAGGGCCAGAGGCGCTGCTATCAAGAGAAACAATACGATCATTACGAGGACGTATCCGGCTAAAGTCAAAGCCAATCCCACCTCCTCGACGCATAGTTTCAGCGGCCTCTTTAGCCTTGTCCATGATGCTATCCATGCTGTCTTCAATGACTCCAGACACGAAGCAGTTGTAAGCTGTGACATTCTTAGGACTTCCCATTGCTGCCTGTACTCTACCAGCTGGCATGTACCGTTGATTAAGTAGGATATTCTTAAAGACTAAACGATGTTCTTCACTGTCAGACATAGCCCCTGCCTGTCTAGCACACGCCTCGTTAAATGACTCATTAGGTAGTCGGTACTTCTGTGCATGTAAGTCATCACATGCCTGTACTTGTGGTCCGTAGCTGTTGTGTCCAATATTACTATTCATTATAATTTACTTCCGTGTTGTAGTGTTATAGTTAGGCCACTAATGACCCCAAAGATATACATAAATGTTCCATATAATGCATCACTCATGTAGGCACCTCGGCTACTAAATCCGTTACGTCCATCCAGTACAACGGAGGTATAGACATCGCATGACCACCACCCCAGACCCACTTCTTGTACTCGTAGTACACTGTAGCTACACTCCCGGCACCTACGTAGGCCAACACAGTACGTGCTGTCTCTGGTGGTGTGTCTCCGTCGATCCATAATAAGGTCATAAGATCAAGTCCTCCAAAGTAGGAGCTTTATAATTCGGTCCTTTAGTGACCTTGCCGTAGTGATTAAGTACTGGGTTACCTTCATCGTCAAGCTTAGACATATTACTATTGTGAACCCTATTGAAAGCAGGAGTAAAACTCCCAGCAATGGCGCTGAAACTAATAATAGTCCCTGATAAAACATATTGTAAATCAGCAAGCTCTTTAAGTAAAGCAGCCCACTGCCCCTTACTAACTTTTCTACCCTGTGCTACTGTCATCTCTATGACGTTTAACTCCTGACACACCTCTTTGCACTCCTCTATTAACAGCTTCTCTCGTAGCCGTAAAAGACTTACACGTGGTGCAACAGCTACGTCAATATCCATAGCACGATGAAACTCTTCTACCTTATCTTCTCTATTAATTGATTTCATTGGATACATCTTTTAACCTTTAATGTAAGTTTGTAATATTACCTTTAGAAGTTTTCTTGTCAGGGTCAATCAAAGAACAGCTATCAAGTAACAGTTGTGACGCATCGTATAAGACTTGCCATGCTTCATTACCTTCAGACATTTCATTCATGTCCTGTACTATTAAACGTAGCTGCTCCATACGTGCTACTAGTGTATCTATTGGGAACGCTACTAATGGTGAGTCGTAATCATCCATACTCATTGTCCTCTTCATTAATGTCATCATACAAGTAGTCAAGTTCATCGAACACTGTAAGATTAGTATACACCTGTTCCATGACCATGTCAAGCAGCTCTTCGGTAGACATACCTAACCGCTCTACAATCTCAGCAGCTGTGTACTTGTCTACCATAAGCTCACGTAGTTCGTCTATGTCTACCATGTACTATGACTTCTTACCTCCGTACTCTTTTTTAATAGCTTTGATAGATATAAACTGTGGGTCATAACAACCGTTTTCAATCTCACGTTTAACTACCACACCTGACCACCATAGGCCCTCACTCTGAGCGTTGTTCCACCCACTATCATAGTCTTGGTAGACACCACACACTAGACCCATGATGCGCTCATTAGCTGCATTGGTGTCCGTTGCGAAGTCTAACGTATGTGTATGCCCAGCTGTAGCCGACATGTGTTGCTTACTTAAGAGGGATTTAGCAGCATTCTCCCCACCAACAGGACGGCCCATAACCCCACTTGTGAAGTAATGACTATAAGCAATACGGTCAACAACAGCTGGTACCAAGAAGTCATGAACTTCCCAGCCGAACCTATTGTAACCCAAATCAGAGACACCAATAGTCCCGTCAAGGATAGCATCACTGCTGATAGCTCTATTAATTCTATTCTCATGGTTGCCCTCACACATTACGTATCTAGGTTTCTTACGTTTAGCTTTCTTAATAGGCTCAAACATACGCTCTTGTGCGTCAATCACAGAGTCAACGTCAAGTTTGTAGCGTCTACCTTCAAAGCCTTTGGTACCCCTGTCGTATGTGCTTAGGCTAGGCATGTCAGCCATGTCTCCCATGTTCACTACGACATCAGGTTTAACGTCTAAGATAAGCTTACCTAGCCATTCAAAACGATCATTGTTGTGGTCAGGGTGAGCGTGACTGTCGGGTATAATTAAATGTATTTTACTCATGTATCCATCCTTTCGGTATTAATTTATCTGAGTACTTAAAGTGATTCTTCTTACACCAGTCAGCGTATGTAGTCTTGCTACCTTTATAGAGCTTAGACTTACTACGGCTAAACACAAAGCGTATATCTAGGGCAGGGTGTTGCTTCCTAACCAGCAGGTGTTTCTTCCTGTCTGTGCTATCGAAGATACCCTTAGTCTCAATGATGATACCATTTTCTAGTACAAAGTCAGGAGTATACGTGTGATACGTCACTGGCTTAGTGTACTTGATCTTTAACTTTTCGTATGTAAAAGCTACTTCAAGATACGTAAGGTAGTCTGACACTTTCTTTTCTAATCCACTACGGTATGTACCTATAGCGCGTCTACGCCCAGTGTAGTTAGCCATCTTTTACTACCTCAAAGACCTTTGGAGTTTTCTCTACTTGAGTTAACCAGACTGGCCCGTTGCTATACGTGAAGAGGCGTAGCCCTGCTCCATCATTAACGTCAGACCAGCATGTATCTTTGTGAGCACAATAACTACAGTTGATACCAAGCTTCATGTTACCTGACTTACCTTCTGGCACAGCTTCATGGCAACGTGTAGGTGGTGTTTCTTTGTCAGCCACTACAGCTTTCATGTGTTCAATACGTGCTACTGGATCAATGCGGTCCATGTCATGCACTGGCATGTAGCACAGCTTGCCTAAGACCTTGTCCATAACGAGGAAGCCAGCGTCCTCACTGCCCTCCGCATGTGCATACGCACTAATCTGCGCGATGTAGCCGAAGGGATCATTGTCTGCCAAGCTACCATCAACGAACTTCTTAAAGCTGAATGGAGATGCACTCTTAACGTCAACCATTGCACCGTCAATCTTACAATCAGTGTGACCTTTAATACCTCCAATCTGTACTTCATGTTGCTCATGTGTAACTTCATGCCCTGCCTCCTTAACTAGGTACAACACTAGAGCCTCAATCATATCACCGAAGAGGAACTTGATGCGTGTGTCCGGTGTCAGCTCCTCCTTGGTATCGTTACCGTTGACCTCATACCACACCTGTCTGTCACCCTTACCTATGTTAGACATACGAAGGTGTGTTGGCCTGTCGCGTCCAGCTGGGCTGAGTTGTTTCTGGATAGCTTGTGTCATGTCTAATATGAAAGCTTGGAGACGGTCAGGGTCAGGTACAACACCCTTATCCATCACTTCATAGATGTCTTTGACTACTGTGTCTACTGTCTTCATTGTATTACCTTTCTAATTAAGTAGTAGCACTACCGCCTCTTCACTACACCCAAGGACAATTACGTGGTCCGTTACTACCTTGGCCCTGTTAACACTATAGCCTAGTCTTCAAAGTCATCCAAGTCAAACGGTGCGTCATCGTTAACGTCACCAGTACCCTCAAAGTCACTGTCATCGTCCTCTTTACGTACATACTCATTCAACATGGTGACCTGTAACTTAGAGACACCCAAGCTAGTACCTGTCTTAGTTTTAAACTTCCAATCGTATGGGTTAATCTTTACCTTAGCCATTGTCTCATTACCGATAACAGATGGATCAACCTCACTGATACCAGCCTTGAACACCACCTTGATAGGGTAGTTAGACTTAGCTGTTACGAAAGTACCTTTGTTAGGCTTCTTGTCACCATCACCAGCATCTTCCTTGATAGGGATACCCCATCCTTTTATAGTTGCCGCTGCCTCAGGGGTAAGCTGTCCTAGATCAACCTGAAACTTACCTGACATGTCGTTAGGTGTTACTAAAGCAGCCCAGAATAGTGTTGCGTCAATTACTGCGTTCTCTGTACGTGTAGCCATAATAGTTATAGTCCTTTAGATAAGATATAGTTACCTTAATTGATAACTAATTAGTTACTGTATGTATAGTATATCGTACTTACTGAACAGTGTCAACAAGTTTTTATAGGGTATATAGTGTTAGTTTCTCTTATAAGGAGTACCCCCTTAAGTTAATGTGTCTCTGCCCAGTTATCACCCAGCTTCCACTCAGCGTCCAAGGGACAGTTCATATTAAAATGTACCCCTGCCTGTATGATAGCCTTCTTGATTAACTCACCGACCTCAGAGGCCTGTGTCCGTAACACCTCTACTTGAAACTCATCGTGTACTACTGCTACCTGTCGAGCATCTAGTCCACGTTGCTTCACCCAGTGGTGCCATAGTATCATAGCGTACTTCATGATGCATGACTCAGCACCTTGAAGGTAGCATGACAGCGCGTAGTGTGCTGATTTGATCTCTATTCGTCTGCCGTCTAGTCCAGTCATACCTTTAGTTCTAGCTGCTGTTGCTGCTCTGTCTTTAAGGGTGGCAAGAGCTGGGAGACTATCAAGGAAGCTCTGTTTAACTCTACGTCCATCTGTTGCAGTTCCCCCTGTAATAAGGCCAACCTTCTCGTCACCAGCACCAAGTAACCACGCATAGATAAAAGTCTTTGCAACTGCGCGTCCACTCCACTGTTTGTGTTCTTCATCATAGGTTCCTTTCGTGATACCCATAGCTTCTAAGTTCTTCATGTGTATGTCACCATTGACAACCTCATGAGTGTAGTCTGGATCGTCCATGTAGTGTGCTAGTATCCTAAGCTGTATGCCTGAAGCATCACACCCAAGAAGAACATGAGTGTCAATATTATCAACAGTATAGCAACTCCGACAGTCATTGCCGTATGGTGACTCGACCCCCGGTATGTTAGCTGTGTTAGGACTGTTGTGAGACATACGATGAGTGATAGAGCCAATAGAATTGACGTTACCATGTACTCTGTTGTCATCTCCAAGAGCATTAAGCCATCCATCTATTTCCTTATACCTAGCTGTTAACATTGCGTACTCACCAAGTAACCTCAGTTCTTGTGGAGCCTCTGGTGATACGGTTTCAAAGTTCTCTTCACATAGTTTCCACATATACTGCTGTCTATCGTCAGCTTGATCTTCTGTAATTACACCATCACGTAGCTGTTCTTGCATTACACGATACCCTTTAGTACGTACAGTAGGTGACCACCAAGGATTAAGGCGTGTCACTTTTTGCTTGGTAGAGTCTATGTTAAACTCTTGCCATTCAATGCGAGTAAACGGGCCACCTACCTGAGGCCAGTCATCACCAAACATCTGTAAGCTAACCTTCGATAGCTTACCATCTGCTTTGTACTTAGGTGTCACTGCCCCTTTGTTTAATGGTAAGGGGTGTACTACATCTAAGATCGTAGACTTTATAGAGTTAGCTTTGTTGTGTAATAGGGCGAACAACTCGGTAGCCTTCCGTACATTAAGAGCAAAGCCGTACTCTTTCTGTTCTTCTAGGATGTGTTGACTAAGATGTTCTATCTTACTCGACTCTACGCTGCCGTGTCGAACGCCCTCTGACTTTAAATAGCAAGCTACCTTATAGTTTAACTCAACATCTTCAGTACATCGATGCTTCATCTCTTCACTATACTGTGTCCAGTCATCATGTTGAGGCTTACCATGACCTAGTATAAGACCCCAGTTCTTGAGGCTATGTCCTCCCTTTCTTTTCTGTGATTGTAAGCGTGACAATAACAACGTATCCGTTACCTGTAGTGGTTTGATCTTAACACCAAGCCACTTCTTTATCATGCGTACATCATAAGCTATGAAGTTGTGACCTATCCAGTGGTGTACAGTATCAGCGAAGCCAGCGAAGTCACACAACTCATCAGGTCCAAAGAAGAACTTCTCACCTGTGTCGTAGTCCATAGCTGCAATACACCAGATACGTGTCGCATTGAATAGCAGTCCATCAGCTTCGATGTCACATACTACCGTTCTCTTAGCCACGTGTCATCTCCTTAGTCTTAAAGAAACCTTGATGTTGTGGGTAGTCCTTCATAAACTTCCTAGCATACAAGGCTATGAAGTCGTTACTAATCTTGTAAGGATTACCCTGTGTCACTATGGTAGTCTCCCACCGTATCCTGTTAGATACTAACCAAGCACTCAAGTGGTTGTGTCCCTTGTTGATAGCCTCAAAGGTAAACCTCTTAAACATAATATAGAAGTGTGGGTTAATGTTATCCCATTTCTCAAAACGGTCTGTTAGTTTACTCATCTTCTGTCTCCTCTACCTCAGTCATACGTCCTGTATGCTCATCATAGAACACACGTGTTGCCACCCCTGTCCTACCACAGAACCTGTTCTTTACTACACGTATCGTGGTGGTGTTGGCTTCGATGGGATCGTCAGACTGTCCATTCCGTTCAACACCCATGACGATATTGGATAGCTGCCCAATCCCTGCTGTTCCTCGTATATCTGACAGACTAATGGTGCCACCCTCTTCAAGAGGCTTGCCCGACACACGCTTGGTGTGTGCAATGATAAGTAAGTGGATGTCAAGCTCCACCGTGAGAGCCTTAAGCTTGTGTGCAATCGCATCGAGTGTCTTCCTTTCATCACCACCACTGTCATCACTCACCATGAATGAGATGTGATCGAGTATGATTAGCTTACAGTCTAATCCTTTAGCGAAGTACGTTATCTTATCAGCTATGAAGTCAACGCTGTTGTTCTCCCATGAGTCATTGAGACTATGAAGACGCTCCGTACCCCATGTATTTTTGCTACCATTTTCATGCTCTTCTTCTGTGTAATGACAGTCAGGTAAGTGGATGGGTTTGTTTAAGTCTAAGCTAATCATACCACGTGTTGTCTCCCATGCTGTCTCCTCTAGGTAGAGTAACCCGATAGGTGCCTCAGTGTTATGCTTCAAGACTTGGTGTGCTATCTCACGTGACACTGATGTCTTACCGCTACCACTCCCAGCTATCAGGGTAGTCATCTCACCTGTACGCATACCGTATGTCTTCTTGTTAAGACCTTCCCAAGGGTACATGAAGGCCGCTTCTGCACGTGGTTGTTTACTGATAGCGTATGCTGCTTCATGTCCACTGATGATGTCAGTAGCACGATACTTCTCAGCTTGCCACCATGCATGAGTGAAGTCTTTCTCTTTACCACGTTCAAGGTACTCACCAATGTCATTCATCTTAAGCTTGACAATCTTAGCTTTCTTAGGGAACAGGGCGGCTACCATGTTAGCAGCTTTCTTCCCCGGCTCATCGTTGTCCATGCATACGATGATGTTATCGTAGCTGTCAAGGTACTCAAACTCTTGCTTGGCTTGCTTGTACGCATCACTACTGGACTTGACACCGACACATGCATACTTACTGCCTTGCATTTGGAAGGCTGCCATCGTGTCTATCTCACCCTCACACACAGTGATGTACTTACCACCTTTGGTGAACAGTGATTGCCCAAACAAGACACCCTTACGTATGTCACCCACTGCACTGAAGCCTTTGTTAGCTACGGTACGTTTCTTGTAGGCTATAGTGTCACCATCTGTGTTAGTGTAAGGGTAATAATGTTCCGTAACAATACCATCCTTTAGTTTAAGGCGCACCTTATAGTGCTTGACTGTATCAGTCACTATGTTCCTGTCCTTCAAAGGCCCCACCTTGGTACCTTCTAAGTCAGGTAGTGACATATCTCTAGTACTTATTGCATTCATCTTGCTTGACCTTTCATTGCCATGCGTCAGTGTCTCACAGACATAGCACCAACTATGTCCGTCATCGTATAGTTTCTTACCGTCACTGCTACCGCACTCACACGGTCCTGCGCTTATGACAGTGCTATCAGGGTACTTAGTCATCAGCTTTACCTACCAGACCCACTGCATCTACGTCAGCGACAAAGAACTCCATGTCACCATCACTAAGGTTAAGGTTGTTACCTTCACCAAGATCAACCCAAGCAGCTGAGACACATGTACCACATGGCATCCATTCACCACGTTTATCCTGCTTGATCTGTGTTGGTTCTAGAACCTTGTTACAAATGTTACACCGCATCTGCTCTTCTCCTTTATTAATATGTTTGATAAATGTGTATACCTACTACTAATATACTCTAGCTTATCACTTGTGTCAAGACTAAGTTGTTCTGCTTCGTACTCTAAGATAGTACGAGTGTCGATGTCGATGTCAGACATCCTTGCCATCATCCTTCCTCCATCTCTTTCCATAGGTCATGTGTTAGCATCTGTGCTACCTTAGCATGACGTTGTCTACGAGTGTTCTCAGCAAAGCTACCACTATCACTACGTATATGACTAGCCCAAGCAGTAGCTACATTGTAGGCTGTCCATACGTTACGCCCCATAGTAATGGAAGTACGTTGCCACTCTTGCATCAGCTCATCAAAAGTCTTGACAGTGTAAGGGAACTTACCGCCATCTTTCTTTACAATGGTAGCTTTAAACAAACGCTCTACCTGTGATGTTAGTAACCTTTGCTTACTCCATGCCTGATACCTACCTTCACTATCATAGAAAGCTTCTACTCCTAATGCAAGCTTGGCTCCCTCTCCCTCAATAGAGATGTTAGTCGTGTGCTTACGGCGTGTGTTGTATGTATGCAATGGTGTAGTACAGCCATTGAGACACCACAAACGGAATGCTTTAGTAGTCTGCTCAAAGGGATAACTACTGTCATAGCTATTGAATAACTCAATACCAAACTGCATAACATCACCAACCACTGGTTGTATTACTTCATTAGGTAAGGTGATGTAACGCTTAAGTCGTGCTCCGTTAGAGGTGTACTCACGATTAACAGTCATACCATCTAAGTTAAGACCGCTACTAAGTAGCACCTCATTCTGTGCGTTCTCTGCTTCCTCATGCATAAGGTAGTTGTACCTATTAGACATCAGGTTCAGTACATTACCTACGTTATCTACTAGTGCATACTTGTTGTTTCCAATAGCCATACCTTCCTTAAGTATGTCTGATACCGGAACTGTCATGATATCAAACTTAAGATTATCTGGTGTAGCTAGTAGTTCTGCTGGTGATTGATCGAATGGCATTATATGTTCTCCTGTATATGTTTTATTATGTTTGTGAAGTCTTCTGACTCATCATTTAGATGAGCTAGAAACATAGCATCATTTCTACTTAGACCTACTTCATCTAAGTACTCATAGGTAGGCATCTCCTCCTCTACTTCTCCGTAGGAGCTATGTATAGGAGCTGTATGCCCAAGTGTAAGCATCTGCAATACACCTAAACAACAGAACTTTCCTTCACACTCTAATGAATCCTGACCCTTTTTAAAGGCGTACTCATACTCAAGAGCATCAATCCACTTATCTTTTAAATCGATATGCATAATGTATTCTCCTTAGTTATTAACTATTTTGTTAAAGGTGTTATCTTCTAAGACTTCAAAGTCTCTACAACCTAGCTCTTTGAAGTGCCTACCAGTAGTAGGCCCCCAACTATTAGCTATTCGGATACGACGATACTTACCTTTGAATTTACCATGTGCAGCTATGCAAGTCTCATAGCTAAAATAGTACTTGACATCCTTAATCAGGACGATATGGGCCTGTGTTTTACGACCCGTTGGATTGTATAGTCTCATTTGCTTTGCTCCTTTGATGTAGTGCCTACTACATGTTGTGTTTGCATAGCATCTTTCAATGCTTGCTTAAGTTCTTGCTCACTCTTAGCACTCTTGACCTGTTCTGTCAAGTCAATTCGCCTGTTGTCAGGCATTAAGATTTCAAAACTCGGCATACTTTATAATCCTTTCAAGATTTCTACCATGTTACTAACAGCATCAACCACTGGTTGTGTGTCATCTGCATCTTCCTCAAAAGATAACCCAACTAACTGGGTTACCATCATATATGGTGACACGTACTCTTCGACACCCTTCAAGTCATCTAGACACCCATACCCTGCTAGGTGTAACGGACACACCCCACAGTTCATAGTTCTACCGTCACTGTGTAATGACGTTTCACATAATGCACAGGATTCCGAATCTATTGTGATTTGATCTAGCTCCCCTGCCTTAGCATGAGCTAGGTTTTCTTCCCAATGTTCTATTGATCTTTCAATAGGTGTTGGCATACTCATTCTCCTTTATCTACATTATTGTTAAGTGTGGCAGTATCCATCAGTCTCAATACATAACCACATACCTTGCCACTTAACGGTTATCGCATCATCACAACCAAACGTGGGTTGAACTGAATCTAGAAACGCTTCCCATGTTGGCATATCGTAAGGGCGTTTAAAGGGTATTTGGTAGTACTTTTTCTCTAATACCTCTTTTTGTTCTGGTGACATACTCATTCTCCTTCTACTTGGTCTAGCATCCACGCTACACCGATTGAGATTACACCTACTGACATAGGTATTACAACTTCATAAGTCAAACGCTCCCATCCTTTATCATCTAAGACAGACATAGATAGGCCGCTGACTACTACCAGTATCAGTATGGTACCTAAGAATAGATACGAATGCTTCATTACTTTTATGAATCGCATAACATTCCTTCCAATAAATGAAGACGAGCATCTCCATTATTTTCTATGATTAACTGTTCTTTAGTTAACCAACACGTTGTAGTAAAATCACTACCATCATCCACTTCATGACGGTTCCCAGTCCAAGTAACTAAAAACCAATCACTTGGTAGGTTTACTAATACGTTAATTGGACTCATGTTCCAAGCACCTAAATCTACACTCATACTCATTCTCCCTCAAGTAAACATTAGTAGGCATACGATACCTACGGTTAAGATTAGGCCAGCTCTGATTGAGCCGTTACCTACTCGGAGTCTTGCTTCACGGCGAGTCATTGTACTACCTTCCTAACCACCAATTACCGGGCTTCAGGTACGATGCAAGTTCTCTGTTCTCTTTAGATACTTTACCTGCACCCCATAGTCCAGCTTTTATATATGATTCTTGCATCTCAACAAACCATACTCTTGCTTCGTTATCATTCTCAAGTTCTATTACTTGAGTTAATTGTTTCTCGTTGGTTACCCAACCAACTAATGTGTATGTACTCATACTCTTGCCCACCTCTGTTTAGTGACACTAACTGAGTGCTTCTCGTATTTAGATGGCCCCATATCTTTGAGAGGTGACGCACCTAGTACACTACGCCAGTCCCACTTAGTGAAGATACCTATAGCTTCGTCCAATGATTGGCACACTGACGCACCACCCTTGCGAGAATGCACGTAGTACAGCCCCTCCGTAGTCTGATCTATCGTACCGACCAGCTCGCTATCGAACAGCACCTTCTTACGAAAGCGCCCGTCCCGTACTAATTTGATTTGCATTTGATATAATCCTATTTAGTGGCACTAAATGGCATCGTTGAATGTTACCGACCAAGCACGACTAAGCACCCCGCAATTCAATGCAGGGCGCTCAGGTTCTCGGTGGTGGTTCGTATTACTTGGCTTGCGCTTTGCTTACTTCTTCTTGAAGCTTAATTAAAGCACCTTCGATATAATCGTTCCAGCCTTTGTCCAAAGTCTTTGCAGTTTTCATGATATCTTTGAATACCATTTTGGCGTCTGCCTGTTCATCTTCCGGCTTGCAAGCTTTACGCATATCTTCCCAAGTATCAAAGCTCGATAGGGTGCCATACTGAATGTAAGCTCGCTTTGCTTCACTGAATGCCGTGGAAGTCTTTGCCGGGGCTTTATCACCGTCAATGGTAACCATTTTGTCTTGAACGTCATCGTAATGCTTGTAAGTATAGCCACGATCTTCAAACACTGCATTCTTGACCGTATTGACGTTATATCCTTCAACCTCATAACGCTTCAAAGTCTCAAGCATGACACTCAATGCATTGGTTTTAATATGGTTGCTATCTTCTAGAAGTTCTTGAGCTTGTCCGAGACCGTCAAGGGCTGTGTTGATGTTGGTAATGTTTAACATGATATCAATTCCTATTTAGTGCCACTAAGTGGCGTTGTGCGGTGCAACATAATATGTTGCAGTGCAATATGGGCATGAGGACCAGTGGCCCGTCTTGATTATACACGTTTTTGGGGTAGGTAAAAGACTTTTATCATCACTTTATTGTGATCAAGATAGTGAAATGTTGGCATGGTACTTGCATAGGATTAACGTATACATTAACGGACTCTGGAATAGGTCAGTGTTGTTGACCTATTATGTAACGATATCAATATGTTGCAGTGCAGTATAGTGTTAGCAGTTGCAACACGACATTGTGCAGTGCAACATAATATAGGTCAGGGTTGTTGACTATGACAGGGTAATTGACTAGGTCAGTGTTGCTGTCCTATTGACTGGGGTATGCGGGGGTACGGGGTCTAGTATATTCTTTTTCATGCACCCTGACATTATCCTAATGAAATTCTAGAGTTGCTTTTATAGCTCTTGACAACCTACTTAACATGTGCTACCCTATACTATACAGTATACTATAGAGTTACTCCATCGGCCTATACAGTCTCTAAGTTATCTGTATAGTAACTATGGTGACTATAAAGCAAACTGGTTAGTTTATAACTATAATAGTTATATAACTTAGATACTAAGTAGTTAACTACATAGTATTTAATATTTGTCTTTCTCTTAAAGCTTGACTATGTTGTTTAACTATGGTATAATATTAGTATGATCAAATCATTACTCATAACCTTAGCCCTTATGTTTGTCGGCACTACAGTATCGGCAGCTACATGCCGTATACCTTTCAACACAGTTTTAGAGACTATAAAGAAATCAGAGCCGACATCAACTAACAAACCAATGACTACACAGCAGTCTAAAGTATTCATGAAGGCATACAACGATGGTGACCCTAAGACTACCTTCATAGCTGACATGGTAGTAGCTTTTACTAAACCTAACGAACCTGAGTTACTGTTCTTAATTGTAAACAAGATGTGCTTAGTCAGTTACACTAAGATGACACAGGTACAGTTTTTAACTATGATGGGTGGTGTGACTAAGTGAGTAATGTATTGAAAGACACAATGGGTCGTTACCGTACACAAAGTCTCTTCCGTGAGTTTTACAGTGAAGCATCTACTGGCCTAAAGCCTATGTGGACTCTAAAGGACGAAGACCCTCAAGGGGAACTGCCAAGCCTAAAGCGTATCTACCTAGAGTGTGAAGACCCTACAGAGTACTCCTTTGCTATAGAAGTCTTTGGTACATGGCAGCACTGGTTAAAGATCAAAGCATCTAAAGCTATCGAACCTCACATAGAAGACTGGCCTATTGAACTAGAAGTACGCTTAAAGAGTAAAGGCATCTTAGGTGTAGCTGCTGAACTACGTGGTAAGAACGCATTCAGTGCAGCTAAGTTCCTAGCTAACAAAGGTTGGAAAGAAACAGCCAGTACACGAGGTCGGCCATCAAAGGCTGACATAGACAAAGAGATTAAGATAGCTGCCAAGCTGCAAGATGAAGTCAGTGATGACATGGCACGTATAGGTTTGTCTATTGTCAAATAGCCTACAAGACATACGTGATGCAGCTGAAGCTGATCTACAGACTTTCATTAGGTTAGTCTCACCACAGACTGTACTAGGTGGCGTACACCAAGAACTATGTCAGTGGTGGACCAGACAGGAAGCTAAGGCACTCCAGCTTACACTCCTCCCACGTGACCACCAGAAGTCTCGTATGGTAGCCTACCGAGTAGCTTGGTACATCACTAAACACCCAGACCATAGAGTGCTCTATATCTCAGCTACAGCTAACCTAGCAGAGAAACAACTTAAATTTATTAAGGACATTCTTACTTCAAGTATCTACATGAGGTACTGGCCTGAAATGATTAACCAAGAGGAAGGTAAACGTGAACGCTGGACTAACAACGAAATTAGTGTCGATCATCCGTTACGCAAGAAAGAAGGTGTACGTGATCCGTCTATCTTTACAGCTGGCCTTACTACATCCATTACTGGTCTTCATTGCGATGTTGCTGTCTTGGATGACACAGTGGTACCAGAGAATGCGTACACAGACGAAGGGCGTAATAAAGTCAAAAGCCAGTATTCCTTGTTGTCAAGCATCGAAGGAGCGGAAGCGCAAGAGTGGGTAGTCGGTACACGTTACCATTCTAAAGACTTGTACAACGACCTCATGGAGATGCAAGAGGAGATATACGATGATGAAGGAAACATTATTGAGTATGAACAACTATATGAGAAGTTTGAAAAACAAGTTGAGAACAGGGGTGATGGAACTGGTGAGTTCTGTTGGCCCAGACAGCAGCGCCCTGATGGTAAGTGGTTTGGGTTTGATCGTAAAATTCTAGCACAAAAACGTGGCAAGTACCTAGACCGTACCCAGTTTTTTGCTCAGTATTACAACAACCCTAACAACCCTGAAGGCACAGGTATTACTCCTGACAAGTTTCAATACTTTAACAGGAGTCACCTGACTAGACAACGAGGCTATTGGTACTATAAAGGTAACCGCCTTAATGTCTTTGCTGCTATCGACTTCGCGTACTCACTCACTAAGAAAGCTGACTCCACAGCTTTAGTGGTTGTCGGGATAGACTCTCACCATAATTATTATGTCTTAGATATTGAACGCTTTAAGTCTGAGAAGATTAGTGAGTACTACGCATACATCCTAAGAGCTTTTGTTAAGTGGGACTTCAGGAAACTACGCGCTGAAGTAACAGCAGCTCAAAAGGCTATCGTACAGGAGTTAAAGAACTCCTACATCAAACCTAATGGGTTGTCTTTATCTATAGATGAACACAGTCCTACTAGGCACGACGGCTCTAAGCAGGAACGTATCAAGGCTGTACTAGAAGCTAAGTATGACAACCTATCTATATGGCACTACCAAGGTGGTAACTGTCAAATACTAGAAGACGAACTAACACAGGAACATCCACCACACGATGACGTAAAGGATGCTCTAGCCTGTGTGATTGAGATAGCTATACCACCTAGCCAACAGCATGGCACTAGCCGTAATAGTGGTGAAGTATCTAACAGTAACATCGTAACACATTCACGCTTTGGCGGGGTAGCAGTATAACATGGCAACACGTAGATCATTAGTATCCAGAGGCTTTACGTCTGTAGCTGCTGGACCATCAAGCACTAACAGGTTTCTGAAGCCACCACGTGTAGTTGGTGAGTATACTACAGTTGCTGAAGACTTACGTTCAACTAAGAACGCTGTAGGCCCTGCTGCTCAACCACTCCGCCCTAGAGCTAGAGTAGAGCAGCAACAAATTAGTGAAGGCGGAAACATTGATACTTCTTATCAAGCTGGAAGCAGAGCTAGGGCTTCTGTTAGAGGTAGTGAAGCTTCTTTAGAAACAAATCCCGGCTTCTTTGGAGGAAGTGAAATAGATTCCTTTGGAGGTATTCCTGCAACAGCTGATACTATTACTAATCAAAACAGAGCGATACAAGCAGGGTTAACTATTGCTAGTGTAGCAGCACCTCCTCTTTCTCCTTTTACTAAAGCGTTAAGTGTAGTAGCAGCAGTTAATGCTTCTAATAAAATCAGTAGCTTAACAGACCCTATGTATAACACCCCTAACGCTAAAGGTTTTTTTGATAAGACAGTAGAAGACATAGAAGGTATCCCAGCAGCAATAAAAGGAATACCGGGGAACATTGTTACAGGTGCTCAAAAAGGATTAAATGCACTAACAGGTTTAGTAACTAAAGCAGAACCTGTTAATGAACAACGTAAATCAAGAATAGAACGAGCTGAGCAATCTACAATTAATAAAAATACAAGAGATATAGCAGCGTCTGTACAAGCAGAACAACAATCACTTCAGCAAGCTAAAGAAGCTCAACAACAACAAACTATTAAAGACAACCGTAGAAGAGATAAAGAAGGTGGTGGTGGTGGTGGAGGCTTTAGTGGATTTGGCGGATCAGGTGAGTTCAGCGGCAATGAGTCAGGTATTGACGGGCTTTCAACATAACTTAATAGGTAATAAATAACATGGCTGGACGTACATTAGATTTTGCAGAGTATATTGGGACACCAGATACCCTAGCTAATGCTATTGGAAACAAGTACCTAGAGTGGTCTAACCAACGTAGGTCTTGGGTAGAGGATAAGAAGGAGCTACGTAACTACGTCTTTGCTACAGATACTACAAAGACTTCTAACGCTACCTTGCCTTGGAAAAACTCTACGACTACACCTAAACTATGTCAGATAAGGGACAACTTACATGCTAACTATATGGCAGCGCTATTTCCAAATGATGACTGGCTTCTATGGGAAGGTGATGATGAAGATTCAGAAGCTGAAGAAAAACGTAAAGTAATATCTTCTTACATTAAAAATAAACTACGTTACGGTAACTTCATTAACATAGTATCTACTATGGTTTATGACTTTATTGATTACGGTAATGTTATAGGGACTACTGAGTACGTTAATGAAACACGTATAGATGAAGAGACAGGTGAAGTCTACCCCGGCTATGTAGGCCCAAGAGCTGTACGGTTAAGCCCTTACGATGTTTTAATTAACCCTGTAGCATCTAACATTGATAACTCTCCTAAACTTATTAGATACATTAAAACATTAGGTGAGGTAGCCGCTGACATAGAAGATCATCCTGAAATGGGTTACCTATCTGAAGTCTTTAACGATATAGTAACTGTACGTCAGAACGTAAGTGGTCTATCTACACATGATGTAGACAAAGCTGAAGGTTACACTATTGATGGTTTTGGTTCTATCTTTGAGTACTATCAATCAGACTACGTAGAACTCTTAGAGTTTCATGGAGACATTTACGATACAACAACTAAAGAACTCCTTAAGAATAGAATTATTACGATTGCAGATAGACAACGTGTTATTCGTAACGTAGCTAATCCTAGCTGGAGAGGTCAGTCTATTCGTCACGCTGGCTGGCGATTACGCCCTGACAACCTGTACGCAATGGGGCCTCTAGATAATTTAGTAGGTATGCAGTACCGTATTGATCACTTAGAGAATTTAAAAGCTGATGTCTTTGATATGATTGCACATCCTATAGCTAAGGTGCAAGGCTTTGTAGAGGACTTTACCTTTGGACCGGGAGAGAAGATATACGTTGGAGAAGACGGTAACGTAGAGTTTATGCGTCCAGACACCACAGCCCTTAACGCTGACACACAGATTGCTATCTTAGAGAACAAGATGGAAGAGATGGCTGGCGCTCCTAGACAAGCAATGGGTATTCGTACACCGGGAGAGAAGACAGCCTTTGAAGTACAGACACTAGACAATGCATCTAGCCGTGTGTTTATGAATAAAGTAAGTTACTTTGAGCGTAACTTCTTAGAGCCTTTAATTAACGACATGCTTGAACTAGCTAGACGTAACATGGAAATCTCTGATGTAGTCCGTGTTGTAGATGATGAGTTTGGTGCAGCTCTCTTTGAAACGATAACACCTGAAGACCTAGCAGCACGTGGTAAGATTAGACCTATAGGTGCTCGTCACTTTGCTCAAAGAGCTAACCAGTTCCAGAACATGCTGAACCTTTTAAACTCAGCAGTAGGACAAGACCCTGCTATCAATGTACACATCTCAGGTATTAAGACTGCACAAGTAATAGAAGAACTACTTAACATAGAGAAGTTTAATCTAGTGCAACCTAACATCAGAGTAGCTGAACAGATGGAAACACAACGTATGGTTAATGCAGGGCAAGGTACACTAGATGAAGAACAAGCTGTAGGTGATGAATTAAGTTCTGGACAACCAGAGGAAACTATGGTATAATATTAGTATAATGATTAACTCAAAATGGAGCAGCAACTTAAAAGGTAAAGATAAAGAAAACCTTGACAGTGCAGTGAAAAGCTCCAGCATGTTGTTAGACCGTCTGACTGAGATCGTTCAACAACAAATACAATCTTTAGAATGCCCTACTAAAGCAGATTATGAAAGTAACTCTTGGGCCTATAAGCAAGCAGATCGTAATGGTCAGTTAAGAGCTTATAGAGATATCCTTACATTGACCGATAGAAAAGGAAAAACAAGTGACTGACATATTTAATAAAACACCAGAGGATGACCAACCCAATGGAGATACTATTCATACTGCTAATGAAACTCCTAGTATTCTAGGAAGCTATGTAGGAGATGGTAAAAAGTATAAGAGTCCTGAAGAACTAGCAAAGGGCTATCAAAACGCAGATCAATTTCTTAATCAAATGAAAACCGAGAACGAGCAACTACGTGGTGAGCTTGACAAAAGGCTTAACGCAGAAGATATGGTTGATCGTATTAAGAGAGAACATGAGGAACTACAAGCTTCTATAAAAGCTCAGGAGAATACCACTCCTCAGTTAGATGAGAAAGCGCTGTCCGATCTTATCTCTCAAACCCTAGACCAGAAAGACACACAGAAGGTAGCTCAAGCTAACATTCAAGCTGTAGACTCTAAGATGAAAGAGTTATTCGGTACTGATAAAGCGAGTGAAATACTTCAGACTAAATCGAAAGAGTTAAATCTTTCAGTGGAGTACCTAGCTGACGTAGCTGCCAAGTCACCTGATGCGTTTTACTCTGTACTAGGTATAGGTAGGGATAAGACAATTACCCCATCTATTACAGCTAGTACGACCAATACAGAAGCTGTTGCTAAAGTGAATAGTGTAGGTGCAGTAGAAGCCGATACATGGAACTCATTTGAGTCTATTAGACGAAGTGATCCTAAGAAGTATTATTCTCCTGCTGTTCAAAACAAACTATTCAAATCGAGACAAGAGAAAGGCCAAGCCTTTTATTCATAAACTAACTTTGGAGGTACATCATTATGATGGACACTGGTAATTCGGGTCACTTGATCCGTTCTGAAGTGTGGTCTAGCCAACTAAAAGAAACTCTATTAGATGAGCTTCAGGCAACCACATACGTAAACTGGATGAATGAATTTCCTGATGGAGATACATTTACTATTCCTTCTATTGGAGATGCAGTAACTGATGACTATTCTGAGAATAGCCCAGTACAGTATCGTGCTCTTGACACTGGCGAGTTCCAGTTCTCAATTGATCAATACAAGTCTTCTGGTCACTACATCACTAACAAAGCAAAACAAGATGGTTTCTGGATGAACCAACTTGTATCTTCCTTTGTTCCTAAACAATCACGTGCTATCTTAGAGACAGTTGAAACTAAGGTACTCGGTTTGCAAAGTCAACAGACTGCTTCTACTGCTAACGCTATCAACGGTGCAGATCACCGCTTTGTAGCTACTGGCACTAACGAAGTATTCACAGTTGCAGACTTTGCTAAGGCTCGTTACGCTTTAAAGAAAGCTAACGTACCTGATACAAACTTAGTAGCTATTGTTGATCCGTCTGTTGAGTACACGATTAACACACTAACTAATATTTCCAACATTTCTAACAATCCACGTTGGGAAGGTATTGTAAGTGACGGTATCGCTACTGGCATGAAGTTCATTAAGAACATCTACGGTTTCGATGTGTATACTTCTAACTACTTAGCAGATGCTAATGAGCAAATGGACAGTGCAGGACCAACTACTGCTGCTGGTAAAGCCAACTTGTTCTTTAGTGCAGCTTCTGATGTACTGCCCTTCATTGGTGCATGGCGTCAAATGCCACAAGTAGACTCTGAGTATAACAAAGACTTCCAACGTGAAGAGTATGTAACTACTGCTCGTTACGGTGTTAAGTTATACCGTCCTGAAAATCTAGTCGTTGTCTTGTCTGACACCGACCAAGTATAGGAGGGAATAGATATGTCTGCAAGTGAACTACACACAAACGCTGATGGCTTAGAAATCAAATTCGGCTCAGAACGGACTAAGCCTTCTATCCAAGGTGCTCTAAGCACAATGGGTGATGAGGCTCAAGCTGTTTATAAGATCACCGGAATTGATCTACTAAGTGCTGACGCACCTTTAACACATCCTACTGTAGGTATCCCTAGTGGTGCTCACATCATTTCAGCTACTCTGTTTGTTACGGAAGCTTTCACTTCTGGAGGCTCTGGTACGTTAACCATTGGTCTTTGGAATGATGACGGTGACGGTACTTACACAGTACTTGACTCTGATGGTATTGATGCAACAATCGCTAAAGGCGCTCTTGATGCTATCGGTGACCACCTAGCTTGTGACGGAGCCTTAGTTGGTTCTGGTGCAGTTGCTCTAGCTGGTACTGCTGGGCGACCTTTGTATGTGTCTGCTATCTTTGCAACAGCAGCTTTCACAGCTGGCGTTGCTGATTTGGTAATCAAATACCGAGTAGCTTAAGAAACTACAGGGGAGGTTAAGAAGCCTCCCCATTTCTTTTACGTAATAACATAGGGATGTGATATGGCAAATACAGGTCATGAGAACCTAACTGGTAACGATCTCCACGAACCAAAAGGTGTGGCCTCTGCTGCTGTAAACAAAGTCTATGTAGCAAACGGCTCTGGTTCAGGAACGTGGCAACAAGTAGCCGCTGCACAACTTAATACTTCTTCAATTAAAAATACTAATTTAGTAGCTTTAACTTTACATTTAAATGATTTAGCTACTGCCCAGTCTTACTGGGTAATCGCACCTATAGCTGGTAACGTCACTAAAATATACTCTGTAATTAATAAAGCTATTGCTACTGCTGACGTAGTTCTTACTCCTCAGATTGGAGGAACTAACATAACTAACGGAGCTATAACAATAGCTACTGCTGGCTCTGGTGCAGGGACTATTGACTTATCTTCTCCTAGTGGCGCAAGGACTGTAGCTGCTGGTGGAGCAATAGAGATTGCAGGAGATGGTGGAACAAACACTTCTGGAGCTGTAGCAACTGTAACTATTTTAATGGATGTAGCATAGCATGGCTAAACTTACTCTTACAGATTTAACTCAGTTAAGTTCTAATGAAACTTCAGCAGTTACAGCAATCAATAATAACAATGCTGCAATCGAAGCTGCTTTAGAACTTACAGTTTCACGTAATGGAACCTCACCTAACACACTGACTGCTGACTTAGACTTAAACTCTAAGAAGCTTTTAAACGTACCTAACCCTACTGCTGGTGGACACGTTGTAAATAAAACGTATGGTGATGCTAACTATGGAGGTACCGCTGCTACAGCAGCAGCTACTTCAGCAACAGCAGCGGCTACTTCAGCAACAGCATCTGCTTCATCTGCTACAGCTGGAGCTTCTTCAGCAACAGCAGCATCTTCTTCAGCATCAACAGCTTCAACACAAGCGACACTAGCAACTAACTATGCTGTTAAAGTTAATGGTGCTGTAACAGGCTCAGATTTTAGCGCCAAGGCGTGGAGTATTGGTGGTACAAACGTCACTAGCACTGGCAGTCGTGGAGCCGCGAAAGAGTGGGCTACAACAACAGGAGCCGCTGTTGATACTAGTGAATTCTCATCTAAAGAGTACGCTGTTGGAAGTACAGTAACTACTGGATCAGCAAAAGAGTGGGCGCTAGGTGGTGGAAGTTCATTCACTGAAGGAACAGCGGTAGCTGGCGGTGTGTTCTCTGCTAAGAAGTATGCAGCTAATGCGGCAGCTAGTGCAGCAGTTGCCGCAAGTGGGCAGATATATAGTACGGTTGTAAACCAGACAGGAGCTACTATTTCTCCAGCGCTATCTGCTGATGGTACATACTTTCTATGCGATACATCAAGCAACAACATTACAGTTACACTCCCTGCCATTGGAACAAGCGAAGGCGTTAAGTATGCTTTCCAGAAAACATCTGCCAGTAACTCTTTAATCTTTGCACGATCTGGCTCAGACACTCTAAACGGTTCAGCTTCTAACATTACGATGACGGATGTTAATGCACAAATTCAGTTTGTTAGTGATGACAACAGCCCTGACAACTGGGTAGGCGTAAACCTTTCACAGATTACAGTTGGCACTGGCTTAACTAAGACAGGCTCAGTAG